>Ga0224528_1000042_pt1 | contig 100187 bp, 89 predicted proteins | sample CBST25metaG_2_FD_179888 | JGI IMG/M metagenome (GOLD analysis project Ga0224528, IMG submission 179888) | Peat soil microbial communities from Stordalen Mire, Sweden - C.B.S.T25 | ecosystem: Environmental > Terrestrial > Soil > Wetlands > Peat | place: Sweden: Norrbotten County, Stordalen Mire...
TGACCCCGGTCATGGGCCTCCAACAGCTTCCGCCGCAAATCATCCGAATATGCTCGCGCCATGTGAGCTCATGCCGCGGATTATCGCCTTATCCACTCTACACCATCAGGCAAAATGCTCTAGCTTTCCCCTACACGCTTTTTTAGCTTTTCCCCCTCTTATCTATGCCCTACCCGCGCAAAAAGATACGGCGGATTCAAGGTCCAAGTGCGATAATTTCCGTGAATAGATTCAGATAGATAACCGCAGCCGTGCCGTGGAAAAGTGGGAGACGTTCTTTGTTTTCCATCTTTTCCATGGCTTCTATTTGGCATCTCCTGCATAGTCTGGATGATGCGCTGTTGCACTTGGACCTTGAATCCGCCTACCATTTTTGCGCGTTTTTTCTACGGGTAGAAGCCCACAAAACCCATGAGCAAAGCGCGCCCGCCGCACCGCGGATGTTTGCAGATGATTTCCTCATTTCGTCGCACAATGATCCATGACAGCAAGTCTAGAGCGAAACCAGAGCAGCTATGCCCTGGTGAGATCGTGGCAGGTCGCCGCTCCCTGATGGTCGCGTCGACTTGAATGATGTGGTTTCTGGGTACACCAACTCTGCTTTTGCTCTAAATAGCCCCTTGCATCGGGCATTCCAGGAGCACCCCATTGGGCTGCTCCCGTAGGGAGCCGTCGAAAATAGCCCAGGGCAAGCGAAGCGCAGCCCTGGGTAAGAGGCAAAGAAAGGACCATCCGCCCCGGAGGGGCGGATCGAACTCCCACTTCGTGCTGAAAGCTGCTGGCAGAGGCCGAAACGTCACCTAACTCCTTTTCCTGGACGATTTTGCAGGGAACTTCATTGTTTTCACGATTTTACAGCGCAACCCTGCCTGTAAACTCAAGAAAAAAAGGAATTTGCTTACAAAATAGGGGTGGGGGTACACGCCATGAATGGGTGCCCCAGGTCTCGATTTTGAGACCTGGGAACGAGGAATTCAAACGGTCACCGTACCTTCAGCACCAGAATTGTCTCATCGTCGAACCGCTCACACCCACCTTGGAAGAGGGTGACGTCGGCGAGAATGGCGTCGGCAATCTGTTGCGCGGGGTGGGCAATCTGGTTGCAAAGCACTTTAAAGAGCCGCTCTTGGTCATACATCTCACCCTGCGCGTTCTCTGCGTCCAGAATTCCGTCCGAAACAAAGACGATGGTGTCTCCCGGTTCTGTGACCACGTTGAACTCTTCGTAGGTCACATTGGGAAACATGCCCAGCGGGAAGCCCTCGGCATGCACTTCCATTGACTGCAAGGCATGGCAGACGACGGGCGGGACCGCGCCGGAGTTGGCGACTTGCAGGGTTCGGCTTTCGTCGTTCCACACGGCAAACAGCATGGTTACGTACTGCGATTCCAGCTTGCGTTCCTGGATGGCGTCGTTCAGCGTGGCCAGCATCTGTGCCGGTTCCGGCCGCTGCAGCGCTGCTGAACGCATAATGCCGCTCACCAGCGCGGCAAACAGGGCGGCCGGTGCTGCCTTGCCGCTCACGTCGCCCAGCACGATGGCGGTCCGGCCTGAGCCGTAGTCCAGAAAGTCGTAGAGGTCGCCTCCGATCGAGCGCGCAGGCAGGAAGCGCACGGCCATGTCGGCGTTGGCGAGCTCCGGCGCCGAGGAGGGAAGCAGCCGCAGTTGCACCTCGTGCGCCATGGCGATATCGCGCTCCAGTTGCCGCTCCTGGCCGCGCGCGGCTTGGTAGAGCTGTGCATTCTCAATGGCGATGGCCACCTGCGCGGCCAGCGTAGTCAACATGTGCTCGTGTTCTTTGTTGAAAAAGCTGACGCGCGTATGCTCTAGATCCAGCACGCCGATGATGTGCCCCTTGTGGAACAACGGCACAATCAGTTCCGAGCGGGTCTCCGGGTTGATGGCGACATAGCGCTGGTCCTTGCGCACGTCGGGCACGTTCAGCAGTCGCCACTCGCGCACGGCCGCGCCCGCCAGCCCGCTGGTGACCGGAAGCAGGCGCAGGGGCGCGTGTGCGCTGCCAAACCGCCAGGCGTAGCGAGTAACCAGCGTCTCGCCCTTCTCGTCCAGCAGCAGAATCGAGAACATCTGGTAGTCGATGAGCCGGCGAAGCAGTTGCCCCACGCGTTCCAGCAGCGGGTTCAGGTCCAGAATCGAAGTCAGTTCGGTGGCGATCTCGTTCATGACCTCCAGCGTCTGCGCCTGACGAGAGATGCGCGCGTAGAGCCGCGCATTTTCAATCGCTTGAGCGATCCGCGATGCTGTCAGCGTTAACAGACGCAGGTGATCGGGGCGAAAGTAGCCGGTCTGCTCGCTCTCGATGTCCATGACCCCGATCAGCCGGTTCTTGGCAATCAGCGGTACGGCCAGCTCGGAACGCACGTCGGGATTCACCTCGACGTACAGCTCCGATTGGGTTACGTCATTCAGCAGCACCGGCTTGCGGGTGCGCGCCACCTGGCCGACTACGCCCTTGCCCATCGGAATGCGCAGTCGTTCGACGCGCGTGGCGTGGCCGATCTGGAACCGGACCCGCAGCTTCTGGGTACGCTCGTTGACCAGCAGAATGGCGAAGATGCTGTAGGGAATGACGGCTCGCACCAGCTCCGCGGTGCGGTTCAGCAGCGTCTGCAGGTCGAGCGTGGTGTTCAGTGCGTCGGCCATTTGCGACAGATAGGCCATATCCATCGGTTCCACGCGGATATTCGACGGGTCAAGATGCACTCCGGCCTTTGCCGGATCGGCCGGCCGGTAGTCGCCCTCAAACTCGGGTTCTTCACGCGGAGATCGTGGGATGTCGGGCATCGCTGCTGATGAAAATCATACCAGCGCAGGGAACAGGGACGAGTCCCTAGTCCCTCGTTTTCACTCCGCGCCCAACTCGCGCACAATCGCCACCGAGGCAGAAGCGCCGATGCGGTTGGCCCCGGCTTTGAGCATCGCCGTTACGTCTGCCAGGGAGTGGATGCCGCCCGCGGCTTTCACTCCGCAACGGCTGCCAGCCACGCCGCGCATCAGCGCCACATCGGCTGCAGTCGCGCCGCCCGAGGAAAAACCTGTCGATGTCTTGATAAAGTCCGCTCCGGCCAGAATGGCGATCTCCGACCCGAGCAGCTTCTCCGCCAAGCTCAAAAGTGCGGTTTCCAGAATCACTTTGAGCAGCGCTCCGTGCTCGTGGGCAACAATGCCCACCGAGTGGATGGTGTTCTGGACGGCCACATGATCGCCGCTCTTGAGCAGGCCGATGGGGATCACCATGTCCAGCTCGCGCACGCCCATGCGGATCAGCGACTCTGCTTCGTGGCGTAGCGTGGAGGCCAGCGATGCGCCCAACGGAAAGCCGATCACCACGCCGACTGGGAGTCCGGTGCCAGACAGCATGCTGACGGCCGTCGAAGCCCACATCGGGTTCACCATGGCGCAGGCGAAGCGGTAGCGGATTACCTCGTCGCACAGGTTTTCGATCTGATCACGTGTGGCCTCCGGCTTCAGGAGCGTGTGGTCAATCACAGAGGCCAGTTTCTGCCAATTCGCCAGGGTCTCCGCGGCGAAGGCCTCCGAATCAAAACTACCGTTATTGAAATCCATTTCCATGTCCTGAATCGGGGTGGTCGCAGCCATGAGGTCATACTCCTTGTGAGTGCCTGTCATGCCGCTTTCATCAAGCGGTTCACCGGGCACTTACCGGAGATGAGTATAGTGCCTGCGGAACGCGAACCCAAATCGACGCGCGAATGCTGTCACGATTTGCCCGGGATCTCGGGACCACCCCAACGAGCAAAGGTCGCTCGCCGGAGATTCTGGACGAAAAAGCCACACTGCAGGTATGAGTTTCGAACGACAGCAACGGGAGAAAGCCATAGACTGGCCAGCCTTCAGAGCCAGCGAAATATTACTTCAACTCAACCTTGGTTCCTAACTGGATTTCAACCTTAGCGCCTAACTGGATCTCAACCTTGCAACGCGCCATCGCCCCGTAAAGAATTGTTATTCCAGATAGGTAAAAGGATTTAGTAAATGGATTTAGTGAACGCGTTTATGCATGTAGAATCAATACGTTGCAGAATATTCTCAAAATTTTCGGAAAATATCTTGACTTTCGTATAGCGACATGCGTAATCTTCGTCCGTCGCTAAAACGTAGCGAACTTTCACACGCAAACTTTGTGTGTGATCAGGATCATCACGGCGGGGGATTCTTCCGTGGCGTTTATTTGCTGACGTAAGAATTTGTACTACCGCGATGGTTCAGGTCAGGCACGGGCTGAGAGTGAATTGGAAACAGGAATGACGCTTGCAGTGCAACGATGCGTTTCTGACATGGCATCGTTCAGATTATCAGCAAGCCTTCACAGTAACTTTGAAAAGGAAGGTCACATGAGACAAGCGAGATACAGGTTTATCCTGCTGCCGTTGTTCTTCGTGTTGGCATGCGTGGGAGCATTTGCGCAGGCCAATTCGTCGGTCACCGGCATTGTCACAGATCAGACGGATGCGGCGGTCGCTGGAGCGAATATTGTGCTCACCGACCCGGCCACCGGCGTCGTTCGTACCACCGTCAGCAGCACCAGCGGTTTGTACGAGATTGCCGGATTGAACGCCGCCAACTACAACCTGAAGGTCAGGGCCAAGGGCTTCGAGACATACGTGCAGAATGGCATCGTGGTCAATATTTCCGCGAGCTTTCGCGTCGATGTCAAGCTGACCATCGGTACAGAAACGCAAACCGTAACCGTCGAAGCAGACGCCCTGGCAGTACAGAGCGACTCGAACGTAGTTAGCACCCTTATCAACGAGCAGCAGATCACAGAACTGCCCACCAACGGCCGTAGCGTGATCGGTTTGGCGGCCATGGGCTTGGGCGTTAGCGGCAACCTTCCCGACATGGAGAGCCCTTTCTCCGTGACGGCCAACTACCAAATCAGTTTCAATGGTCTCAGCCAGCACCACAACGTTTGGATGATTGACGGCGCTGAGTCGTATGATCGCGGCTCTGGCGGTAAAATGTCCGTCATGCCTTCTCAGGACGCTTTGGGTGAGTTCCAGGTCCTGGCCAGCAACTTCCCTCCCGATTACGGCATCGCTTCGGGCGGCACCATCACCATGTCCATCAAGAGCGGCACCAGGAAGTTTCACGGCGAAGCTTGGGAGTTCGACCGCAACGACGCTCTGGATGCGCATAACTACTTCGATGACGATCAGGGCCAGAAAACCAAGAAGTCCGAGTTGCGCTACAACGTCTTCGGCTTCAATATTGGAGGCCCGGCGTTCATACCGCATGTATATAACTCAGAGAAGAAGAAGACCTTCTTCTTCTACAACGAAGAGTGGCGCCGTGAAGTTACGGGCGTTTCGACCAATCCGATCAGCACTCTTCCCGCAGCGGATTTGGTTACATCGGCGGCGGCATTCAACTACGTGATTCCTGCTTACAATGCAGCAACGGCAGTCATTGTCCCCACGGTCGCCGATCCAGCCCTGATTGCGAAGTTCAATGCCGATGGGCTGACGATGGGCAAAGCCTTCCCGAATAATACGATTCCAGCCAACCTGCTGGATTCCAATGCCCTTCTGTTCAATGCCACCAAGAATCTTCCGGCATCGACGAGCTCGAACGGAACCTACACGCCAAGCGGCGGGCATCTACCTGTCATGGTGCGTGAAGACCTGTTCCGCATCGATCACAACTTCAACGACAAGTGGCAGCTCTTCGGCCACTACGTCCATGATGCGATGGACACGGTCGAAGCCACTCCAGAGTGGCAGGGCGACAACTTCCCGACCATCGGCTCGAACTTCAGCAACCCGGCGTACGCGGCGGCCATCAAGCTGACCGGCACGCTGACACCGAACGTACTGCTTGAAGCCGCATTCAACTATAACGGCAACAAGATTGCCATCATTCCGGTAGCCGCGGGCGGCGCAAGCTTTGTCAAGCCCTCTGGCTGGAGCACCGGGACCTATTTCGCGGCGGCCAACGATGTGGGCAATCGTCTTCCCGACATTGAATGGAGCACTATCCCGCACGGCACTGGCGGTTCTACCTGGGGCCCTGGAAACGATCCTTGGACCAACGGCGCCGAGGATTTTGCCGAGGTATTCGGCCTATCGGTGACCCAGGGCAAACATCAGATGAAGTTTGGCGGCGGCTTCAACCGCTATACCAAGAACCAGGTGATCGGCAAGGATTCTGAGGGAGACTACAGATTCGACGACAACTGGATCGCGACGACGTATAACACTAACGGTACTGTAAAAACGCCAGGTCACCCTGAGGGCAATCTCACGGGCGATTCGTATCTGGACTTTCTGCTCGGCTTGGCCAATGGTGATGGCGGTAACGCCGCCTTCTCGCAGGCGAACGCCAACCCCATCAACCACTACGTAGCCAACACGATTTCGGTTTATGCCATGGATAATTGGCACGTGAATAGCCGGCTGAGTCTGCAATACGGCTTCCGCTACGACATGATGCCGCACACATGGGAACGCAACAATCAGGTTTCCAATTTCAATCCGAAGCATTACCAGCCAGGGCTTACGACAGCAGCCGACTTCAACTCGGACGGCTCATTTGTGTCGAGTGCTTCCGGTCTGCAAACCAACTCGATCGGCACCTTCTACATGAATGGCGTCGATATTGCTGGTCAGGGGGGCACACCGACCTCACTGGTCAAGAACGACTACCAGACGCTGATGCCCAGGGTCGGATTCTCCTATGATCTGTCTGGCAATGGAAAAACCATCCTGCGTGGCGGCTTCGGAACTTTCTACGAGCGCATTCAGGGCAACGACATCTACGATGCGGCTGGCTCGCCACCTTTCATCAGTCAACCTGCAGCCAACAATGTTGAATTTACCAACCCCAGTTTCAACTGGCTGGCCGGCACGGCGGCAACTACGCCGACCTTCACGCAAACCTTCAATTCACTGAACCCCTACTATCCTGACCCCGCAGTTGCGGAGTACAGTCTGGGCGTACAGCATGAACTGGCTCCCGCGCTGATCATGATCGCGCAGTATGTGGGCAACATCGCGTGGCACCAGAATGTTTGGATTCCGATCAACAACTTCCCGCTCAGCACACCGATGGCAACGCGCGAAGCTTATGCGAACGGTTCGCTCGATGCGGTTTCCAAACTGGTTGACAAAACCTATCCTGGCTTTGGCAATCTCAGACAGCAGTCCACAACACAAACCGGTACGTACAACAGCTTTCAGGCAGGGCTTCGCCAGCAGAACAAGCATGGACTCAGCTTTGAACTGGATTACACGTACGCGCACCAGATCGATTCCACACCGGGCAGCATCGACGTGGACAACAACAACCCCACACGCAATCCATGGAACATGAAGTATGACAAGGGTTCCGGCGCGCTGGATCGCCGTCATGTCTTCAGCGGCAACTATGAGTACAAGCTGCCGTTCTTCAATCATGCCTCTGGTCTGACGAAGAGCCTCCTTGGCGGTTGGGAAGTCTCCGGTACAGTCGTCTGGGAGAGCGGCATGCCCTGGTTCGCAGGATATGCTCCCACAGGCAGCTACGGTGATACGGTTGGTTTGGGCGGCGACTACTCGATTCGTCCTGACCAGGTCGGCAAGCCGCAGTACGTGCGGAAGTCTGCAACTTATGTGAACAGTACAGGAGAAACAGTCAAGGGCTATCAGTTTGTGAACAATGGCGCCAGCTCCGCCGGTAGTACCCCGTGGCTCGCAGCGCCTAAGGCGAGCTGGAATGGCGGCTCCAACCTTGGTTTTGGCAGCATGGGCAAAGATGCCGTGGTCGGCGCAGGGCGCACCAACTTCGCCACCGCGCTCTACAAGTCGTTTACCTTTGGCGAGGCGGCTCATTTCGAGTTCCGCGTCGATAGCTTCAACACCCTCAACCACACCCAGTTCAACGGACTGGCCGACACCAATCCGGCAAACCCGGACTTTGGCTTTGTGAACAGTGCGCAGGACCCGAGGACCATCGAGCTCGGCGCCAAGTTCATTTTCTAACATCAACCCTTAACCGGGGCGCGGCAGGCAATGCCTGTCGCGCCCCTTTTCTTTGTTTTCGGATTTGCCGACAGGCCTTCCCCGGAGAGAAGATCAAGCAAGCCACTGTTCCTCATTGATTGAAGATCGGCAAAGCATGCGAGTCAATCGGGTTCATAAAATCAGTTTTTGTCTTGCTCTAGCGGTAGCCTTTGCCTGCATGGCGCAGGCCACCGCATCGCCACAGAGCCAGCGGCAAAACGCTCTTGCCCTCGAGCAGCAGGGCAATAACTCCGAGTCCGAGGCAGCGTGGCGACTGGTTCTGAAGGCTCATCCATCGAACCCGGAGCCTTATGCCCACCTCGGACTTCTGGAAGCGCGCCAGGAACGCTACAAGGAGGCCGTGCCTTTCTATCGCAAGGCACTGGCGCTCAATCCTTCGATGCCAGGATTGAAGCTGAATCTCGGTCTGGCGCTCTTCAAGGCCGGCGAAATGCGCGAGGCTATCCTGGTATTTGAGCCTCTGCTCAAGAGCCTCGCTCCCTCGTTGCCCGACGCGCAGCGCCTGACGATTCTACTGGGAATGTCTCACTATGGGCTGGGCGAATACGCCGAGGCGGCTCCTTACCTGAAGAAGGCCGTGCTGAACGATGCACAGAATCTTCCCTTGCGTTTGGCTCTGGCGCACAGCTATCTCTGGTCCAAACAATACAATCTCGTCCTCGATGTCTATCGCGAGATCTTGACTCTCAATGCCGAGTCGGCCGAGGCCGACATGCTGGCCGGAGAGGCTCTGGACGAAATGAAGGATCATCGTGGAGCTATCCAGCAGTTCCGCGCCGCCGTAAAGGCCAATCCCATGGAGCCGGAAGTTCACTTCGGCCTGGGCTACCTGCTGTGGACGCAGAGGCAGTACCCCGAGGCGGTCAGCGAGTTTCAGGCTGAACTGGCCAACGATCCGAATCATGTCCAGACCCTCGTTTATTTGGCCGATGCCCAGATGCAACTGAGCCATCCGGAGGCGGCACTTCCGCTGCTGGAGAAGGCTATCCGCCTCAACCCCAGCATGGAACTGGCTCATCTTGACTTGGGCATTGTCCATGCCGACGCCGGCCGTCAGGACGAGGCCCTGCGGGAGATGCAGGAAGCAGTCCGGCTGGCCCCCAACGACGTGAATGTTCATTGGCGGATGGGCCGGCTCTTGAAAGCCTTGGGGAGAAAGGACGAAGCCAAGGCAGAATTCGACAAGGCCAGCAGCATCACCAATGCCGCCGACAGTGCGCTGGTCGACAAGATCAGTGGCGGGCACGCCAAGGACAAGCCAGATCAACAACCGGCGGCAGCGCCGCAGAAAAGCATTCGATAAGGCAATCGGACTGGAACTCGGCGTGCCCGCTTTTTGCGGTTCAATCTATTGTCCGAGGGCAAGTGCGGCCAGCAGCGGCAACCAGACCAGACCCATGGCGTACCAATACCAGGCGGTCACGTCGACGGCAATCTGGCGGTACTCGACGCGCTTGAGCCAGCCCAGAGCGCTCAGGCAGAAGACGAGAGCCGCGATGCCGATGACGAGGTGGGCGGCATGAATGCCGGTAATGAGATAGAAGAAGTAACTGGCTGGAGTGGAAGACTGATTGAAGGCAAAGCCCCGCGCGACCAACCGGCTCCAGGCCGTCCACTGCCCGGCAAGGAACAATGCGCCCAGCGCAAAGGTGGCAATCAGCCAGGGAAGCGCACGGCGAAAGGCGGGGCGCCCCAGACCAAGCCACTCTTCCAGCGCGTCGATTTCGCGAAAGATATTGCGCCGGGCAAACTCCATGGTGACGCAGCTCAGAAGCAATATTGCGGTGTTGAAATAGACGATGAGCGGCAAGGGCACGGGATGCCAGTCGGCAATCTGCTCGCGAGTGCTTGGGTCGATCTCGGTGCCCGTCTGGCGTGCGAAAAAGATGGCAACCAGGACGGCAAAGAAGAGCAAGTCAACCGTGAGAGCGGAGAAGACGAAGGATCGGACGCGTAGCAGAAGTTCCCGCGGGCCTCCATGCTCCTCATTCCAGTTCTCGTCGCCCCCGCCTTCGTCGCCCCCGCCGGTCGGCCGCCGCAAAACGGGAGGAAGGCCTCCGAATGCCGGGTCTTTCCGCTGCTTCTTCGTCTTTCCCGGTTTGCGCGTGATGATAGCGGGCATACGCAGCCTCTGTGAAGATGAGAATACTCCCACTTCGGCTTGTATGCGTGCAGATTTCGAAGAAATTTTTCAACCCAGACAACGCGAGATAACCGGAGCGGTTGTCTCGCTGTTTTGCGAGGCTGCTTTATTGCCTGGATGCCGCGACGGCCTCAACGAAAAGCCGGTGGACGCGGCGGTCGCGGGAGAGCTCGGGGTGGAAGGTGGCAGCCATGACGCGGCCCTGGCGGACCAGCACCGGGAAGCCTTCGCGCTGGGCCAGCACCTCAACGTTCGCTCCAGTCGAGACAATGCGTGGGGCGCGAATGAAGACCATTTCCAGCGGGCCGCCGGGCAGGGATGTTTCCTCGGTGACGATGGCCGAGTCGATCTGGCGGCCGTAGGCATTGCGCTCGACGGCGGCATCGAGCACCCCGAGGCTGCGCTGCGCCGGGCTCAACACTTCCCGCGCCAGCAGGATAGCGCCCGCGCAGGTGCCGAAGACCGGCTTCGTTCGGCAGAACTCCTGCAAGGCTTCAAAGAAGTGATGCTTGCCGAGAAATTTGAGCATGGTGGTGGACTCGCCGCCGGGCAGCACGAGGCCATCGAGGCCGACGAGCTGGCTCGGCTTGCGCACCTCGACGGGCTCGGCTCCGGCCTCAGCCAGAGCTTCGGCATGAGCAGCATAATCGCCTTGAATTGCCAGTACGCCGACGCGCGGTAGCTGTGTTTCCGTCAATGTTTCCCCTAAAGGCTGATTTGAGCGTGAACTTCAGAGATTTGGATTCAGAATTTATCCTTCTTCGACAGGACGAAGAAGGATAAATTCTATTCCTAGTCATACCACTGGCATCCGGCGGAGTCCAACCAGACCATACCTCAGGGGCTGAAGCCCGTACATTTTTTGAGGTTTTACGGCATGACTGAAGTCGTGCCCTGATACAAAGCCGTTGACTCAAGCGGTTGGTCGGACTAAAACAATATCCCGCGCCTTCGTACTGGCGCGGGACGGGAAGCAAGGAAGCTTTTGCGAGCGAATAGCGAGGCACCTGCGGTGCGGCCAACTGCCTTCGGCGTGAAGCTCACCAGCCCCTTGTTTGCAGCAGGTCCTTCTCTTCAATGGCGGCGGCGGCCAGGCCCTTCATGGTGCCGGTGACCTGCTCGGCGACTTCGGCCAGAACCTTCGGATCGTTGTAGTGCGCGGTGGCAATGACGATGGCCTTCGCGCGGCTGATGGCCTCTTTGCGTTCCTCGGGGTCGTGTTCCACATCGAGCGGCGTGGCGCGTTCCTTCATGAAAATGCCTGAGCCGACGAAAACGGCCTCTGCGCCGAGCTGCATCATCAGAGCCGCGTCGGCCGGGGTGGCGATGCCGCCGGCGGAGAAGTTGGGTACCGGCAGCTTGCCGGTCTGTGCGACCATGCGGATCAGCTCATAAGGCGCCTGATGATCCTTTGCGGCGGCGTAAAGCTCCTGCTCGCTGAGCACGGTAAGGGCCTTCATCTCGCGGGTGATCTGGCGCATGTGGCGCACAGCGAAGACCACGTCGCCGGTGCCGGCTTCGCCCTTGGTGCGAATCATGGCCGCGCCCTCGGCAATGCGCCGCAGGGCCTCGCCCAGATTGCGCGCGCCGCAGACAAACGGCGTCGAGAAGGCGTGCTTGTCGATGTGATGCGCTTCGTCGGCGGGGGTCAGCACCTCGCTCTCGTCGATGAAGTCGACGCCAATCTCCTGGAGAATCTGCGCCTCGGCAAAGTGGCCGATGCGCGCCTTGGCCATCACCGGAATCGAGACGGCCTCCATGATCTCTTTGATGAGCTTGGGATTGGCCATGCGTGCCACGCCGCCCTCGGCGCGGATCATGGCTGGCACGCGCTCCAGAGCCATGACCGAGGTGGCTCCGGCTTCTTCAGCGATGCGCGCCTGCTCGACGTTCATCACATCCATGATGACGCCGCCCTTGAGCATCTCCGCCAAGCCCACCTTCAGACGCAGGCTCGTGGTTGCAGCATTCTTGTTTTCATTTAATTCCGGCATGGACTTTGACCTCGCTCCGAGACCGATTCCTGGCTTGATTGAGCACAGAAAGCAGCATATTTATCTCTTTTAACAGTGTAGCAGCGATGTTTCCGGCAAGGGCGGGCGTGGCGGTCGAGAGGCATGGCGAGCGCTTTCTTAAATTCTTCCAATCTACCTGTCCCGTTTCTGGTCATCCTTCTGCATGTTTTCTCAGCAAATGGCTACGACACAGACACCGCCGAAGCAAGTCAGCGCGACCCAGCCGAAACAGGCCGGCGCGCCGCGGAAATTGCCTGATGCGGCGGTGACGCCGGAGATCGCCTCTGAACAGGCGCTGGTGCCCTTGCCTCATCCGCTGGCGGAAGAAATGGAAGGGATGGCGTTGACGGCGCCGCTGGTGCGGCTGCCTGTTGAGCTGGATGTGGCTTTGCCGGTGCGGGATTTTCGCGTGCGCAATCTGCTTGCACTGGAGCCGGGGCAGGTGATCGAGACGCAGTGGGCCAATGGGGATGATTTGCCGCTGTCCGCAGGCGAGGTGCATTTGGCCTGGAGCGAATTTGAGGTGATCGAGACGCAGTTGGCGGTGCGCGTGACCCGGCTGGTCTGAGCGCGGCGGGCGATTTGCGCGGAGCGGGAAGAACAAGAGGGGTGGGCAGATGAAGCAAAACGGAGATGCAAAAACGATGCTCCTGGGCGGAGTGGCTGGCTGGTTGCAAGGGCGGCTGCGGGGCGTCGGTCGTGCGCGGTCGAGGCTGGAGCTTGTGGAACGCATTACGCTGGCTCCGCGTCACTCGCTGGCCCTGGTCGAGGCCGAAGGGCGGCGTTTTCTGGTGGCGACTTCGCCGGAGGGAGCGCCGACCTTTTATCCGCTGGATGGGCGGGTGCGCTCCAAGGGGGCGCTCGGATACAGCCCAGCGCGGCTGGCGGCGAGGGTCTCATGGTAATTTCCCTGGCCGCAGTTTTTGCGGCGCCAGCCTCCGTGCCTCTGCTGCCCGACCTGAATGCCCATCTTCACCCCTCGGACTCGACGCCGTGGACGATTCTGCTTGTCCTGACGCTGATTACGCTAATGCCCGCGATTCTGATGGCTGTGACGCCGATGGTGCGGCTGCTGGTGGTTTTTCACTTTCTGCGTCAGGCGCTGGGCACGCAGACGGCGCCTTCGAATCCCACGCTGATGGGCCTGGCGCTGATGATGACCTGGTTTCTGATGGCCCCGGTTCTGACCCAGGTGGACCAGCAGGCGGTGGAACCTTATCGCGCCGGGCAAATTACGGGTCTGGAGGCCTTCGATCGCGGCTCACAGCCGATCAAGCGCTTCATGCTGCATTACGCGCGGGAGAAGGATCTGGCGCTTTTCACTGCCGCCGGCCAGATCCCGCGTCCCAATACGCCTGACGACTTGCCCATGCGGGTGGTGGTGCCAGCCTACATGCTTTCGGAGTTGAAGGCCGGCTTTGCCATCGGCGCGGTCCTGTATCTCCCGTTTCTGCTGATTGACATGGTGACGGCTGCGATCACGACATCGATTGGCATGTTCCAACTGCCGCCCGTGGTGGTCTCGACGCCCTTGAAGATTCTGTTGTTTGTAATGGTGGACGGCTGGAATCTGCTGGCCAATTCGCTGCTAAAAAGCTTTTGAGGAGGAGTCTCGTGACGCCCGACATGGTTGCCGAACTGCTGCGCCAACTGATGAAGGAGGCCATGATCCTGGCCGCGCCGCTGCTGATTGCGACGGTCGCGATCAGCTTTGTGCTGAGCCTCTTCCAGACCCTGACCAGCCTGCAGGAGCAGTCGTTGACCAGCGTGCCGCGCCTGGGGGCCGTGGCCCTGATGCTGCTGGTTGGAATGCCGTGGTTTCTGAGCCGGATGGCTACCTATACCATTCGATTGCTGACCGATCTGCATCGCTATATCGAGTAGCGGAGTTAGCGATGTTAGCGGAGTCAGCGGCGTTGGCAGGGATAACACCGCTAACTCCGCAACCTATCCGCAAGAGGAGAATAACTATGTCGGATTGGAGTAACTTCCTGAGTGCCATGACGCTAGCCCTGGTGCGGGTGAGCGGGGTGGTGTTCTTTGCTCCTTTCTTCTCCTCGACGGCGCTGCCCTTGCGCGCCAAAGCGGTCTTTGTGGGCGCAGTGGCTTTCTTGCTGGCTCCGCTGGTGGCCACCTTGCCCAATGCACATGTGTCTCTCGGTTTCTCATCTCTTCTGGGCGAGCTGGCCGTGGGGCTGGTCTACGGCCTCACGCTTACACTCATGAGCGAGATGCTGCTGTTTGCCGGGCAGATTGCCGGCCTGCAATTCAGCTTCTCGCTGGTCAACCTGCTGGACCCGGCCTCGGCGATTCAGACGCCGCTACTGGGCGACCTATTTCAACTGATGGGAACGCTGGTGGTGATTACGGCCGGGCTGGACCGGATACTGCTGGCCTCGATGGTGCGCAGCTTCCGTGTGGCGCCACTGGGCTGCTACGCGCTGACACCCCTGGCCGCGCGGGAGATTGTGCGCGCAGCCGGCGGCATCTTCCTGGCGGCGCTCGAGCTGGCCGCGCCGGTGCTGGCCGCAACCCTGCTGGTCGAGGTGGCGATCGCCCTGCTGGGTAAGCTCAGCCCGCAGTTGCCGGTCATGTCGCTGTCCGTGCCTCTGAAAACTTTGACTGGCTTTGTGCTTCTGGCCGGTTCGCTGGCCCTTTGGCCGCGCTTCATCGAGGCCCGCTTCAGCGGCCTGCTCGACTTGGCGGAGCGGCTGATTGCCGCGCCCGGCGTGGGGGGATAGCCGATGGCCAGCGATAAAACAGAACAGGCCACACAGCATCGCCGCGACGAGGCCCGCAAGAATGGCGACGTGCTGCACAGCCGCGAACTGACGGCCGCAGCCGGAACCTTGGCCGGGGTGATGGTGCTGGGCGCCATGGGAAGTCATTTTCTGATTTCCTGGCGAGAAGCCTTTGCCGCGTTTCTTGATCTTGGACAACCTGCACACTGGGAGCCGACTGAGATTCAACCCACGCTTTACGCCGTGCGCCGGCTGGCGCTCGGCATTCTCGAACCCGTGGGCGTGATGATGGCGGCGGTCGCAGCAACCGCTCTGGGGGTGGGCATCGCACAGACCGGCGGGGTAAGTTTTTATGCCGAGGCGGTGAGTTTCAAGCTGGATCGCATCAATCCGGTTTCCAACATCAAGAACCTGTTTTCGCTGCGCGCCGCCGCGCGAATGGCTAAATCGCTCATACCCGCCAGCATTCTGGCCGTTTTCGCCGTGCAACGCATCGGCAGGCAGTTGAGCGTGCCGCCGTTTTCGACCGCGCGGCTGGAGATGCTCGGCTCGGACGTCTACGGAATGCTGCTGGCCACCGCATGGCTTCTGTTCGGCTGGGCGGCCATCGACTATCTGGTCGAGTGGCGGAGCCGTGAATCGCGGCTGAAGATGAGCCAGCAGGATCTGCGCGACGAGTACAAGCAGACCGAGGGCAACCCGCAGGTTCGCGGGCGAATTCGCAATCTGCAGCGCCAGATGCGCCGCCGCCGGGTAAAGGCCGACGTCTCCAAGGCCGCCGTGGTGCTGGTCAATCCGACCCATTATGCCGTGGCCCTGGGCTTCGATTTTGCCACCATGGAGGCGCCCAAGGTGCTGGCCAAGGGCCGCAACCTGCTGGCCGAGGAGATCAAGGCCGAGGCCCGCTGGGCGGGTGTGCCGATCATCGAAAATCCGCCGCTGGCCCGTTCGCTCTACCGCTCGGTCGAGGTCGGCCAGACGATTCCGATCGATCTCTACGCCGCCGTGGCGGCTATCTTGGCCTATCTCTACCGCCAGCGCCTGGATGCCGAGATGCGCGAGCGCCGCGCCCGCGAGGCCGCGGCCAAGGCGCAACAAGCGCGATCAGCCGCGCAGCCCAGGCGGCGGCCCGATGCCGGCATTCCACCCTTTGCAGGAGGTCCACAATGAGTACCGCAGCTCTGGCCGTTGGTTCGTTGCCTACCAAGTCGATTCTTCAGCGGTTGCACGAGTATGTGTTGCCGATGGCGGCCATCAGTGTGATTTTCGTCATGCTGGTGCCGTTGCCGGCTTTCTGTCTGGATTTTCTGCTCTCCTTGTCGCTGGCCGCCTCGATCATCGTTTTCCTTTCCTCGGTGCAGATTCGCCGCGCCGTCGAGTTGAGCGTCTTTCCGACGCTGCTGCTGCTGCTGACCCTCTTCCGGCTGGCCTTGAACATCGCCTCCAGCCGCCGCATCCTGTTGCACGGGCAGGAGGGAACGGCCGCAGCCGGCAAGGTTATCGAGGCCTTCGGACAGTTCGTGGTGGGCGGCAACTACGTGGTTGGCTTCGTGCTCTTTCTGGTTTTGGTCGCCATCCAATTCTTGGTGGTTTCTCATGGCGCCGTGCGCACCGCCGAGGTGACGGCCCGCTTCACTCTTGATGCTCTGCCGGGCAAGCAGATGGCCATCGACGCGGATATGAATGCGGGGCTGATCGACGAGCAGGAAGCGCGAAGGCGGCGCCAGGCGATTGCCCGCGAGTCGGAGTTCTACGGGGCGATGGACGGCGCTGCGCGATTCAACCAGCGGGATTCGCTGGCCACCATTCTGATTACCGGCATCAACATTGTCGCGGGACTGCTGATCGGCACCCTGCAGCAGGGCGTGGCGTTGAGCGAGGCCGCGCGCACCTACACCATCCTGACGGTCGGCGATGGCCTGATCACCATCATTCCTTCTCTGCTGGTCTCGATTGCCTGCGGCATTACTCTGACGCGGGCCAACTCGGCCGGCCTGCTGGGAACCGAAATTCACCAGCAGCTGCTGGCCAAGCCAACCACTTTTTTTATCGCAAGCCTTGTTTGCGGCTTGATGTGCCTGATTCCGGGGCTTCCCAAGCTGGCGTTTTTGGTCGTGTCGGGCGGCCTGTTTTTGGCCGGACGCAGTGTGACCTCCCGCGCCCCGCAGGCCGCGACGGCCGAGCTGGGAGTGATCGAAAAGAAGAAGGCCGGCGAGGCTCAGAGTTCTGATCTGGCGCAACTGCTGCGCCTGGAAGACCTGACCTTGGAGATTGGTTTTCAACTAATTCCTCTGGTGGACGAAAAGCAGGGCGGGCAACTGCTGAACCGGGTGCGCGCGCTCCGCCGTCATCTTTCTGCGGAGATGGGATTTCTTGTGCCCCCGGTACACATCAGTGACAACTTGCGCCTGAAGCCGCGCGAGTACCTGTTCAGCTTGCGGGGGATGGAGATTGGCCGCTGGCAGACCGAGGGCACACACCTGCTGGCCGTCTCGAACGACCCGCAGCGGCGGCCGCTTGCTGGCAAGGAGGCGCGGGAGCCGGCCTTCGGGGTGCCTGCCATCTGGATTGCGCCAACGCTCGAAGACCAGGCCGTTGCCGCTGGCTACTCCGTAGTGGATGCGGTAACGGTTGTCACCACGCATCTGGGAGAGCTCATCCGCCAGCATGCCTACGAACTGCTGGGCCGGGCCGAGACCAAGCGCCTGTTGGACTCGCTCAACGAGAGCCATCCGAAGCTGATGGAGGAGCTGGTGCCCAAGCTGCTGACGCTGGGCGAGGTCGAACACGTTCTCAACCAACTGCTGCGCGAGCGCGTTTCGATCCGCGACCTGGGCACGGTTTTGGAAGCGCTGCTGGAGACCGCACCGATCAACAAAAGCATGGTGGCGCTGGTCGAGGCCGCGCGCCAGGCTTTGGGACGGCGGCTGATCCAGCCGCTGCTCGACGGGGACGGCCAATTGCCCGTGCTGCTGATTGAGGGCGGGCTCGAAGAAGAGATTCTTTCCACGCTTTCGCCGGAGACCGGCCAGAGGATGTTGGTCTCGGGCGCTACGCCGGCCACGCCCGTGGTTCGTCGCCTGATCGATTCTTTGAGACGGCTAATCCCCGCAGCCAGCGCCGCGGCGCTTCCCGTGCTACTGATTCCAAGTCCGGCTCGTTATTACGTCAAGCGCTGGCTGGAGCCGTTCCTGCCTCGTCTGGCGGTGGTTTCTGCCGGGGAGATTCCTCCGGAGATTCGCATGCGCGCGGTCGGAACGGTGCGGTGAAGGTTAGGGACCAGGGACTAGGGGTTAGGGACTAGGGATTAGTTAGAGCTTTGCTCGAGGGAATGGCAATGGGGATGGAAGCGGCGAATGCGGCAGGGAACAAGGGAACGCCGCGCCGGAACGCCCGCGGGAGCAACTATCCGCCGGGCGGCGCGCAACGGGCAAGGCTCAGCGCCGAGCAGGAGCAGGTGTTGATCGAGCACTTGCCGATGGTGCGGTTTCTGGCTCGCCGCATTCACGAGCGGCTGCCCCAGCATGTGGACATCGAGGACATGGTTTCTGCCGGGGTGGTGGGGCTGATGGACGCCTTTTCCAAGTTCGATCCAGCCAAGAAGGTGCAGTTCCGCAGTTATGCGCAGTTTCGCATCCGGGGAGCGATCCTGGACAGTCTGCGCACGCTCGACTGGAGTCCGCGCGAGTTGCGCCGCAAGGGCCGCGCGGTCGAAGAGGCGATCCGGGTGCTGACGGCCCGGCTGGGCCACGCGCCGAACGAGGCCGAGGTGGCCGAGGAGATGGAACTGGGACTGGAAGAGTACCAGCAGTTGCTGGGCGATCTGAAGGGCTTGGAGATCGGCACCCTGCACATGGAGCGCAACGAGGATTCGGGCGAGGAAGAGCTGGCGTATATTCCGGGCCGGCCCGAGGATGATCCGCTCTTCCGCTGCCTCCGGGGCGAACTCGAAGAACGGCTCACCGGGGCCATTCAGGATCTGCCCGATCGGGAGCGGCTGGTGATGAGCCTTTACTACTACGAGGAGATGACCATGCGCGAGATCGGCCTAGCGCTGGGGGTGGTTGAGTCGCGAGTTTCGCAGATGCACGCCTCGGCAGTGGTGCATCTGCGGGCCGCGCTCAAGGATCTGGCGGCGCGCGGAGCCTTTGAACGGCTGAGAAGCCGCAAACAGGCGAAGCGAACGGAGCATTGAGCGGCTTGGGCGGCGGTCTTGGCGTAATGACAGGCAAAAGGCAGCAGAAGTTCATGGGGGGAGTGTAGGCGGATGGAAAAGACGCTCAAGCAGAACGAGATCGATGCGCTGTTTCAAGCGGCGCGCAATTCGACGCCCGAGGCTTCAAAGAATGAGGCGCGTGTCCGGGTCGAGCCCTACAGCTTTTCTTCGGCAGGCCAGATCTCGAATGACCAGTTGCGCGCCATCAGCATGTTGAACGACATCTTTGCTCGTAACCTGACCCACAATCTGGCGGCCTGGCTGCGCACCCGCTTCCAGGTCAATCTGGTCTCGGCCGAGCAGATCCCGTTCAACGAGTTTCTGCTGCGCATCCCCGAGATTAACTATGTGGCCTCGGTGCGTCTGGAGCCATTGGGCGCGCTGGCGGTTCTGCAACTGGACCTGGCTTTGGCTCCTCCTATCATCGATCTGCTGCTCGGCGGCGAGGGCCGGGATGGTCCTTTGCGCGAGCTGACCGACATTGAAGAATCGATTCTGGGCTCGGTGGTCGAGATCGTTTGCCGGGAGTTGACCGCTGCCTGGCAGCCGGTGGGGTTGATCTTCAACTTTGAACGCCGCCAGATGCAGACCCAGGTGGCCCGAATCATGTCGGTGACCGAGAAGACACTCTGCCTCAGCTTCGAAATTCGTATGCCGCACAGCTCGGGGCTGCTTAACTTGGCTTTTCCTGCGGTGGTGTCGAATACCATCCTGCGCCGGCTGACCTCGGAGTGGGGCCCACGCAGCCACGCTACCGAGACCCGTGCGCGCATGGAGGCCGCGGCGCGCCGCATTCGTTTCGGAGGTTCGCTGCAACTGCCCAGCGTACGTCTGCCGGCAAGCGTTATTGAGAATTTGGAGCCGGGGACGGTCGTACAACTAAACCTCTCCGCCAACACCCTGCCCGAGTGGAGGGTTGGCGGCGAAACGCTTTCCACGGCGCAGGCTATCCGCCAGGGAGCGCACCGCGCCGCCAGAATCGAGCGGCCGCTTACGGAGGCTCAACCATGAAAAGCTATCTCGAGTGCTGGACCGGAGTTGCTACCACCCTTTTTTCGCAGGCTCTGGCCGGAGAGCCCGAGCTGGCCGAGTCGTTGCCCAAGCCCTTGGCGGAGGGAGCCTTTGGCTTTGTCGCCACCCTGACGGGCGACGAAGAGGGCCGCTTCACGGTCGTCCTCGATCCGACGCTTCTGGAGTCGCCGCTGGTGGGCGAGGGCGTGGACCAGAAGGCCGGCTGGGGCGAAATCCTGAAAGAAGTTGCTGACGCCGCGGCCGGGGAGTTGCTGGCCAAAACCGGCAAGAAGTGCCGCGTCGAGAAGTTCGAGGAGAGTGCCGGAGAGAGCAAGGTTTCCTGCGCCTTCCAGTTGAAATCCGGCGGGCATGCCTGGACGATTCTGGTTCGCGACGAGGTGCGTGTCCCCAAGCCGGCGGTTCCGGCACCAGTGGTATCGTCTGTTGCTCAACCCGCCGCTGCCCAGCCCGCGCAGGCTTCGTTGCCGGCGACCAGCGTGGGCCTTGAACTGCTGCTCGATGTCGAATTGGAGGCGACGTTGCGCTTCGGCTGCAAGGAGTTGCCGCTCAACGAGATTCTCGACCTCGGCCCAGGAGATGTGGTGCAGTTGGATCGCAACGTGAACGACCCGGTGGACCTGATTGTGGGCGACAAGATTGTGGCGCGTGGCGAGGTTGTGCTGGTCAACGGAAACTTTGGCTTGCGGGTGACCGAAGTGGCCGCGCCCAGAAAGCGATTGGAGAGCATTCGATGCCTGTTCTAAGCCGAAATCGGAGCCGTGCGCAAAGTCAGGAATGGATAGAGTCGGGGACACCGGCTCGCATGGAAGCAGATCCGGGCCACAGCACGCCCATCGGTCTGCGGGGCGGCTTCTTTGAAAGCTGTGCCAATCCCGGTTGCAATTCCGGTTGGCTGCACCCTTGGCGAAGCCGACATGCGCCGGTCTTCGAAGGTGGCTGGACCTGTTCGGCCGCTTGCACGGCGGCGCGGGTTGCCTCCTCCATCGGCCGCGAGATGGAAGGAAGAGGCGCGGCTGATGAGAGCTATCGGCATCGCATCCCGCTGGGCCTGGTGATGCTCGAACAGGGATGGATCACCTCTGGCCAGTTGCGCCAGGCGCTGGACGCGCAGAAAGCGACCGGTTCCGGGCGGCTGGGTTCCTGGCTGGTGCGCCAGCAGGGAATCAGCGAGCAGTTGGTCACCCGTGCATTGGGTCTGCAGTGGAGTTGCCCGGTGCTGCCGCTGGAGTTTCACGATGCCGACGCGCTGGCTGTTCTGGTGCCCAGACTGTTTGTGGACGCTTTTGGCGCGCTTCCGCTGCGTGTGGCCGCGGGCAAGTTGCTTTACCTGGGATTTGAGGATCAGTTGGACCCGGTTGTGGCTCTGGCCCTTGAGCGAATGAGCGGTCTGCGTGTGGAGAGCGGGCTGGTCGCTGAGTCGCAGTTTCGTCTGGGGCATGTCCGCATGTTGCGCGCGGAGTTTCCACCGGTGGAGTTGATCGAGGCTGCAACGGAGCCAGCGGCGGCACATGCGTTGGCAAAATCCATCGAGCGGACGCGCCCGGCCGAGTCCAGACTGGTCAGGGTTCACGACTGCTTGTGGCTGAGAATGTGGCTGAAGCCGCAGCGTGGGCCGATGCCCGAGCGCGACTCGGTCCGGGACCTGATCTGTTCGATTGGAACGAATTAGAGCGGTTCTCCTGCTTGCGTGGAGTATCTGGATTTACGGAAGGTGGCCTCCCTGTACAGCATCAGGAGAACCGCTTGAAGCGGCCAGTCGAAGGCCCGTGCAGAGAATGCCGCTCAAGAATGGAACGGACGCGCCGATAAAAGTCTAAGCAGAGGAAGTTAGATAAATACAGCGGAGGAACCTGGGCATGAGTGAAGTTCGAACTCTGATCGTCGACGACTCGTCGGTCATGCGCAAGATCGTGGCACGCGCGCTTCAGCAGGCAGGGCTGGAGATGGTGGTCTTCGAGGCTGGCAATGGCAGCGAAGGCGTAGACCTGTTGAAAACCCAACAGGTGGATCTGATTCTTTCCGATATCAATATGCCTTTGATGGATGGACTGGAATTTCTGCGTCAGCTTCGGGCGCAGAATCTGGCTCCGGATGTTCCGGTGGTGATGATTACCACCGAGTCGAGCGAGGAGCATGTGAAAGAGGCCATTCTCGTCGGGGCGCAAGGATACATTCGCAAGCCGTTTACCCCGGAGCAGGTCAAGGAACGGGTCTTGCCGCTGATCCATGCGGCATAAGGTGAAGCGACAGCCTTCCGGTAGAGAAGGGCGCTGCACAGTTGCTGTGAAATGCGTGTGTGGCGGGTGCCGTGGTCGCACGAGCACGGTTTAGCGGCAAAGATGAAATGGAGTGTGGAATGACGCTATCGTTGCGAGACTCGATGGATCTGGTCTCCGATCCCAGGAACCTGGATGCAAGCGTGGAAGAGGTTTTCAAAATGATGCTGGGCGTAGAGTGCCAGCGCTATCCGGGACCGGAGCCGATTGCGGAGCCGGAGTCCGTAACGGCGGTGGTTGGCTTTGGCGGGGTGCTCAGTGGCGCCTGCGTTTTTCACAGCGGAGGCTCGACGGCCAAAAAACTTGCCGCGCAGATGACGGGCATGGAGTTTGAAGAGATCGACGAGACGGTTCAAGACGGAATCGGCGAGATCTGCAATATGCTGGCGGGTAGTTGGAAGAGCAAGGTGCCGGACCTGGCGGCCAACTGCGGCTTGTCGATTCCAACCGTCATCACTGGCCGAAATTACAACCTGCACGTGCAGGCCCCGGAGTTTCAATTGCATCATCTGTATAAATCCGAAGACGCCAGCTTTGATGTCACCATTATCTGCGACGGGCTACAGTAAATCTGGCGGGAGTTCCGAGAGAATCTGCCGGGCGCCATGAGCGCTGGCGGATGCATCGGGCGAGAGTTTTGCGAGACCCCGCCAGAATCTCCAGGGTCGAGAACCCGTGGATACTTCAGAGCTGTCCATACGAAGGCTGAAGAAGATCCGTGTGCCCAAAGGCTGAAAGCCAGCCGGGGCATAGTTGTATCCAAAATGAACCCGGGAAAACCCAGTCAGGCCTTTTGCATGGATCTGCCGAAGAGGTCGGAGTTCCTTGCCTTTCCATGTCCTTCTTGGAAGGCGCTGAACTGCAGTCCGCTTTCCTTCAGGCGCTAAACAGGCTGCGGAAAAAAGCACGGATCGGACTATTCGGGAAAGACGGTTCGGCGGGGGCTAGAGCAAAACCAGAGTAGGTGTACCCCAAAACCACGGCATTCAAGTCGACGCGACCATCAGCGAGCGGCGACCCGCCACGGACTTACAAGGGCATAGCAACTCTGGTTTCGCTCTAAAGCCCGCATACTTACGTCGTTGCAGTTACGGCACGACTAAAGTGGTGCCCTTTCAAAGCCAAACTTATTCAAAGCTTTCTCTGAGCCTTTCCCAATCTTTCCATTTCTAGACTGGTCCTTCATCTGCAATGTCTCCCTGTGACACAGGAGGGCTGACTAGATGGACAGTGGATACTATGCGGCGGTGACCGGCTTGGTGGCGCGCACCCAAGCGCTGGACATTGCGGCCACCAATCTGGCCAATGCCGGAACGCCTGGCTACCGGGCCGAGCAGGAGTATTTCCGCTCGGCGTTGCTGGGGCCCGACGCAGCGGACTCGCAGCTGGGGCAAACGGTAAACAACTATGGCCTGCTGGGCGGCGACCAGATCAACCTGGCCCAGGGCGCTCTGAGTACAACCGGCAATCCCCTCGATCTGGCCATCGAAGGCGAAGGCTTTTTCATGGTGCAGACGCCGGACGGCATGCGCTATACCCGCGATGGCGGTTTCCATCGCGCGCCGGGCGGACTGCTGGTGACCTCTTCGGGCGACGCTGTGCTTTCGACCAGCGGTCAGCAGATTCCCGTTCCTCCGGGCGAGGTGAGCGTGGGAGCCGATGGCGCGCTTTCGGTGGCTGGCGGCGTGGTGGCGACGGTGGGAGTCTTTACCTTTCCGCGCGGCGTGCAGCTGATTCCCGAGGGCACCAATCATTACGTTGCGCCGGAGGGCGTGAAACCGCTGCTTCAAAAGAATGCGGAGATTCACGAAGGCGCCATTGAAGGCTCCAACCAGGGCGTGATTCCCGGGACGATGAACCTGATTCTGGTGCAGCGCGAAGCGGAAATGATGCAGAAGGCGCTCACCGTCTTTCACTCCGAGTTCAACAAGATTGCCACCGAGGATCTGCCCAAGGTGTGAAGGGCAGCAGACAGCTAACAGCTGACAGTAAGTAGCAAAGAGCAGTTGGTGGTGGGAAAGAACAAGTTGGAGTTACGAAGGTTGAGATTGGATCGGCAATTCGGGCTATTCGGATTCTGAAGACCATTTGCCGTAACCAAAAAAACTGTTTGCTGTCAGCTGATAGCTGTTAGCTGGCGACAGAGGAGCCAAGAAAATGATTCGAGCCTTGTATACCGCAGCCAGCGGCATGAGCGCGCAGCAGTTGAACCTGGATACGATCGCCAATAACCTGGCTAACTCGTCGACAACGGGTTTCCGCCAGTTGCGTCTGCAGTTTCAAGACATGGTCTATCAGAACATGGTGACGCCGGGAGCGGCGCAGAGCCAGTCGACGGTTTCGGCGGGTTTGCAGATTGGGCTGGGAACGAAGTCGGCGGCCACCGAGGTGATCAATACCCAGGGGTCAATGAATGAGACCGACAATGAATACGATCTAGGCATCGAAGGAACGGGATTTTTCCAGGTGCAGATGCCGGACGGAACCATCGCCTACACCCGTGCCGGCCAGTTTCATTTGAACAGCGAGGGAACCATGGTGACTACCGACGGCGATCCGCTCATTCCAACGATTACGGTTCCCACCAATGCGACCAAGGTCACCATTACCAAGTACGGCGTGGTCAACGCGACGCTGTCGGGGCAGACGAATCCCTCGCAACTGGGCCAGCTTCAGTTGGCCACTTTTCCCAACGCGGGAGGCCTGGAGCAGGTGGGCTCAAACCTGTTGCAGGCCACGCTCAGCTCCGGCGACGCGGTGCTCGGCAACCCGGGAGGCACCGAGGGCCTGGGCCAACTGCAACAGGGGTACCTTGAAAACTCGAATGTGGACGTGGTGAGCATGTTTGTTCAGATGGTGCTGGCGCAGCGGGCCTACGAATCGAATTCGAAGGTCATCAAGGCCGCCGACGATATGTATTCGCAGGCCAATGCCATGGCGCACTCCTAATGGATCTTCACTCTTTTGCAAGGCTCGAATAGCGAGGACGGAATGGGAACGGGGCTGAAGAAAACGGAAAGGGTTGTGGCATGGAGCGCGGGAGTGCTGACGCTTATGACTGTGCAGGTTGTTTGCGCGCAGGCACCAGTCGCGGACAGCTCCGCAGCTCAATTTCTGCTTTCGTCGCCAGAACCCGCTCCGGTTCAGAGCCTGGCGCAAGAGAAGATTCTGCGCGAGATCGACGATGTGCAGAACGGAAACCGCTGGCTGCTGGTGCGCGACGATGCGCATCCGGGCGGGCCGGGCCGGATGGTGCTGGTGGCGGCCGAGCGCAACGAGCCGGGCGGCGCGTTGCGGGCAAGTGCGGCCGAGACAGAGAAAGCGCAGATTGTGATTCACGCCGGCGACCGGCTGGTCGTCGAGGAGCATACGGCGCGAGCCGATGCGGCTCTGGAGGCCCGTGCGCTTGGTTCGGCCGCTCAAGGATCTGTGCTCAATGTGCGCCTGGCGATTGGCGGCAAGGTGGTGCGGGTTGTGGCGCTCGGGCCGGGGCGCGCGGCTCTTCAGCCGGAGACAGGGGTGTGGCCATGAGACGGGGAGTGTTGAAAATAGGGGCTATTTTCGTGCTGGTGGCGCTGTTGTCGGCCCTTTCGGCTCATGCCATCGGCATCAGGAAAAAAGCGACGCCGGCGTCAGCGGCCAAGACGACTCCGCCGGAGACGGCGCTCAAGGCTTATGTCGAAAGGGTGCGGGCGCAGCAGGCGGCGGAGGTGCGGACGCCGGGCTCGATCTGGAGCTCGGAGGGCCGGCTGGTGCGGTTGGGCACTGACGCCAAGGCTTTCCGGCTGCACGACGTGGTTTCGATTGTGGTCTCCGAAAGCCTGGCGGCCTCGACCGACGGGCAGGTGAAGAATTCGCGGGCATCGAGCGCCAGTTCCGGTTTGACCGGCCTGTTCGGCAAGCTGAAGACCGCGAACAATCTGCAGAACCTGTTGGGCGCGACTGCGGCCTCGGGGCTAACGGCGCAGGGACAGAGCACAACCAACTCCAGCCTGGCGACGACTTTCGGCGCCGAGGTGGTGGACGTGCTGCCGAACGGAATGCTGGTGGTGCAGGCCACGCGCCAGTTGACCTTCTCGCAGCAGACGCAACTGATAAAGCTGCGCGGGCTGGTGCGCCCGGAGGATGTGAGCGCGCAGAATCAGGTCGAATCAACGGCCATGACTGATCTGGAACTGGACGTGACGGGCAAGGGTATCGTGAACGATTCCACCTACCGGCAGAATCCGCTGGTGCGCTTTCTTGAAAAGCTGATGGTGTTTTAGATGCAGGGACTAGGGACCAGGGACTAGGGAACAGGGTGAAAAAGCCGATGCGAGTTGCGAACAAAAGAACGGCGAAAGGCGCGTGGGGCGGAAGCCTCTGGGGCTGGCTGGGGCTGGCCGCGGCGCTGTTGCTGGCCGCGGCGCTGGCACACGCCGAGGTTGCGGGGCACCTGGCGCGAATCAAGGACGTGGCGACCATTGAGGGAATCCGCGACAACCAACTGGTGGGCTATGGCCTGGTGGTGGGGCTTCATGGCACAGGGGACAGCTCGCAAACGGTCTTTCCGGCGCAGACGCTGATTTCGGCGCTCGAGCGAATGGGCATCACGGTTCCCCAGACCGGCTCCAACAGCGCCAGCAACATGCAGGTGAAAAACATGGCCGCGGTCTTTGTGGTGGCGACCTTGCCGCCCTTCAGCCGGCCTGGCTACAAAATGGATGTCACGGTTTCCTCGGCCGGCGATGCGCGCTCGCTGGAAGGAGGCATCCTGCTGATGACCCCGCTCTATGGCCCGGACGGGCAGATCTACGCGCAGGCGCAGGGATCGCTGGTGCTGGGCGGATACATGGCGACAGGTGGAGGCAATACCAAGCTGTCGAACCATCCGACGACGGCGCGAATTCCAGGCGGATCGCTGGTGGAGAGGCCGGTTCCCTTTGACCTGAAGCAGATGCACACGGTCAACGTGGTGTTGAACGATGCGGATTTCCATACCGCCGGGCGGATGGCCGCGGCCATCGACCGGGAACTGGGCTTCGGGCGCGCACATGCCGTCGATAGCCGGAGGGTGGAGATTGCGGCCACGCCGGGCGAGGACGTGGCTGCGCTGCTGGACAGAGTGGAGGCGGTCGAGGTCGATGTCTATCCGCGGGCGCGGGTGGTGGTGAACGAACGCACCGGAACCGTGGTAATCGGAGGCATGGTCCGGCTGCAGCCGGTTTCGATTCTGCATGGGGGGTTGAGCGTCAACGTCATCTCCGTGAACGAGGTTTCGCAGCCCAATGCCTTTTCATCGGGAGGCACGACGCAGGTGGTTCAGCAGACGAGCGTGCAGGCCCAGGACAAGCCAGTGAACCGCATTGATCTAAAAGAAGGAGCGACGGTCGAGGACCTCGTCCAGGAATTGCAACGCACGGGGGCGGGAGCGCGGGACGTGATTTCGATTTTGCAGGCGATGAAGGAGGCCGGCGCTCTGGAGGCCGACCTGGAGGTGCTCTGATGCTTTCGATTGCAGGGACAGAGGCGGCGACAGCAGCTTCGGCCACGCCGTCTCCCAGGCTGGTCAGTGCGGCGCACGAGTTCGAGGCGCAGATGATGCAGGAGTTGTTGAAGCCGCTGAGCAGCACGAGCGGTCTCGATGGAGAGGACGGAGACTCGGATTCCGGCTCGGGATCGGCGCTGGGTGAGTTCGCATCGGAGGCGTTGGGAAAGGCTTTGAGTGAGCAGGGCGGATTTGGAATTGCCAGCAGCGTCATGCGACAGCTCTCCGCCGGGAGTAACAAATCGGGAACCGGAAAGGTAACCGGGAATTAGCACTGAAGATCTTGGATGAAATCGCTTGAATGACTACAGTGATTAGAAAACCGGCCGATACAGCCTGTAAGGAGAAGTGGGTATGGACATACGTAACAGTCTTGAAGGATTGAAATCGCTTTTGGGAACGCAGGAGGCAACGACGGTCGCTGCGCAGCAGACCAGGAGCAGCACGGCGACGAGCGCTCTCGGGAGCGACCAGGCGACCTTGAGTAGTGTGGGGAGCGAGGTTTCCCAGACGGTGGGCGACTCCGATGTCCGCATGGACAAGGTTGCAACCATTCAGGCGGCGCTGGCGACGGGAAGCTACGATGTTTCCGCCTCGGATGTGGCCTCCAAGGTCGTGGATTCGATGTTGGGCGAGCAGCCGTAATTTGGGCTTGCATGGGAAGCAGTTTGGCAGCAGGTGAAGCGGTATGGCGGCAGCGGAAGGAGTGATGGCATTGCAGACGATAGAAGAGCGCAGTGAGCATCCGAAGCTGAAGAAGTTGGTCGTGGAGGCCTCGCAGGCGCTGGCGCGGCTGGATGCGGATCGGTTGGAGGAACTTGCGCTTTCCTGTCAGGTCCTTAATCGCGATTTGCAGGGTGGCGCTCGGGCGCTGGTGGATGAGGATGCACGCAAGGATTGGGCCCGTGAGTCCAGAGAAGCCGCGGGAGACATGGCCGTTTTTGCCAGAGTGCTGGAGGCGACACGGGCCAACCTGAATGTGATGAACCGTCTGCGGAAGTTGCGTGCAAGTGAATTGGAATACCGCGCAGGTCGGTTGGAGTACGGCGGGTCGCAAGCGCCTGGATGGCGGCACACGGGGAGCAGGCATGGGGACAATTAGTTCTGCGTTAAGCATCATGACGGGGGCCCTGGATGCAGATCAGGAAGCCTTGAATATCATTTCCAACAATGTGGCCAACGCCAGCACTACCGGCTACACCGAGGAGGAGCCCAACTGGGAGGAAAACTCGTCGGTCACGATCGATGGAGTCTCGGTCGGGCAGGGCGTTACGGAGACGGGCGCCACTTCGGTGCGGGACAAAGTGCTTACCGAGCGGCTGGATCAGCAGCAGCAACTGGCTTCGGCCTCCAGCACGCGGCTGACTGCTCTTGATTCGGTTCAGGCCTTGTTTACTTCGGCTTCGACGACGACCACCACCGGAGACATTGGCACGGACATTACCAGTTTTTACGACACCTTTTCAACGCTCGAGGCCAGTCCTACCAGCTCCTCCGATCGTGAGGCGGTGCTGTCGGCGGCGAAGACTCTGGCGGCCGACATCTCCAGCGCGGCCACCAGTCTGGAATCGCAAAAGTCGTCTCTGGACGAGGAGGCGTCCGGCGTGACCAGCCAGGTGAACGCGCTGACCAAGTCGATTGCCCAACTGAATACGCAGATCATGAGCACTTCGTCCGACTCCGATGCGGGAACCCTGGAGGACCAGCGCGAGGAGGATGTCAACGAACTCTCAAAACTGGTGGGAATCAATCAGATCACGACGGAAAACAACGGGCTTTCGATCACCACGACCTCCGGCGCGCTGCTGGTCTCTGAAGGCAAGAGTTTCGATATAACGAACGGCACGGAGGACGGGGAAACACATTTTTTTGTGGGGACGACGGATATCACTTCCGGGTTGACCACGGGCGGCGGTGAGCTGGGCGGTTACCTGATGGCGCGGGACACCGACATTCCCAGCGCGCTCAGTTCGCTCGATCAACTGGCCTATGGCATTTCGACGTCGGTCAATGCCCTGAACAATACGGGGATCGATGCGGATGGAAAGACCGGCACTACGGCAGATCCTCTTTATATCTTCAATGAACCCACCGCAGTGGCTGGCAGCGCGGCCAGCATGAGCGTGGTGATGACCGATTCAAACGAGATTGCCGCGGCCAGTTCGACGGAAGGAACCGGCGGCAGTACGAATGCGACCGCCCTGTACAACCTGTCCACGACCGCATCGACGGATCTTGGCGGCCGGACGCCGAGTGCCTATTACTCGAGCTTTGTTTCCTCGCTGGGCTCGACCGTCTCCGAAGTTTCCACGGAGAGTACGGCGCAGACGGCATCGGTGACGCAACTGACGACGCAAATCAATTCGCTTTCCGGCGTCAATCTGAACGATGAGGCTTCTGCCTTGACTACGATGGAGCGCAGCTATCAGGCGGCTTCCAAGATGTTTACGCTGCTGGACACGATCATGGCCTCGGCGCTGAACCTGGGAGAAGCGACGACCGTTTCCTAATGGAAACAAGGCTTTTCCAGAATGGGCGCGTGCGGCGAACAAGGTGATAAAGCAAGATGGAGGAAGCGATGCGGGTGGATCCCTATTACGTCAACAATCTGGTTACTTCGCTCGATAATGTCGATGCCAGCGTGGAGCAGTTGACCTCCGAGTTGTCGAGCGGCGTTCGCGTGACTTCGTTGAGCACGGATCCGGTGGCCGCGGGCGAGAATGTGGTTCTGCTCAATGAGCTTCAGCAGGACGACTCTTTCACGACGACCGCCAGTTCGGTTACAGGCCAGTTGCAGGTGGCCGATTCGGCTCTGGGCAGTGTGGTGACCGAACTGACTTCGGCGATTTCGCTGGCCACCAGCGCCAATAACGGCACCATGAACTCCAGCAACGTCAAAACTATCGCCACGCAAATTTCCGGCATTCTCGACGAGGTGCTGTCGCTGGCCAATACGACGTATGAGGGCAGTTATGTCTTCGCCGGCACAGCGTCTTCCACGACTCCTTTCACCCAGACGACCACCACATCGCCGGCGACGACAACCTACAATGGCGACGACAATGTGAATTATCTGGAAACGCCCAGCGGGCAGAAGATTCAGTTGAATGTCTCAGGCAGCGATATTTTTCTCGGCAGCGGCACGAATAGCGTTTTTGCGGCCTTGAATGCTTTGGTTTCCGACTATTCCAGCGGCACGGTCAACACGACACAGGCTGTGAGCGATACGACGGCCTTGAGCACGGCGCTGAATTACGTCTCGCAGCAGCGCGTGACCATCGACAACTCCATGACCCAAATCACGGCCGCCTCCGATGCTGTAACCAGCCAAGTGACTCAGCTGACCACCGCGCAGACGGACCTGATGCAGGCCAGTTATGCGACCGTCTCCACGCAGCTTTCCCTGGCCGAAACGCAGCAGACGGCGCTGGAGGACGTAATCGCAGAGGTGAATTCGGCCTCGAATAGCCTGTTCAGCAAGTTGTAGAGGCCGGCACTCAGGACGGAGGGAGCAGGGGTCTTCAGACCCCTGAATCAGGGGCGGAAAATGAGGTGCCTTCAGGCGCGGGTATTGTTTCGGCTGTGAGCAAAAGAGGCCCAAGGCTGAAGCCCATTGCTCTTGCGCCTGCTTTTCAGTGGCCTGAAGGCCACTGCCCCCTCCGCAAAAACAAGCAGCAAAGAAGACTCGGTCTCCATTTATACTCAAAGCGAAGGGACTCCCCATGTTTGCTCCGCTCCGCTTTATCTGGAATGCAACGCGCGGCCACCGGTTGGCCCCATGGCGAAGCGAGTATTTTCGCTGGCGGGTGGAGACCTACTCTGGAAAGCCAGCGGAAACGCTGACTTTCAAAGACATCCTGTGCTTCGTCTGGACCTCCCGCTGGGAGCTTTTGAGCTATCTGGCCTGGATTGGACGGATGGACCGCGAAGTGCGTAAAGCCAGTTGACAGCCGACAGTTAACAGCAAACGGTGGCCAATTGAAAGCATTGCGTGTTCGGTAATCTCGCCAGTGGAATTATTTGCCTCAATCAATGCCATCAGCTGGGAGACGAAAGCTGCCCTGTTCACTGTTTGCTGTCCACTGTAAGCTGTTCTTGATGAGATTCCGTAGATTCCGCCTCAGTTTCTTTGCGCTCTTGGTGTGGCTGGTGGCCGCCAGCGTTGCAGGCGCGCAGCAGTTGCCTCCACCGGAGCCTCCGCAGCCTCTGCCTAGCGCCCAGGCCGATTCGGCGACGACGACCCTGCGCGTGACGGCCAATGAGGTCCTGGTGCCCACGCTGGTTGAAAAGCCGGGCGGCAGCGTTGTCTATGGCCTCAAAGCGAATGATTTTGTCCTCGAAGACAACGGCGTGCCGCAGCGGATTCGCGTGCAGGAGGAGATGGACACGGCGCCGGTGGCTCTGGTGGTCGCGGTCGAGCTGGGCGGCGCGAGCGTGCTCGAATTCGACAAGCTGGCCAAGTTGGGACCGCTGCTCGACATGTTCCTGAGCGATGGCAAGGGGCAGGCCTCGCTGGTGGGCTTTGACTCGAAGCCCCATCTGATTCGTGACTTCACGCACTCCAGCGAAGACGTGAATGATGCTCTCAAGCATCTGGAGCCGGGCAACGGCGGCGACGCCATTCTCGATACGGTCAGCTACGCCGTCGATCTGCTTCAAACCCAGCCCAAGGAGTACCGGCGCGTTTTGCTGCTGATCAGCGAGGCGCGCGACCACGGCAGCAAGCACACCAAGCCAGCACAGGTGATCCAGAAGATCGGCCAATCCGACGTGCTGGTGCTGAGCGTGTCGTTCTCGCCCGCGAAGGCCGAGCTGGCCCATGACATCAAGGACTCGGGCGATGACCGGACGATGAGCATGATTTCCACGCTGTTTATGGCGGTGCAGGCCTTCAAAAAGAACGTGAGCAAGGAAGTCGCCCACATGAGCGGCGGCGAGTACCTGACCTTCACCGGCGACAAGGCTTTTGAGAGCAAAGTGGCGGAGTCGGCCAAGCACGCCCGGAACCGGTATTTGCTCACCTTCAGCCCCACCGATTCCACTCCCGGCCTGCACACGATCCGGGTGCGGACGGCGCAGGATTACGGCGCGCGAATTGTGGCGCGGACGAATTATTGGAGGGAGAAGGAGCCGTAGGGGGCAGGGAACAGCGAACAGTGGACGGTGAACAGTGGACAGTCTTTTCCCTGCGATGCCAAGCGAATGGCACGAAGGCGCTCATTCATGTTAATCTCACCTTAGACACTTGAAGAGTGGACTGAGAAGACAAGAGGAGTAACAAACGCCGTGCTGGCGACTGCAAAGAAAACTACCCTGATCGAAACCTTTCGCACTCACGATACGGACACCGGTTCGCCGGAAGTCCAGATTGCGATTCTGAGCGCGCGCATTGCCGAACTGACCGAACACTTCAAGACCCACAAAAAGGATCACGCTTCCCGGCGTGGACTGTTGCAACTGGTCAGCAAGCGGCGCCGCCTTCTGGATTACCTGAAGACGCACGATACTGATCGTTACCGTGATGTGATCGGCAAACTCGGTATCCGCAAGTAACCAGAAAGCAAACCTTGACCCGGAAGCGCCCAGACCGGAATTTGGTCACGGCCCCCGCTCTGTTCAAGAGCTGGGGCCATGGTGTACCTGGCGAACTCAACCCGCAGCCAGGGAGGTCGCGCAGCTGTGAGCTGAGCGCATCCCTGCCGCGAAGACTGGCTACAGACCGGCTCGGCAGGCCGGGAGAATCTGCTCCCCCGTGCACATCCCACTCTTTTGCGCGCGCCCTGCCCAATGCCTTTCCGATTGCCCTGCCTATCGCCTTGTCCGCACCCTCCGGCGCTTTCCCTATACAAGTTTCCCAAGCGAACACAATGAAACGAGGACTCTATGTCAAAGCATGAAGTAGCCGTCGAGCTTGCTGGTGGCAAGCGTCTGGTCTTTGAGACCGGTCGCCTGGCCAAGCAGGCTTCTGGCGCCGCAGTGGTGACCACGGGCGAAACCGTCGTTCTCGCCACTGCCGTGGCCTCTTCCGAACCCCGCGAGGGCATCGACTTTTTCCCCCTCACGGTGGATTACCGCGAGTTTACCTCCGCCGGTGGCCGCATTCCCGGAGGCTTTATCAAGCGCGAAGGCCGTCCGACCGAAAAAGAAGTTCTTACCTGCCGCCAGATCGACCGCCCCATTCGCCCGCTGTTCCCTGAGGGATTCCGCAACGAAACGCAGGTGATTGCGCTGGTCTTCTCCGCCGACAAGGAGAACGATCCCGACGTGATCGGCATCAATGCCGCCGCCGCCGCGCTGGCTCTTTCCGATATTCCTTTCAATGCCACCATCGGCGCCGTGCGGGTGGGTCGCGTGAACGGCGAGTTCGTCGTCAACCCCACCTATGAAGAGAGCGCCGCATCCACGGTCAACATCCTGGTCGTGGCCCACAAGGACGGCATCGTGATGATCGAGTCGGGCGCTCAGGAAGAGTCCGAAGAGATCATTTTGGAGGCCATCGAGTTTGGCCATGTCGAGATCAAGAAGATCGTTGCCGCCATTGAAGAGTTGGTAGCCGTGGCCGGCAAGCCCAAGCGGGCTTTTGTCGCGCCTGTGTTTGACGAAGCCTACTACGCGGAGCTCAAGGCCAAGGTAGGCGACCGGCTCAAGGATGCGCTGAATACCCAGACGCATGACAAGCTGGAAAGCCAGGTTCTCACCAAGAAAATCAAGGATGAGCTGGCTGCTGCGCTGCCCGCCGACGAGCCCGGTGCCAAGAAGAAGCTGGCGACCTACTTCGATAAGCTGCATGAGCGCATCTTCCGTGAGCAGGTGACGAAGGACCGCATCCGGCCCGACCGTCGCGCCTTCGACGAGATTCGTGCAATCAGCATCGAAACGGGTCTTCTGCCCCGCACCCATGGTTCGGCGTTGTTTACCCGCGGCGAGACCCAGGCCTTGGTTACGGCCACGCTGGGCACCGCTGACGAAGGCCAGCGTCTGGAGTGCTACGAAGGCGAGAAGAAAAAGAACTTCATGCTGCACTACAACTTCCCGCCCTTCTGCGTGGGCGAGGTAGGCCGCATGGGCGGAACAGGCCGGCGTGAGATTGGTCATGGAGCACTGGCCGAGCGCGCCATCACGGCGGTCCTTCCCAGCGCTGAGGATTCTCCTTACGCCATCCGCATCGTATCTGAAATTCTGGAATCCAACGGTTCTTCGTCGATGGCCACGGTTTGCGGCACTTGCCTGGCTTTGTTGGATGCTGGCATTCCTCTTAAGGCTTCGGTGGCCGGTGTGGCGATGGGCCTGGTCAAGGAGGGCGACGACTACGCCATCCTTACCGACATTGCAGGCGCCGAGGACCACTACGGCGACATGGACTTCAAGGTAGCCGGCTCCCGCAAGGGCATCACCGCGCTGCAGATGGACATCAAGATCGGCGGACTGACCCACGAGATCCTGCAGCAGGCGTTGGAGCAGGCACGACAGGGCCGGCTCTTCCTGCTCGACAAGATGGACGCGGCGCTTGCAGCTCCGCGTACGGAGCGCTCGCAGTATGCGCCCCGCATTGAAACCATCATGATTCCCACCGACAAGATTCGCGACCTGATCGGCAAGGGTGGAGCAACCATCCGCAGCATTATCGAGCAGACCGGCGCCAAAATCGATGTCGATGATACCGGCAAGGTCAACGTGGCCTCCTGCGATACCGAGGGCATGAAGAAGGCGCTCGAGCTGATCGGCAACCTTACCGCCGTGCCCGAGGTAGGCAAGACCTATCTGGGTAAAGTGGTTCGGCTGGCCGAGTTCGGCGCTTTTGTCGAGCTCTTCCCTGGTACCGATGGTCTGCTGCACATCTCCGAAATTGCCGAGCATCGCGTCAAGGAAGTGAAAGACGAATTGCGCGAAGGCGATCAGGTGATGGTCAAGGTTCTGGCCGTCGAAGGCAATCGCATCAAGCTCAGCCGCAAGGCGCTGATCAAGGAACAGAAGGCCAAGCTGGCCCAAAGCGCTCCGACCGCGGTTGAAGCGGAAGAAGAAGCAGAGGTTGCCGACTCAGAGGCTCAGGCCGCTCCCGTAGCGCCCGCCAAGCCCCGCAATGAGTTCGACGAGCGTCAGCCCGCGTCCAATCAGAGCACCATCCTGATTGAAGGCGGAGACGATTTCGCCGGCGAGGATAGCGAGGAGTTCGACGAAGAGAACGAGCCGAACTTCAACCGCATTGATGGCGCTCCGGCTCCGGCCGTGCCGCCTGCAGGCGGAGGCCGTCCCGCAGGTAGCCCAGCGGGTAACAGCAATCGCCGTCGCCGTCGCCGTCGTCCCGGTGGTGGTGGTCGTGGTCCCAGCAGCGGTGGCGGTCAGAATTAAGTACCTCTGATTCGCAATTGAACTTGAACAACAGAAAAGGCCCGGACATACTGTCCGGGCCTTTTCTGTTGCTTTCTTCGCGTTTTTCGCCTGCTCGCCATAACTGCTGTAATATACAGTTGTTCATCCAAATTTGACTGTAGTCAAGGTCGGGCCTATGTCTCAATCGACTCAACGCGCTTCTTCCCCAAGGTTGACACTTGTCGTTCCCTGTCATAACGAAGAGCAGGTGTTGCCTGAAACCGCAACACGCCTTGCGGCACTGCTCGATCAACTGACAAGAGAGGCGTTGATCGTGGAGCCGTCGTTCTTTTTTGTCGATGATGGATCCACTGACGGTACCTGGGGCATTATCGAGCGCCTCGCGACCGAGCATGCCAACATCCACGGTCTAAAGCTCTCTCGGAACTTCGGCCAGCAGAGCGCCATCCTCGCAGGTTTGCTCACGGCTCCCGGCGACGCCTTAATCAGCCTGGACGCGGATCTCCAGGATGATGTGACCGCAATTGGAGAGATGGTGCGCGCCTATTCAGGTGGCGCAGAAGTGGTCTACGGTGTCCGGCGCAGCCGAACGAAAGACAGCTTCTTCAAACGCACGACTGCCGAAGGCTATTACCGACTGCTCCAAGCAATGGGAGTGGAGCTAATCTTCAATCATGCCGATTTTCGGCTTTTGAGTCGGCGCGTGGTGGAGGAATTGCGCAGTTGCAAGGAAAGCAACCTGCTGCTCAGAGGCTTGATTCCCCAGCTTGGTTTCCCGTCGTCCATCGTCTACTATGACCGGCATTCGCGTTATGCTGGAGAATCGCAGTATTCCATCAAAAAGATGGTATCTCTGGCTCTTAACGGCATAACATCTTTTACCGAGATTCCGTTGAAGGCCATTACGATTCTCGGTTTGCTTATTTCTCTTTTTAGCTTTGGCCTTGCCATATGGGCACTTGTCATTAAATTCTTCACGATGGCCGCCATTCCTGGCTGGGCTTCCACGGTGATTCCCCTCTACATGCTGGGCGGAATACAAATGCTGTGCCTGGGAGTCATCGGGCAATATCTCGCCAAGATATACTCCGAGGTAAAGGCTCGTCCTCGGTTTATTATTGAGAAAAATTTGTAAATATAAAATCGCTTGTCTGCTTTATAAGGGAACTTTGGCAAGCACGGCATACTGACCGCCAAGCGGTAGTTGAGATAGAACCCATTCGAATGCTCCGAAGAGATGGAAAGGTCCCTCCGGAAGATAGAGAAAGTATTCCCGCCTCAATGTAAGGAAACCAGACGCCTCAAGCAGCACACCAGTTTCGCGTGCGGTAAGAAGCTGAGCATCCACGTCAACTGGACATCTCTTTACAATTGCTCGGGTTACTGGATTCCATGGATTATGTTCAATGATGCAACACAGGCCCCCAGGGCTTAGCACGCGACGCATTTCATTGATCAAAAGTTCCCGGTCTCGTCCATGCACATGGTGAAGAACACAAACGGCAGTCACAAAGTCGAACGAGCCATTATCAAAGGGCAACGCTACAGGAGATGTCTGTTTGAACCTTTTGAATAAAAAATCCGATGACAACATACCGCCCGATGGATCGCAGCCCGTAGCTTGGGCAAAATTACTTCCGGCCAGTTCGAGAAGCTCGCCCTGGCCGCAGCCAACATCCAGCCATCTCTGTTCTGCTGGCGTCGCGTCTGCACGCCCTAGGAGTCTTTCGATCAGAATCCACTTTCTACGATGAAAATGGAGCGGATCGCTCGCGAATCGGTTTCTGAGTGGGTCATCGAGCAACTTGGCGTAGGATGGCGCGTACTGGTCGAATTCAGGAATTGCTTTGTTCTTATTTTGCAGTGTCATTCCCCTTTCGCTCCATAATATGTATGCCATGATAATCCTCTACTAGTTTATAGTGTGACTCCAGATAAGGTTCGATAATAAGACTGTTGGGGATCTTGTGCAGCGATCCAGGGAAGGTGTCCGCGATCTTGGATAGAAGAGTTGTGTCCCAAATGACCCATTTAACACGCCGTTGATCCAGGACACTCACAACCTCCTGAAACTGTGCAGGCGTGTTGTAGTTGTACGTTAGAAAACTGTAGCGTGTCGGATTGGTGGTCCCAGATAGAAAATAATATCCCGGAGAATAAGGGTAAACAAAAATCTCTTCACCGGGAGATATGTGCTCATTTACGAATCTGAGCACAGGCTTTGACCCTTGCACGGCTACCATACCCACGTGGGTCGCGGTTGAATAGGCCCCATCATAAAGTACAATGCAGCAGTTGAAGCCTGCCAAGCACACGGCGCTAATCGTGAGAATCTGCAAGGCCATATCTGCGAGCTTCCTGCGGCTTCGCGTCAAGGCATAGATACACAGAATAATCAATAGTGGCGATCCATAGACAAGATGTGTTGTATCTTTTCGATGAATCTCCGATATCCATAGACCCCATCCACAAAGCCAATAAAGCGAAATCTCTGGCGTTATAGACTTCCACTTGTAGCGGATGCCAACGAGCAACATAAAAGCTGGGAGAACGGCAATAAAAAGAAAAGGGGTTATCAGGATTGCTGCTACTGCGACGGGCAGACCTGACGTGGCCCAGGGGGTCCAGTAGTATCTCAGAATGCCAAACGCGTAGAATACGGAATTCACGGTGCCGTAGCCTGTGCGCGGAAAGACAACATTCGCGTAAAACAGACTGCCTAACGCTCCCTGACTCCAGAAATACGTAAGCACAAGCGCGACTACTGTAAAATAGCCTCCTACCAGCAGACCTGCCGCAAGCAGAGGTGTTGAGGTCTTGCGGCGCTGGAACCAGAGCCACACCAAACATGCGCAAAGCAGAAGCACGCCCTTTGGTTGATAAATGCACGTCGAGATTCCGGCCAACAAGCCTGCCGTTATTACCAAGCTGTTCCTGGGAACGTCATTCCAGAGAACCATGCAGATAATCGCTAGTAATGCAACGAACGTGCTGTCTGTATGATGGCTGATTTCTGGCCAGAGTCCGCCGTATGAGGTCGCCACCAAGAGAAGACACGGGAGCGTTCGGTACGAACTGCAAATACGGCAGGTTAAAAAAATAATACGATAAAGCTATTCCTAGCGAGGAAATGAACAGGCATATCCGCGACGCCAGAAAGGTAACTCCAAAGAGCTTAAAGAATATAGCCAGCCAATAGAATGTTCCAGGTCCCATGACTTCAAAAAAGTCGCGTGCAAAGACCTGACCGTGGATGATCCGCTCTGCTCCGCAAAGGAGCGTCCCATCATCTGATCCGGCAAACATAATCCGCATGAACGGCAGCAAGTAAAGGCTGGCGCAGAGCGTAAAAAGAAGATAGTTTCGCCATGACACGGAGTCTCGCAGAACTGGCGCATGGATTGTCATCGTAGAGGAGGACCTATAGCTTCAATTTCTTTTTCGCTCTTCCGTTCCATGATATGAATGCCATCGTAGTTTACCACAAGCTTATAATGCGATTCCAGATAGGGCTCAACAATGTAGCCGTCAGGGCTCTTGGGCCGCGATCCGGGGAAGTTTTCTGCCATCTGGTGGGATAGAAGAGTTGTGTCCCAAACCACCCATTTAACCCGCCGTCGATCCAGGACACTCACAACATCCTGAAACTGTGCGGGCGTGTTCATGTTATACGTCAGGGAACTGTAGCGCGTCGGATTGGTGGTCCCAGATAGAAAATAATAGCCTGGAGAATAAGGGTAAACGAGGACTTCTTCGCCTGGCGATATCTGCTCATTCATGAACCTGAGCACGGGCTCCGACCCGTTTACGGCTACCTTGCCCACACGGGTCATTATTGGGGTCGCGCCCATGAAAAGAACAGTGCAGCAATTGAAGCCAGCCAAGCACACGGCGCTAATTGCGAGAATCTGCAAGGCTATCTCGGCAAGCTTCCGACGGCTCTGCGTCAGGGCGCAGATGCACAGAAGTATCAGCAACGGCGATCCGAAGGCCAAATGCTCAATATCTTTCCGATGAATCTCCGATATCCATAATGCCCATCCGCAAAGCCAATAAAGCGCAACCTCTGGCGTTATAGACTTCCACTTGTACCGGATGCCAACAAGGAATATGAGCGCCGGAAGAACAGCAACAAAAAGGAATGGGATTATAAGGACTGCTGCTATTGGAACGGGCAAACCTGCCTTAGCCCATGGAGTCCAGTAGTGTATTAGGATGCCGAAGGCGTAGGGTACGGAATTTACGGTGCCGTAGTCTAGGCGCGGAAAGACAACGTTCGCGTAGTATAGACTGCCTAACGCTCCCTGACTCCAAAAATACGAGAGTACCAGCGCGACTACGGTAAAATATCCTCCCGTTAGCAGAGTTGCAGCAAGCAGAGGTGTTGAGGTCTTGCGTCGCTGAAACCAGAGCCACATCAGGAACGCAGAAAGCAGAAGTGCGCCCTTCGGTTGATGGATGCATGTCGTGATTCCGGCCAAGAACCCCGCCACTGTTACCAAGCTGTTTCTGGGTGCGTCACTCCATCGGATCATGCAGACAATTGCCAGCAACGCAAAGAAAATGCCCTCCGTATGGTGGCTGATTCCCGGCCAAGTCCCGCCGTATGAGGTCGCCACCAGAAGGAGAGACGGAAGTACTCGGTACGAACTGCAAATCCGGCAGGTCAGAAAATAATACGATAGAGCGATTCCCAGGGATGATATGAACAGGCATATTCGCGACGCCAGAAAGGTAACGCCGAAGAGCTTGAAGAACGCCGCCAGCAAATAGAATGTTCCTGGCCCGGGCATTTCAAAAAAGTCGCGTGCGAAGACTTGGCCGTGGACAATCCGCTCAGCGCCGCAAAGCAGTATCCCTTCATCTGTTCCGGCAAAGATGATTCGCATGAAGGGCAGCAAGTAAAGGCTGGTACAGAGCGCGAAAAGTAGATAACTCCGCCATGATACGGAGTTTTGCCGAGTTGGCGCATGGATTGTCTTGGAATCGACGCTAACGTCCATCTTGTAACCTGAAAGAACTATACCAGCTCGCTACTTTGTGATGGAATTTGGTGTCGTATTCCGGCTTCCATTTCGTCTGGATCTGGGGCAGTGCGTCGCATATACACCCAAAGATAGAATGTGCCCACCAGCAGCAAGATGAGCGGAGCAGGCCGCATCAGCACGACTGTCAGCATTTGGCCAAATATCCCCGAAGTGGACCCATGCAGGTGGTTGTAGAAAAGGATGAGCAGCGCCGTCGGGATAGTCCCAGTCAGCACAACCCCCGCGGTATTCACCAAGAGTGCAACCCTGCCGATCAGACCGCCCTCGGCCCACAACAGGGCACAAGCTGGAACGGTAAGCAGCAAGAGCTTGGCATCGTATTCCCGATGATAGATCGGCAGCATCGAAAGAGCCGCGATTGCCGCGAGAGCAAGCCAGGCATTTCGTTGCGAGAAGCGCGACCGGAGAGTGCGAACGGCGCCCACCAGCAGAAGCGCTCCGCCAACAAGATAGCTGGCGGGATTGTAAATGTGCGGGTCGTCTCTGAAAACGCTGATCACCGTTTGCAGGTCGATCACCCTATCGGCATAGTTCATGCTGATGGAAGTCGGTCCTGGGTCGCTGAGAGCGCCACGCGCGGAAGTCGTTGAGAGATTGGAGTGCTGTTCCGCTATCCAGTTGGGCGCAACGTGCGAGACCCACAGAATGGCCGGTACGCTCAGCAGGGCAGTCACAAGAACGGCTTGCAGCGCGCGTTTCCGATAGATCCCGCCTGCCAACAAAAAATAGAGCCAGATCAGACCCGCGTCATGGGGCTTGATGGCAAGGCTGACCGCGAGGCACAGGATGCCAGCCGGTACGAATCGCTCCTTAAGGAAGCACCAGACCGCCACCACGCAAAGGCTTATGGCTACCACAGCTGATCTGCCACTCGCAAAGATCGCTTCGCTGTTCGCAAGCACGATGCAAATCAGAAAGAGAGAGAGGCCGGGCGCGTGATTTCCAGCAAGTTCCCACATGACGAACGCAGCCAGGATAAAGCATCCAGCCAGAAAAAAAATCCAAAGGACGTGCGCCGGTCCCCATGGCAGCATCGCAAAAGGAGCGATGAGCAACAATGTGGTCGGCAGATTAATGAATACGGGCACTGCGCGGAGAAACGCCTGTGATCTAGCGGGGTCCGATGGAATTTTTCCTCCATCTGCCTGGTACACACGCAGGAATTCGCTCTCTTGGTAGGGATCGCTATGCTGAATCAAGCATCGGGTGCCGTAATAGACAGCCTTGAAGTCGGTCATCCCGCCAGGCGAGGTATATCCAATCAAAGAGCCCCATAGAATGGAAATCCCGCAGCTCAACAGGATACAAAACAGGGCAATTCGCCGCGTCCTCGTCAAACTCATCTCCACTTTCAATATCTTAGCCGCTCAGAATCAAAGTTGCGGTCGAGAGGGGGAACGATAGCAATCCTAACATGTGAGCTTAAAAACAAAGGAGAGAATACATTGGCGATGAATTCTCCCAACGTATTCTCTCCCTTGTGCGAAAGCGCAATGGCTCTGCACATATTGATCCTAGCGATGCTTTGACAGGAGCTAGGCCGTAAGCAACGTGGTGCTGATGCTCTGGAATATGGCCTTGACCTGAGTGGTAATTCCACCAATGGTTGCAATTGCGCCTAGTGAAATCAGGGCGACCAACAGGGCGTATTCGACCAAGTCCTGGCCTTCGTCGCGGTGCATCAGGTCCTGGGCCTTGATGTACATCTTCAGAAGCATAGTGTTCATGTGTGTCCTCCTCGTAGGGCGATTTTCCCCAGCCTGAAGCCGGGACGCTTATCTTGTTGCATGTTGTGTGCCATTCTTGAAGAAACGATAAGACGAGATATATCAACAATATACGAATTAGCTCAAAAGCAGGCGGTATCTTTAACTGTAAACGTATGTATACAGTTAAGGCGAGCAACTTGGCCTTTGTATACACAACAGACGGGGGGGCGGGCACCAAATCAACTCACTTTTGCGCGACGGTGGGTAAGGTGTAGGCAAAAACGATCATGGAGCATATCGAGAACCAAAAATGGGGCGAAGGCTTGGAGACTTTAAGAAAAGGAAGCTCTTCAAGCCAGAAGCCGACTTGAGCTGTCTGCGGAAAAACTCTGAATTTTGTGTATTTTGATGGAAAGCATTCTTCCGGCTCGAAAGCCAGCCTTCGATCTGCTGGCTTTATGCGAGGTCATTTCTCCGGGCCGAGTTTTTCCTGAGCCTGTTGCGTCGGGAGGCATTGAAGCCGCGCACTGTCAAAAGGCGCAAGGCCACGACACGATCCTCATATTCAATCAAACGACTGAATATGAGGATCTTCATCTTCCGAGGATGCTCTAGTCAAACTCTCAGACAAGCGTATCCAATTTGATATTGAGATTGTCCTCTGCGGACTCGATGCTTGATCCACTGGCGCTGGCCCCGGGCGGATTCGGAACCGAGACTACATAGGCGTCTCCCAGTTTTTCGACACTTTCCGCATAGGTTCTTCCTGCCACCGTTGTGGAGTGAGTCGCAACGGTGGTTGTTACCTGCACAATGCTCGCAGTGGGTTGAACCTGGCCAGAAGAAGAGGAGGGAACTGCGGATCCAACGGAGTGGGAGGAAGATGTGGACGCCGTTTGCGGCGTGACAGTGGAAGACGATGGAACTGTCAGTTTGGATTGCGCCTGTGCTTCTGCCCACGCAGTTGCTGCGGAAGAGATTTTTGAGATGCCGCTGATCTCCATGATTCCCCCCTTCTACTTCAAGCTCCGAACATTTTCGATTGTTTTATCGGCATGTATTGCCCATTCGTTCAAGTCCATTTAAAGATTGCCCGAAGGCATTGTTCGCCATAACGCGAAACTGCCTCAGACAAATTCTTACTCTTTGGTTACGAGAACGGTGACCCAGAAGTTGCCAAAGTCGCATTGAAATCCGATTCTCTCCTTGACTTCGGAGCCACAGACTCTGACGTCATAATCCTTGCCGTTCATGACGGATGGCATGGAGAGGCGGACGCCAGTTGACATTCCGCTCTTCATGTTTCCGCCGACCATGTTGGCCAGTTCGCCAAGCACGTCGCACACGTCGTCATCGGCAGTTTCGGGCGGATCCATGGCAAGAATTCGGCCAGCGAACTGGCAAGCCTGCCGTGGGTTGCACTCGATCAGTACCGCCCCGTTCCAATCGCCAGTCAAGGATACGAGAGAGGTCATCCGATCTCCTGTGGAACTCCAGGGGGCATCGCAGGGAGACACCTCAAGGTCCATCATGGTCGCGAATACAGACTGCACGATTTGCACCAATACATCCACACTTACTTCAACTTGCATCGGATTCCTTTCAACGGGCAATGTAGACGGTTGCGTTTCCCACGGTTTTGCGCTCAAACAAGTCCTCAAGCCCAAAGATTGTCTCGGCGCCCCCCAGGAGCAGCCAACCACCCCGAAACAAAGTGCCGTGGAGCTGTTTCATGATTTTCCGCTTGGTCATGTCGTCGAAATAGATCATGACGTTTCGGCAAAAGGCCAAATCGAAAGGGCCCAGGGTATTCATTCTGTCGCGCAGGTCGATGGTCCGAAAACTCGCCATCCGCCGCACCGTTTCACTCAGCTTCCAGTCCATGCCGGAGCGAGTGAAATACTTCACAAGGAGAGAAATCGGCAGGCCACGGTTGACCTCAATCTGCTGGTAGACGCCGGACTGGGCACGCTTGATAACCGCCGCCGAGTAATCAGTGCCTAGAATCTGAATATTCCAGTTTGCTAATTTCTCTTCCAGGAGCATCATGGCCAAGCTGTAAGCCTCCTGCCCGGTGGAAGACGCCGCGGACCAGAAGCGCAGTGTGTGTATATTCTGCCGCTCTTCCAGCAGTTTCGGCAGCAGGACTGTCCGAATGGCTTCATATTGAGCTGGATCGCGAAAGAAGTAAGTTTCATTGGTGGTCATCGCCTCGCTGACATCCTGGACAATTCCCGCACCGCGTTCCGTATGGAGGATCGTGCATAAGTCATTGATAGAGTCGAGGCCGAGTCGCTTGACGATGGGCGCAAGACGGCTTTCGAACAGGTAGTGCTTGTCATCCTCAAGCACGATTCCCACCTGGGAATAGACCTGTTGCTGAAGGAATCGGTAATTTTCCGGGTAGATACCCTGAGGGAGTACTTGGCTCGCCATCCAGATTCCTCTTACTTTCTACCTGCAATGGAAACAATTGCAGGTACTACTTCACCCAGCGGTAATACGCGGTCGGCAAGTCCGGCATTCACCACGGCGCCGGGCATACCCCAGACAACACAGGACGCCTCGTCCTGCGCAATGATGCTGGCTCCCTGTGCCTTGAGAATCCCAGTGCCGCGCAATCCATCCTGCCCCATGCCCGTCAGAATGACGGCAAGGGCTGCTCCGCCATACACCTCACCGGCAGAAGCGAAGAGCGCGTCGACAGCGGGACGGCATGAGTTCTGCCGCGGCGATTGATCCAGATTCACACTTACCTTGCCGCTGTTACTCACTAACTTCATGTGAAAGTCACCGGGAGCAATCAGAATCCGGCCAGGCTCAATCGCGTCGCCCTGACTTGCTTCCTGAACCTGCAAACGGCACGTAGAGTTAAGACGCTCGGCCAGCAAGCGGGTAAACAGCGGCGGCATGTGCTGCACAACGAGAATCGGCAAGGGAAAGTCCGCAGGCATCGTTGGCAGAATTTCTCCCAGCGCTGTGGGCCCTCCCGTGGAGACACCAATCACAACCACCTTGGGCAGCACCTTGGTACCCTGCGGACTTGAGGTGTCCCGCCATACCAAATGCGTTGCTGAAGCACTCGCTGCCGCTGGCTTGACGGCTGCGGCCGTTGGCATCGTCCAGCGGAAAAACTGCTTGATCTTCGGAATCATCTCTTCCCGCAGGCTGGCCATCGAGCGGTCGAGCGATCCTTCGTTGGAAACCTTGGTCACATAATCGTCAGCTCCGAGTGTCAAGGCCTCCAGCGTTTTGGCGGCGCCTCGCTCGGTGAGCGTACTGAACATGATGACCCGCAGCCGTGGATACTCGCGTCGAATCCGGCGCAGCATTTCCAGGCCGTCCATATCCGGCATCTCGATGTCCAGCGTAACAACGTCGGGATTGAACTGCGGAATACGCTGCAGGCCGATTGCGCCGTTGGAGGCAGTTCCCGCCACCTCGATCGTGGGATCGTTTTCGAGCGCCATCGTGACCAGCCGGCGGATGACAACCGAGTCATCCACCACCATCACGCGAATCCGTTCTCCGGGTTGCAGTAACCGCTGATTCATGATCGTCATGACTATCCCGCCACCGATGCAGTTACTCCCATAAGTTCGAGCTTCTCCATGAGGATGTCTTTTGTAAACGGCTTCATAATGTACTCGTTGGCTCCCGCTTCCAAAGCCGAAGTCATCTGGCACATTTCAGTCTCGGTGGTCACCATCATCACTTTCAGAGAAGTCAGTTCCGGATCTTGACGTATCTGTTTGAGCAGTTCAAAACCGTTCATAACCGGCATGTTCCAGTCCGCTAGAACGAGCCTGATCGCACTCCTGTCGGCAGCTAAAACTTCCAGTGCCTGGACGCCGTCACCGGCCTCCAGAACCTCGTATCCCACTCCAACCAATATCCTGCGGATAATGGTGCGAATTGTTTTGGAGTCGTCTACAACCAGTGCTTTACTCATCCCGCATCCGCCTTCGCTTTTTAGCAAGCCTGGCGCAGGGTGCTTTCCTGCGCCGGGCTGTGATCCAACCGCTGTGCTGGTTAGAAGGTGAACTTCGACATGATTGCCTGTAGCTTGGCGGCCATGTCACTGAGTTGCGCCGAGGCTGTCTTGGTGTCGTTTGCTCCCTGCGTCGTGTTCCGCGCCGCGGTAGCCACACCGGTGATGTTCTTGGTGATGTCGTTGACCCCTTGTGCGGCTTCGGTCACACTGCGACCGATTTCGTTGGTGGTCACCGTCTGCTCTTCCACTGCCGAGGCGATGCTGTTGGAGATGTCATTGATCTGGTTGATAATCCCGCTGATCTCCTCGATTGCCGTGATGGCGCCCTTGGTGACATCCTGGGTATCGGAAATCTTCTGGCTGATCTCCTCGGTTGCTTTGGCGGTCTGCTTGGCGAGTTCTTTCACCTCGTTGGCCACAACCGCGAAGCCCTTGCCTGCTTCTCCGGCGCGCGCAGCCTCGATGGTGGCATTCAGCGCCAGCAGGTTCGTCTGTTGCGCGATTCCCGTAATCACCTTGATTACGTTGCCGATCTCCTGACTGGATTCGCCCAGCTTCCGCATGGTTTCGTTGGTCGAATGCGCCACATCGACCGCGTTCTTGGCCACTCGCGCCGACTCGTTGGCGTTCTTGGCAATTTCGCGAATGGAAGCCTGCATCTCTTCGGAGGCCGTAGCGACCGAAGCCACATTTCTGGATACCTGCTCGCTGGCCGCGGAAACCACATTGGCCTGCACCGAAGTTTCCTCGGCATTGCCCGCCATCTGCTGGCTGACTGCCGTGAGTTCCTCGGAAGAGGAGGCCAGCGTACTGGCGTTCTCAGCCGTGATCTTGAGTGGAGCAACAATCGCATCCAGCATACGGTCCAAGCTTTCGATGATCTCGCGATAGTCGCCCTTCTGCTTGCTGGCATCGGGTCGCAGACCCATATTGCCAGCGGCGGACGCCTTGGCGCATGCGTTGACATCCGTAACCAGGCTGGCGATCGAACTCATCGTCTCAATGAAGGCGGGCATGAGTTTGTCGTTCTCCGAACGCTTGCCAATCTTCCGGTAGTCGCGCAGAATTTCCTGGAAATCTCCCGCACCGACCGCCTCAATCGTCTTGGTAACACGCCCGAGTTGATCCTCAGCACCGTTGATCGCCTTGGCGAGTTCGGCGAATACCCCCTGGTAGTTGCCTTCCATCCTGACCGTATAGTCGTTCACTACGATCCGTTGCATGGCATGGTTCGCTTCGACCAGTCCACCCAAGCCATCGATGCAAGCATTGATGTCATTCTTGAGATCGTTGAAGGCGCCATTGTATTTGTCGGTGATCTTGGTAGGGATGTCGCCCTTGCCGATACGGGACACATACTCCTCAGTGACTTCGATCGGCTTAGCCACAGCTTCCAGCGTTCCGTTCATGCCATTGATGATGGTGCGATACTCGCCCTGGTGCTTCGAGACATCGGCACGGGTTTCAAGCTTGCCTTCCAGCGCGGCATCTGTCAGTAGCGCGGCGTCGATCGCCAATGCATGGATGTTGTGCTTCAACAGACTCAGCCACGGGTAAATCTGGTCCTTGTCGGAAGATTTGGCCACAGTTGCAGTCAGGTCTCCGTTGGCAATCTTGGTGATGTATTCGACTATGGCAGTAAGCGAGGCGTGCAGCCCGTTGACGGCACTCTTGATCTTCGCGTAATCGCCCTTGTAATCGGCTTCGATTTTCTCGGTCAGGTCGCCGCCGCTGACTTGGCCGAGGATGCGGATGCTTTCGTTGACAGGCGTGATGACCGCGTCCAGCGTGTTGTTCACACCCTCGACGATCTTGCGATAGTCGCCTTGATGCTTCGAGGCATCGGCGCGGGTCTCCAGTTTGCCTTCGACTGCGGCCTGGGCCAGCATATTGGCGTCGGCTGTCAGCGCTCCAACGGCGTTGACGACGTCGGTCAGGCTGTCATTGATTTGTGCGAACTGCTCCCTTGCTTCGCGAGTGAAGTCATCCGCATCGGCCAGCTTCAAATTCACATTCAGATCGCCCTTCGCAATCTGAATCAGGTCGGATGCCACGCGAGCGACTTCGGTATTGGTGTAGTTCTTTACCCGCACAATGGAGGTGAGATCTTCAACGACTTCCACGAAGCCGATGTGTTCGCCCTTGAGGTTGAGCAGCTTGGAAGATGTCTGTCTGCAGTTCTGTCCATTCCAGTCGAAGGACGTTTCACCGTTGCCCTTGCTGAGTTGCACAAGGCCGCAGCCCTGCGTATTGCAGATGCTGGCTCCCGCCGACGAGCAGGGCATGCCCGGCGCGTCGGCGCGGCTGCGAATGACGCGTGCATCCACCATCAGCTTTTCAAAGGCCTTGTTCAGGAAGACCCACTTCATATCCTTGTCGATCACATGAATTGGGGCGCGCACGGCGTCGAGAATCGACTGATACCAGTTGACCTTGTCCACTACAAGGTCGAGTGTGGCATTGAATCCCTCCACTACCCGGCGATACTCACCCTGGTGCTTGGTAACATCGGCGCGAGTATCCAGCTTGTCTTGCGCGGCCGCCTTCGCAAGCAGAGCTGTATCTTGCGTCAATGCGCTTATGGCGCTGATCACGGCGCGGAAGGCCTCGGCCAGCACTCCGACCTCGTCTTCAGAACTATAGTCAACCTGCTGTTTGACGTCGCCCTTCGCGATATTCTTGGCCACCTCCACAATGAGGCCAAGGGGCTTCGATATGGTGCGCGAAATGTAATAGCCGAACCCAATACCGAGCAAAATGCCCAACAGGCACAGGGTGATCAGCAACGTACGGCCACTATGGAATGTCTTGTCTGAATCATCCTGCTTCTGCTTTGCGAGATCTTCCTTCGCCGTTGTCAACTGGCCCAGCAAATCTTCGACTGCATCCGACTTGGCGCGGCCGTCGCCCATGGAGAGTTCCACTGCAGACGTTTTTTTCGAGAAATGCTCTGTCAGGGCAAGAGCGACTTCATTGTCAGTAACCGCCCTGCTGTCTTTCCACGCATGCTGGGCCTGGTCCAACATCGCCTTGCCTTTGTCGGTGTGAATCGTGGCCGTGGCCTTGTTTAGATCCTCATCGACCAACCCTTCGTAGGCTCCAACAGCGGCCTGATATTGCGCCGCATCCTCCGCGCTGGAGGCCAGCATCACGTTCTTGGCAGCTCTGTCCACTTCGACTATGTCGACGGCGGCTTGCTTGAGGTACTGGATGCCGAGCGTTTCCTGCTCATAGGATGTCTTGGACGTATCCGCAATCTTGCTCATGTTGGCGACGCCCATATAGCCGATGATGGCAGTGATGGCTCCCACGATGATGAACGCCGCGAGGAGTCTCGTGCCGATTTTCATATCCTTAATCGCTTTCATACTTCTTGCTCCCTTCGGGTGGTCGCGCTTCTTCGCAAGCCTTCCTGCCCAGTCAACTGCCCGGCCCCGCCAGGCTTTCTCAAGCACCCATCTTGCGATGCTCCCTAGAAACGCTACCTCGACAGAATTGAGAGAAGCGCCCCGTTATCCGCCGCCTGCAGCGTATTGCCTGCAAGTGGCGGCGCAGAATTCATTGCAACTGCCCATGTCCGACTCCGCCTGCGCCCATGAAGTTCTGCGCATGGATTGGTTTGGGCAGGCTTACTGTCATGGCATCTGAGACGGTGTGTCGACCTGGCCGTTACTGGAAACGTAACTGCTGTCCACTTCGACGGCCTTCTCCGTATCCAGAACCAGCAGCACCCGGTCCTTGAGCTTGTAGACACCGCGAATGAGTTCCCGCGCCGCTGGATCAAGGTTGTCCGGTGACCGCTCGTACGTGGCGGCATCCACATCCAGGACATCCCCGATTTCGTCGACCAGCAGACTCACCACTCCTTCCGCGGTGCGAACCACCATATTCATCGGCGTTTGATCTTCCGCGGGAGGCGGCAGCTTGAGCCGTCTCCGCATATCGATGGCCGTGACGATCTGGCCGCGCAGGTTGATCAATCCCTGGACGACATCCGGGGCTTGAGGCACCGGGGTCATCTGCTGGGAGCGCAACACTTCCTGGACATCGATAACATCCACGCCGAAGAACATGTCGGCCACGAAGAAGGTCGAGAGTTGTTCACTCGCCTTCACCAATCCGGATTTCGTTTTCGTCGCCATTGACTATTTCTCCTCCCCGGCACAAGCCGCGATCGCCTCAGCAACAGGCGCCGGCGAGGCAAGCCGCGCCACCGCCTCAAGCACCTGCTCCTGGTTGGACTTCACCTGGCATTCCGCAAAACCCGCCGTGCGAACTGCTTTGGACTTCACCTGCCTGGCGGTGTTGGCCAGCGCCAGGACCGGAATGTTCTCCCACTCCGGACGGCTGCGCAGTGCGGCAAGCAACGCGTTGCTGCCTTCGGGCGGAAGATCCAGCGCCACCACCACAACATCGACCGGCTTCCGCTCCAACCGGTGGATTGCCTCTTCCAGATTGGAGGCTTCGTAAACCACATAGCCCGCCATGTCCAGGCCGCTTCGAATCATGCCGCGCGAGAAAGCCGAGGCATCGGCGACCAGAACACTCTTGTCGCTCGGCTGCCCGTCCTCTTCCTGCGTCCAACTGCCCTTGACGCTTCGAATTACTTCGTTGAGATCAAGGAAGTCCGTGACCTGCTTGCCAATTACCGCCGAGCCGAGGATGCCTTTGCGGCCCGTTTTCTTCCGTATCTTGACCGCCTCTTCGGCAACATCCACGATCTCGTCGACGATCATTCCCACACTGTGGTTGCCCTCGTTGAAAACAACTACCGGCACGGGATCGAGCGTCTCGTCGAGTTCTGGAGCGCCGGGGTCCAGTACATCCCGCAGAGACACCAGGGAAAGAATGCTGCCCCGATATTGAATGACTTGCCCTCCGCTGGCATGCTCGATCGCCGACCGTGGAAATTCTTCGAGCCTGGCGACGAGAGAAAGGAGGATGGCCAAACGCTTGAACGAGCCAGCCTGGAAAAGAAGCAGCCGCTGCTGTTCGATTTCCGCTTCCGCCTTTTGTCCATTTTCCTTCGCTGCTTGTTCCTCTGCGCCGCGTGTCCGCTCGTGCTGCCCGCCAAATACGCCGGCACGCTCGCCGATACCGTGCACATCAAGAATGAGGGCGACGCGTCCATCTCCCATGGTCGTTGCGCCGGCATACCAGCTGAGCCCTTTCAATTGCTTTCCCAAAGGTTTGACCACGATTTCCTGGGTGTCGTTGATGCCGTCCACCACAAGCCCAAACTGGCCATCTTCCGATTGCAGAACCACCATGTTGACCGCATCGTCGTGGCTGGTGGATTTCAGCTTCAGTACCTGGTTCAGATAGGCGACAGGCAAAAGGCTTCCGCGCCGGCGATAGACGGGCGTTCCGTGCACATGTTCAATGCGTTTTTCTGAAGAGTCCCCATCGAGACGGATCAGTTCCTGCAGACTGACCTGGGGAATTACAAATCGTTCACCGCCGCTGGTGACGACCAGTCCTGGAATGATGGCCAGCGTAAGAGGAATTTTGATCTTGACTGTGGTGCCTTCGCCGGTCCGGCTGAAAACATCCGCCACGCCGCCAATCTTCTCGATGTGGGATTTCACCACATCCATTCCGACGCCGCGTCCGGATATGTTGGTTACCTTCTGCGAGGTTGAGAATCCGGGCAGGAAAATAAGGTTCATCGCCTCTCGTTCACTCAGCTTGGAGGCTTGTTCCGCGCGCAGCAGCCCTTTTTCGATGGCTTTCTGCTTGACTCGCTCAACATCAATCCCAGCTCCGTCATCGCTGATCTCGATGTTCACCTGGCCGCCTTCGTGAAAGGCGCGAAGAAGTAGTTTTCCTTGTGGCTGCTTGCCTGCGCTCACGCGATCATCCGGCAACTCGAGGCCGTGATCACAGGAATTCCGGACGATATGCATCAGCGGATCGCGGATGGCCTCGATGATGGTGCGGTCAAGTTCTGTCTCCGCTCCGTCCATGACCAGTTCGATCTGCTTGCCCAGGGCGACGGACATATCGCGCACCACGCGCGGGAACTTGTTCCACACCACTCCGATGGGCTGCATGCGCGTCTTCATGACGCTCTCCTGCAACTCCGTGGTCAGCAGATTCAGCCGTTGCGATGTCGCATTCAGCGTGGCGTCCTCGCGCTCGGTGTTGAACTGGAGAATCTGGTTGCGGGTAAGCACCAACTCCCCCACCAGATCCATGAGCTTGTCCAACAGATCCACTCCGACACGGATATTTGCATCCACGACGGCGGAATGCCGATCCGTATCTTCTTCTCTTCTGCCCTCTTTTTCTCTTCTCTCTTGCCCACTTCGCCGGTCTTCCGCGCTTCTTCTATCCACAGCTTTCGCGTCCTCCCCGGATGGTTTTTCCTCGACGGGTATGGACTCGCTCTTGGGGGCTGCAGGCTCGGCAGGAAGAACCGCGCTGGCCTTGATAGGAGACGGTTTCTTCGGAGCGGCCTGAACCGGAGCGGGGGGAAGGGAAGCAGGAGGAGCGGAAACGGGCTTGGCCTCCGGGGCGGCACACGTCTGGGCTGCTGCTTGCAGGCGCGTGGTCAGATCTTCAAAATGGAGATCGCCTTCATTTCCGGTAGCCTCAATCGCAGCCAACACCTTGCGCGTTGCGTCAACTGTCTCCAGGATCAGCGACACAAGTTCTGGAGTGAGTTCCCGTTTGCCATCGCGCAACTGGCTCAGAAGGCTCTCGGCCTTGTGTGTGATGCTTTCCAGGGTTGTGAATGCCAAAAATCCACATGTTCCCTTGATGGTGTGAATGGTCCGAAAAATGCTGCCCAACAGAGCCGCGTCCTTGGGGCGTTTCTCGAGTTCAACGAGATCCTGATCCAGTTGAGAGAGGTTCTCATCGCTTTCGACCAGAAATTCTCGAATCGTTTCCTGATCTTCTTCACTTATGTTGTCCATGATCCCCTCTCACTCCTTGGCGCAACGCCTGCTGAACAGCGCTCTCTTGATTCATCGCGGCATTACCCGTTCGAGTCCGTTCTATCGGCATATCTGGAGAACGTGTTCAGATGAGCAGAGGGTCTGTGCTCCCTCTTGATCAACTCAAAACAAAAAACGGAGGAGAAGACTGGAGCGGAAGCACCGTCCCAATCGGGCGACCCCAATCGTGCAACATTGGTGCGATTTCCGGCGCGATCCCCGCTGGCAGCAATCGCACGACGGCGCCCGACGAACGCAAAAAAGGCCCTGGGGAAGATCTGAATGAGTCGATGTTTTGAAGGGTATGGGCTTTACAGGCTGCGGAAAAACTCCATTCGGAGGGAGGCGGGGGAGGGCACCCCCCGCATAAAGACAACAGAATCAACGCGGACTTTGGCCCCTGAGGGAATGCTGGTATTTTCAAGCAACTTGCTTAGAGTTTCCCTGGATGCCCTCTCAGGGCATGAGCGAGAGGCAAGAATCTAGATTCCGCAGTTCTGCCTGGAAGACGGAAAAATGACGCATCTCATTGAAAATGCGTTTCTTTCAAAGCCAAAATCCGCCATACAGAGCCTTCCACTAAACGCTTTGCTCGAAAGTGTCGATAGAAGACCAGACGAATTGAGTCCCTTCACTGTGGACGCAAATTGCCGTGCAAAAGAGACTCTACGAGGCGGTCGTATATGGATATTCTTCTAGTGGACGACAGCAAAACGATGCGGATGATCGTCCAGCGAGCAATCCGGCAAGCTGGTTTTCGTGGTTTTGTCGTGGGCGAGGCAGGGAACGGAGCTCAGGCACTGGAAAAACTCAGCGCCGAACAACCGAAGGTCATTCTTTCAGACTGGAATATGCCTGAAATGTCAGGGATCGATTTCCTTTTGAAGGTGCGTGCCGCGGGAAACACGGTTCCTTTTGGCTTTATCACTTCCGAGACTTCGACCGGAATCAGAGATCTGGCCATGAGCTCGGGAGCCACTTTCCTGCTCTCCAAGCCTTTTACGCCGGAAGACGTGGAAAAAGCCCTATCTCCAATTCTGGACAGGTGATAACTCATGGCAGAACCAACTTCATTTGCTCTTTCGCGGCGCTTTTCGCAGCTGACTGGACGCAAGGTAACGTTCGTTCAGGCACCCGCGGTTCCTGAGTCGACGGGCCCCAAGATTTACGGTGTTTATACCGTTGTTCCCGATGAGACTGCGATCATTGTCAGGGCTGACCTCCGGCTCCTCGCCTCCATGGCAGGAGCGCTCGTCGGCTGGCCCGATCCTGTGGTGAAGGAACACCTCGCAGCGACGCCGATGGAAGAGCTTCTGCGCGACGCAATTTATGAGGTGTTCAACGTCGCCTCATCTGGACTTGAAATAGGAAGCCGCGTCGTCTTCACGAAAATGGTGTTCAACACCGCATACATTGATGGAGCCGCCGGAGAAGTTCTCAAAAAACCAGGCCACCGAAGCCATTTCAATGTTTCCGTGGATGGTTATGTAGGAGGAAGGATGACGATCCTTGCTCCATTCGTCCCCCAATAGGCCATCGGCTTCCCTGGTGAAGTCCCAAAAGCCGAAGGCAGCGTTGACTACGTCAGGGAGGGAGAATAGTCGTTCAGTAGAGCCCTGCCGACTGAACGACTTTCTCCATCCTGACTTGTAAAACCAGGATTCCACATAACCTTTGTAAAGACCTATGCACTCTTTAGTCTCAATTCTGGCCGCGCAACGGCGCCCCGAAAGACTCCAGACAATGAGAAAGCCGCAATGACCATACCAGCAATCATCCCACTCAGGTTTTTGGGCAGACAGGCGATCCTTGACCCAGACATGCATCTCTATGGATACGAGTTGCTGTTTCGCTCTGGGGCCGACAATGTCTTTAGTGGAGGTTATGAAGACGCAACGAATCAGGTCATAGACAGCTTCCTGTCAATGGTCACCTGTGCTTCGCCTCAGAATCTGTTTATCAATTGCACACGTGACGCGCTCGTCAACATGAGTGTCAAGTTGCTTCCGAGCCGTTCAGTCGTTCTTGAAATTCTGGAAACGGTTACGGTTGACGATGAACTTCTGACAGTATGCAAGACGCTCAAGGACTATGGGTTTCGCCTGGCTTTGGATGATTTCACGCCCCAGGGCCACCGTCGCGAACTCGTTGACCTGGCGGACTTCATTAAGATCGATTTTCGCGTTTCCACTCCTGAGCTCAGACAAGAGATATACAACATGGCTCGCAGTAGCAAGCCTGTGTTTGTAGCGGAGAAAGTGGAAACGGCATCCGAACTGAAGATAGCAAAGGAAGAAGGCAATACCCTATTTCAGGGGTACTTCTATTCCAAGCCGGAGATCATTGCGGAGCCTCAGATATCCACCAATACCGGCGTATATCTTCAGGTGCTTTCAGCCCTTGCCAAGCCAACGATTGACAGAAGGGAACTCGAGCATCTGCTACAGATGGAACCGTCTCTCTGCTACAGACTTCTTCGTCTTGCCAACTCCGCGATCTATGGATTTCGGTGCCGTATATCGACCATTCAGGGAGCTTTAATTGCTGTAGGAGACGATGCCTTTCGAAGGCTGGTGACAGTTGCCCTCACAGGATCGCTGCCGAACAACGTGCCCGACATGGCTGTCCGGCAAGCTCTTGAACGAGCTGCTTTTTGCGAATCCATGGCGCCGATCTTGAATGAGAATGCGGCTGAACTGTACATGGTCGGCATGCTTTCCATGATGGATCAAATGCTAAGCATTCCAATGAAGCAGTTGCTCCGCATCATTTGCCTTAACACCAGGGTTGAGAGCGCATTGCTCGGGTCTTCCAAGGGCCTTGGAAGCGCTTTGGAACTGTGCAAATACTACGAGCACACCAGTAACAACACGGTGCCTCCCTGCAGCGACGAGATCCTTCAAGACAGCGCTTCGCATTATTATGAAGCGTTGTTATCGACAGAAAGTGCTTTACAGGCTCTCGGCCGGTAAGGATGCTGGATGCCATCAAGAGGTCGATTGACGGCATCCAGCATCCTTCAGGGCTTTACTGGCTGCGGAAAAACTTGTAGAAGGTGTTTCAAAAGGCAGCTTTGTAACAGGGCACGACTTCAGTCGTGCCGTAACTGCAGCAAAGTAAAGATGCGGGCTTTAGCCCCTGCCGAACCTTTCTTCCCGAACAGCTTGGTTTGGTGCCTTTTCCGCAGCCTGTGTAGCCCCCTGAGAAGCGAATTGGATCATCGGAAACCTGTTCTGCGTTTCCTTAAAATGCAATATTTGCAGTTTTTTGTCGCGTTTTATCCCCACTGATTGCCAGGTCCCACTCCCCCGCCGCACCGGGGAGTTTGCAGATGATTTCCTCGCTTCGTCGCACAATGATTCAGGAAGCCTCTCGTTCCGGTCCGTCCGTCTTCCAGCCGGAAGCTGCTGTCAGAGGCTGAAAGTACGCATAACCCCTTTCCCTGGACGATTTTGCAGGGAACTTCATTGTTTTCACGATTTTACAGCGCAACCCTGCCTGCAAACTCAAGAAAACAAGGATTTTGCTTACAAAATAGGGGTGAGGGTACCCGATGGCCCAGCTTGCAACTCGGCCAGAATTAGTTCGACAGCTTTCCCGGCGGCCTTTGTTCCTGTGGCCGAGAGGCTGATCGAGATGGGCTGGCCGGGATCGATCGTGATGGCATAGAGCACGACGTCGCGGTTGCCGCCCCGCATGTAGAAGATGTCCAGAAGGTCTTTGATGCCAACATCATGAGCGGTGAGCGTAGGCGGATAGTCATGCGAAAAACGCGGCGTGGTGCGAGTGACGGTCCCCAACGGATTGCCGTCCGTCGCTGCGTCCACCAGCACAATGCGATCGGCATCTTCCAGCGGTTCCAGCAGCGTGAAGCCGCCGGTACCGCCGTCCAGACACTCTACGTCCTCCGGCAGCGTGCGCTGTTCCAGAGCTCTGACCACGTGAACGCCGACGCCTTCATCGCCCATCAGGACGTTGCCCAAGCCCAGCACCAGCGTCTTCCCCGTGCTGTTGCTCTGCTGGCTATCTGTCACGCTTCTCCCGTTCGAACTTCCATCCGCCGATAATCGAGGAGACGGTGCCGCGCCCCTCGATGTAGTCGTGATAGAAGGCAAGATAGATATGAATGATGATGAACGTGACAAAAAACCACAGGAATAAGTGGTGCCAGAAGCGTACTCCAAAATCTCCGCCCAGCAGCGGCACGACCCAGACAAACATGCGCGGCAGCCAGGAATTGCTCATGCTGGAGTAAAGCGCGAAGCCGGTGATGGTCTGGGCGACAAAAGCCAGGAAGGTAAAGAAGTAGACTAGACCTGCCAGCGCGTTGTGCCCAGTGGAGATAGGGCCATGCAACTGGGTTTGCAGCACATCGGCTTTGACGACTTCGACGATCTCCTGCCGTTGCGACTTCTGCAACGGAAAGTAGTTGGGCCATCTGGCGTATTTGTTGCCAACAAAACCCCAGTAGAGGCGCGCCAGGAAGTTGAAGACATAGACGAAAGCCGCCACAAAGTGGATGAAGCGCACCCAGCCGAACCAGTACTGCTGATACGCTTCGGCTGCGTAGAAGGCGCGGATCGGCGCGCCGATCAGGTAGCCGGTCACGCACAGCAGTACCAGGGCGATGGCGTTGATCCAGTGGTAAGCGCGCACCGGCAACTCCCACACATACACCCGCCGATACTCCGCCGGATGCTCAGGAGCCGCCGTGACCTCATTGACGCTGCCCATGCCAGCACTGATATTTGAAGCACTCATAGCCGTTACTCGAAGGAAATCTGGTGAAGGTGCCGTCCCTGCGGATCGTACAAATGCACCGCGCAGGCCAGGCACGGGTCAAAGGAATGGATGGTGCGCAAAATCTCGACCGGTTCGTCGGTCTTCGCAACAGGCGTGCCGATCAGAGCCTGTTCAAAGGACGAACGCAGTTGTTTGGCGTCGCGCGGGGAGCCGTTCCAGGTGGTCGGAACCACCAATTGATAGTTCGCGATCTTGCCGTTGTGAATCTTGATCCAGTGCGCCAGCGCGCCGCGCGGAGCCTCGACCAGCCCAACTCCCTCGGCATCTTCCGGCCAGCTCTTTGGTTCCCAGCGCTCGCCGTTGAAGGTGGCGGTTTCGCGTGTTTTGACCCGCTCCATCAACTCGCCGAAAAACTCCTTGAGCCAGATCATCGCCAACGCCGCGTCCAGGCCGCGAGCCGCAGTGCGGCCCAGCGTCGAAAACAGCGCCTCGACCGGCACGTTGAGCTTGCCCAGCGTCTGCCCCACCAACTCCTTCACATCCGTGTGGCCCGACGCGTAGGCAACCACCAGCCTCGCCAGCGGACCCACCTCCATCGCATGTCCTTTCCAGCGCGGAGTCTTCAGAAACGAATATTTGTCGTATCCTTCCAGCGTCTCGAAGGGTGGCTTTGGGCCCGTGTAGTCGAGCTTGGTTTCGCCCACCCACGGATGCAATCCGGCATTCTGGTCGCCCTGGTAGCTATACCAGGAATGCGAAATGTACTCCTTGATCTCCTCTGAATCGCGCGGGTTGACCGGGAGAACCGTGCTCAGGTCGCGATTGAGCACCACGCCGCGCGGATACTTGAAAGACTGCGGCTGGCCGTAGCCCTTGGTGGGAAACTCGCCATAGCAGAGATAGTTCGTCAGCCCGCCGCCCCACTTGGCCCAATCCTTGTAGAACGAGGCCACGGCCAGCAGATCGGGAATGTAAACCTGATTGATAAACTCATCCGCCTGGCTGATAAGGCGCGAAACCAGGTTCAGCCGATCGGAGTTGATCGCCGCAACTTCATCCGTGTTGATGGAACAGGGAACACCGCCCACCAGGTAATTCGGATGCGGATTCTTACCGCCGAAGACCGTGTGGATCTTGACGACTTCCTTTTGCCATTCGAGGGCGTCCAGGTAATGCGCCACCGCGATCAGGTTCACCTCCGCCGGCAGCTTGTATGCAGGGTGTCCCCAATAGCCGTTGGCAAAGATACCCAATCCGCTGGCGGCAAAGGCCTTGATCTTGTTTTGCACCTCGGAAAAATAGGCAGGCGTGTTCTTGTCCCATTTGGAGAAGGACTGAGCCAGTTCCGCGGCTTTCTTCGGATCGGCCTTCAGTGCATTGACGATATCCACCCAATCCAGAGCGTGCAGATGATAGAAATGCACCACATGGTCCTGCACGTACAACGTGGCCATCATGATATTGCGAATCAGCTCCGCCGTGGGCGGCACCGCAATTCCCAGCGCGTCTTCTACCGCGCGCACACTGGCCAGGGCGTGAACGGTGGTGCACACACCGCAGACGCGTTCGGTGAAAGCCCAGGCGTCGCGGGGATCGCGGCCAATGAGAATCTTTTCCAAGCCACGCACCATGGTGCCAGAGCTGAAGGCGTCGGTGATAACGCCATTTTCCACCACCGCCTCAATGCGCAGGTGGCCTTCAATACGAGTGATGGGATCGACGACGACGCGTGTCATAGTTCCTCGCTACTCCTTGCCTTTGCCGGTTTGCTCCTCTTCGGCGTGTACTTCCGCAATGACTTTCTTCTTGCGCACATTCGTAACCACAGCGTGCGCCGCAACACCGGCCACCGTGGCCACTCCCACCACCGCGCCCACCGTGTCCGCCGTACTCTCGATGCCAAAGCCGGGGAACGACGCCAGATGCTGGTAGAACGGTCCGTTGTCCCAGAAGCCCGCCTCGCTGCAGCCGATGCAGCCGTGTCCGGACTGGATGGGATAGCTGGTGCCCTCATTCCACTTGGTCACCGAGCAGGCGTTGTAGGTGACCGGACCGCGACAGCCCATCTTGTACAAGCAAAAACCCTTGCGCGCGTTTTCGTCGTCCCATGACTCGACGAACAGACCGGCGTCGTAGCAGGGGCGGCGGTAGCAGGTGTCGTGGACGCGTCTTCCGTAGAACTCCTTGGGCCGGCCTTGGCTGTCCAGCGCCGGAATCTCGCCCAGCACCAGCAGATGGGTCACCACGCTCATCATTACATCGCCGATGGGCGGACATCCGGGTACGTTGATTACCGGCTTGTCTACAAGTTTGTAAATCGGCGTGGCGCCGGTGGGATTTGGCCTGGCCGCCTGAATGCACCCATTCGAGGCGCAACTGCCCCACGCCACGATCGCCGCCGCGTCCTTGGCAACGGTCTGCAGAATCGATTCCGCCGTCTTGCCGCCGATCATGCAGTAGACGCCGTGGGCCTCGGTCGGCACAGCGCCTTCCACCAGCACAATGTACTTGCCCTTGTTCTTTTCTATGGTGTCAGACAGGCACTTTTCCGCCTGGAACCCGGAGGCGGCCATCAGGGTCTCGGTATAGTTCAGCGACAGAACATCCAGCAGCGCATCCAGCACAATGGGATGCGAGGCGCGGATGAAGGACTCGCTACAGCAGGTACACTCCTGAAAGTGCAGCCACACCACTGCCGGTTTTTCCTTCTTCTCGAAGGCCGAAACGACTTGTGCAACGGCGGTTTGACCCAGTCCGGCCACCGTGGCGGCAACTGCGCAGAATTGAAGGAAATCCCTGCGGCTGTAGCCCTTCTGCTGCATTGAATGCCAAATGGAGTGACCCATGCCCACCTCGCTTGCAGTACAGATGCCGATGAAGATCCCTATGGGCGAGCCGATCCCTGGCTTTCATCGGCGATGTGTGAAAAGCTACGCATCGGAAACGAAGGCGGCTGTGCTCTGCGTCACACATTCGGTTGGAATCTTCTGTGGCTCCAAAGGAGTAAAAAATCGAAGTCAGTGGCTCAGCGGAGCAGCCGGGCAAAGCCGCCTGAACTTGACAATACAAGCTGATCCACATAGATTACTTTCATATCGGTTGTAAAAGTACGGCTGGCAAGGAAAAGGATTCAGTGAACCAGATCTTCACTCCCGTGATGTGCATGTGCTGCTGTCTGTGGATGGCCGCGCGGGCGTGTACGCTGGACTGATTCAAGGCATCGAATCCGGTTTCTAACGACCCACCCGCTTCCAGCGTGGTGGGTTTGCTGCTTTCAGGGGCATGGGCAGGGCTTTTGTTCTTGCTCAAGCACCGGTGGCGTACTTAGAGCATGAAGAATTACGGAATGAATCTGCATCGAATGAATGAAGTACCATGTACCTCCATCGCGTGTGGAATTACGTTGCAAGATTTCTTTTGGCTTTCGCAGCGATAACCGCTCCGCAAGTACACATGCGGCGCACTGATTCGCGTCAGGTTTTATCAATACAAGCAAGGTTGGTTGTGCGATCGCGCGGCCGACATGCAACAAACGCATGATCTAACAAGAAAAGGAACCATGATGCATCGGAAACATTGTCTGCTTTTTCCCGTGGCCAAACTGGCCGCGTTTTTTTCTCTGCTTCTGGCTGTTTGTATCGCCTATGCACAACCGCGTCCTTCCAGCCCCATTCGGCCTACAGTGGTTTTCATGACGGACTTCGGCCATGTCGATGATGCCGTGCCCATCTGCAAAGGCGTGATGCTCGGCATTGAGCCAAATCTGCGCATTGTTGATCTAACGCACGATGTCACGCCCTTCAGCATTCTTGAAGGCGCTCGCTTCCTGGCGGGAACTGCTCCCTACTTTCCCGCGGGAACGGTCTTCGTTGGCGTTGTCGATCCCGGCGTGGGCAGCAGCCGCAGGGCAATTGTCGCCCTTACCCGGCGCGGCCAGTTCTTCGTTGTGCCTGACAACGGCCTGCTCACTCTTTTTGCCGGCCAGGACGAAGTCGTGGCCGCCCGTGAGGTTAGCAATCGCGATTGGATGATCGGCGCCAAGCTCTCCTCGACCTTCCATGGGCGTGACATCTTTTCGCCGGTCGGTGCGCACATCGCCCACGGCGAGGACTGGACAAAGGTTGGCGCCGAGCTGTCCGTCGCCTCTCTCGTGCAGTTGAATATTACGAAGGCGACGATCGACGCAACGGGCATGACGGCCAGCGTCATCGGCACCGACGGCCCCTTCGGCAATCTTATTCTCAACGTCTCAAGAGATGAGTTCGCGCAACTGGGCTATGCGTCCGGCGACAAGGTCCCGGTGATGCTGGAGGGCAAGCAGTACGAATTCCCCTTTGTGAAGACCTTCAGCGACGTGCCGGTTGGCTCGCCGTTGTTCTTTATCGATTCACGCGGACGCTTGAGCCTGGCCGTCAATCAGGGCAGTTTTGCGCAGCGCTTTGCGATCAAACCTCCGGCAAGGTTCGCAATTCCCCGTCATAACTTCACCAAGTAACTGCAACCAATTGAAGGAAAAGTCCATGAAAAAGTACCTGCTTGCATCCCTTATTGTTTTCTTTGCAGCATTCTCCGCCAGTGCGCAGTCGTTCCGCGGAAGCATCAGCGGACAGTTGCGCGACGCTTCGGGCGCGAGCCTGACGCAAGGTCGAGTGAGCGCCCGCAATCTTGCGACGGCGGCTGTTCGTTCTTCTTCCGTTGACAGCAGCGGCGCGTTCAGCCTTCGCGAGCTTCCTGCTGGAGACTACGAGGTCTCGGCCGAAAGCTCAGGCCTGCGCACCGTTGTCAAGCAGGTCAAGGTCAGCGTCGGCCTTGAGACCAGCGTTGATTTCGAACTCAATCAGCTAAAAGAGGTTGTGCAGCAGGTGCAGGTCACCACGGCAGCTCCTCTGATCGAGCCGACTAGCGACACGCTCTCACAGGTTGTTGAAAACCGGCTGGTCGTGGATTTTCCCTTGAACGGACGTGACTTCGGAAAGCTGATTGCGCTCACGCCGGGCGTGACTGTCGAAGGCTCCGGCGTTGCTGGCACGGAGAAAGGCTTTGGCCAGTTCAACATCAATGGCAATCGCGACCGCTCGAACAACTACCTGCTTGACGGCGCTGACGACAACGATCCCTTCTTCAATAATTCCGCGCTGAATCAGGTGGGCATTACCGGCGCGCCTGCCTCCTTGCTGCCGATTGACGCCATTCAGGAATTCAATCTACAGACGCAGGCCGCGGCCGAATATGGGCGCAATAGCGGCGCGACCATCAACATCCTCACCAAGTCGGGCACGAATCGCTTTCATGGCTCATTGTTCGAGTATGTGCGTAACTCCGCCTTCGACGCGCGTAACTACTTCAACACTGTCAAAGACTCGGAGGGCGCGGCCAACCCGCAAAGCCCGTTCAAGAATAATCAGTTCGGCGGCTCGCTCGGTGGGCCGCTCCGCTTGAACCGCACCTTCTTCTTCGCCGCTTACGAAGGGCAGCGCGAGCGCGTGTCAAGCGACTTCACGCTCTACGTTCCCACCACGGCGGAGATTGCCTCGGCCAAATCACTCGCCAGTGCGCAGCTCGGTTCTGCTACGAATCCAGCTCTTGACAAGGTGCTTGCCTATTTTCCCTCTTCGACGACCGGCAGCGTGAACGGCGTGGTCAGCGATAAGAACGATTTGAATAGCATTATCGGAAAGATCGATCACCAGTTCAGCTCTCGTCACAGCGCATACGCCAACTACGTTTACAGCTCCAGCGATCAGCGCTTTCCGCTGGGCGGACTCGGCTACGGCGCTGGTTCGCGCCTCTCGGACTTCGCGCAAGTTTCTCCCACGAAAGTGCAGGTTGCCTCGGCTGGATTGCTTTCCACGCTCGGCAACAGCTCACTCAACGAACTGCGTCTCGGCTACTCGCGCTATCGTACTTCGTTTGCGGGAGCCGACGCCAGCTTCAACCCCTCGTCCATCGGCCTCAACCTTGGCAATAACAAGACCGGATTGCCTGAGATTGATTTCGACGGACTTGTCGAGAACCTAGGCGCTTCGGCCTACAGCATTCCTCGCGCGCGCACCAGCCAGACGGCGCAGTTGCTCGATAACTTCTCCTTCACGCAAGGCAAGCATACGCTCAAGCTGGGCGCCGAATACCGCCGCGCCATTGTCAACTCCTACAACGACAACCTGGAGCGTGGACTTCTCGATGTCAACAGCGAGACCGACGCGAACGGCGATAATCTGTATGCCACTGATTCGGTCGTCAACATGCTGGTCAGTTATTATCTGGGCGACGTCTCCGCTAGCATCGACTCTGGCAACACGCAGCGCACCACGGCTAACAATAACTTCGGCGTCTTCGCGCAGGATGACTACCGCGCCACGGATCGCCTTACTGTGAATGCGGGCGTGCGCTGGGAGTATTTCGGCCCCTTGTCGGAAACGCACGGACTTATCTCGAACTACGATTTCAATTCAGGCCAGCTCGTGCTGGGACGCTCCTACGACGGCACCTATACAAACTTCTCTCCCCGCCTTGGCTTCGCTCTGCGTGCCGGCAAGGATACGGTCGTGCGCGGCGGCTACGGACTCTACTACGACTACATCCCACAGGATCTGCTGATCGCAAATTACACCAACGCCGCAGGCATCACCACTAACCCCATCGGCGCCAAGCCGGTTGTATCCCTGGGCTTTGATAGCTCGGCTTGGGCCAGCGGCAGCGGCCCGGCTTATGTCACTTCGAGCGATCCCAATAATATCTTTGGCACCGGGAAAAACTTCCGCGTTCCCTATACGCAAAGCTGGAATCTCAATGTGCAGAGACAGCTCGGCACGGCGGCATCGTACGAACTCGGCTATGTTGGTTCGAAGGGCTCACATCTGACGCGTCTCTATGACGCCAATCAGACTGATGAGAATGGCAATCACCCCAACGTGAATTACGAGCAGATTGGCATTCTCGCGACCGGCGCGGCTTCGAACTATCACGCGCTGCAAACCACCGTGCGCACTCGCGATTTGCATGGGCTTTCCGGCTTCGCCACCTATGCCTGGTCCCACTCGATTGACGATGCCAGCGACGGCATTGATTATGCGGCTGGCATTGCCTTGCCGCAGGACTCAACCAACCTGCGCGCCGAGCATGGCAACTCATCGTTCGACACGCGTCATCGCTTTACGGTGGCTTTCAATTATCAGGTTCCGCGCCTGACGGCTGTTCCCGCATGGCTTGGCAAGGGATGGCAACTGAATACGATTGCAACCGTGCAAAGCGGCCGCCCGATTCCCATTGCCAACTCCGACGACACCAGCGGCCGCTGGAATTATCGTCAGCGTCCGAATCTCGTGGCCGGCGTCAATCCCATTCGTTCACACTGGACGCCGACCACCGGCTATCTCAACCCCGCGGCCTTCACGCAACCGGATTGGGGAACCTTCGGCAACCTCGGCCGGAACCAGATCTACGGGCCTGGCTTCTGGAACGATGATTTCTCGCTGCTGAAAACCACTCCCTTGCGGCGTGGCCTAGAACTGCAACTGCGCGCGGAGTTCTTTAACATCTTCAACCATCCCAACTTCGCCCTGCCAAACGGTTCGCTCTCTTTCGGCTCCGACGCTTCCGGCAATCCGCTCCCTGTTGGCGCGCTCTCGCAAACCCCCGACGTTGCGCAGGGAAATCCTGGGCTCGGCGGCGGAGGGCCGCGCGTCCTCCAGTTCAGCGCCCGTTTGCAGTTTTAGGGCATCTTCTGAACTGATTGCAGGATCAAAGTGCGTTTCGATTGGCCTTTTTTTCCGTCCTGGCGACGAAGACCTGTTGCTGGGAACCTCGGAACCACTTCATCGAGCAAGGATTGCTCGATGGGGTGGTCCGGGGGAGAAAAATCCACTTGGCAACATAGCAAGTTCCTTCAATAAGCGGCGACCCGAAAAGGGCTGTTGACAAGCGCCTTTGCACGGCGCACATGAGATGGGTTCTAGGCTTCAACGGGAGCATCTTCTTCGACGAGGGCACGGCGCAGCCAGAGTGGCGGATCGCCACGGAGCATTTCCTGAAGACGAGTGATGACGTCGGCAATTTCTCTTTCGTTATCAATTTTGATCGTGAATATTCTGGCCTCGTTCAGCTCAAGCCCGGAAAAGGCATGCACTGATTTATTGACAAAAAGCACGGAAATGCCTGCGAGACTGGCAACTTTGCTGACAATCTCGCTCTCGTTGATAGGCTCTTCCTTCTTCTTACTGCCGCCACATCCGCCCCCGCCGCCTGGCCCGCATTTGCCATTTCTGCCGTGAGCTTCCGGCCAACCTGCGCCATTTTGATAGGACATCACATCGCATTCTCTGGCGCCGGTGGTGCTGATTTCATAGACAACAATCTGACGAGCTTGTTCAAAGCCGGCGTTGATCAGAATTTTGTCTATTGTGGCAAATGCCGCTTTTACCAACCTGTCTTTGAACACATCATCCTCCTTGATTGTTCTTTCGAATTCTCTTTTACTTTCTTCGCGATGCAAGAGTTACTGGTATTGTTCCCAACGAATCGCCTTGGAACGAAATGCCGCTTCCCAGTCATTTGCAAGAATCTCCAGCATGTTGATCATTCCTTCGTAGCCGAAATAAGCGCTATCCCGATAGAAGGTCCGATTAGTGGGTTGAAGGAGATCACATGCGACCTTGATGCCCAGCTCCTCGGCAAGATACTTTTCCCAGGCCGACCCGAAAACCACATCCAGATCGCATTCGGCCAGCGCCTCCTTCGCCTTGAACCCATCAACGCCAAAAGCCACGCGCGGTGCAATGCCAAGGTCATCCAACTCAGCCTCCAGAGCTTTCTTGGCTTGGTTGGAGCTTGAGCGAACCAAGAGCAGGTCGGGAATCATTTCCAGTTCTTCGAAGAGCATTCGAACCAGACCAATCGTCATCGATGCATCCGCCGAGATCGCGACTCGCGCATTGCGGTAGCGCGGGATCATCATCAGTCCGCGCCGGCGCAGCGTGTTTGTCACCATCGTTTCGCCCCTCTCGATCAGCTCTTCGGCAACATCGCTTTGGTCGAAGTATTCACCCAACTCACGAAGCCATCTTGCCGTATTCTTCAATCCGATCGGCAAGGGAATGTCATGAAGAATGGTCGGCACGTCGAACTTGTCATGCATGTCACTCACAAAGGCATATCCCATGTCGTGAGTAAGCAGAATGTTCGCGGAGGCTGCGGACGCCCTCGATAAATCCTTAATCGATACTTCGCGAGGAAATACGCACTGCGTCTTGACTCCCATGGCGGACAATACGGACTCTGTCCACTCCAGATCCGCCCACCAGGTTGGGTTAAGGCTCGCCTGGGGCGCAATCAGATTCACCGTCCTCGGCAGCTTCGGTCCATTCCATGGCTCAACAAAGGAAATTAGAGTATTGAGACCAATATCCATGCCGGCATACAAGTCTCCACGGAATCCTCCTGAGTGGATGGGAATAAGTTGCGCCTCGACGTTGGGCTGCATTTGCCGGCAGAGGCCTTCAATATCCTCGCCGATGATGTCAGCCGAGCAGGTGCCAATCACAAACATTACCTTTGTCTTGTAGGTTGCATCCGCCTTAAGAATCAGGTCGCGCAACTTATCTGTTGCGCCCATGATGATGTCTGTTTCAAAGAGCCGTGTGCAAGCTATCTTCCGCTGCGTGAAATCGGTTTCGTGATTGTCATAGCCCAGAGCAACGGTTGACGCGCAACCCTGCGGGGAATGCAGAACAATGCTGATGTCGCGAATGCCTGCGATGATGTTGCTTACGCCTTCCAGCGCGCAGCCGACAACCGGATCATGGGAGCTCGTGCAATTCTGAAAGATCAGTTCATTGAGCATTCGCCCTTTCTCCTTCGCCCGGCATACATCGTGCAGTCTGGCATATCCTGCGCCAGCTTTCCGGTCAAGGATTGAACGGAGACCAGCCCGGAGTTTCTGGGAAAAACAATTCTTTTGGTCATTGTGCTGCGCGGCCTAAATGCATAGTCCAGGGAGGTCTTGATGCACTTGGCTACCTTCAGTGCGCCACGATAGCCGAAGCGCGGCCGATTCAGAATCGCATTCAGGTCCACAAGAGGAATATCGGGGAAGCTTAAGGACGATCCGAAATAGACAGTCTCTATGGGATTGAGGCTACCCAGAAGCTCCAGCAGTTCGGCTTCCGTTTGTTGCATCGATTCATATTTCCCTAGGGCCAGTGTTCCTTTGGTGGTCAGAATCTCCGGATTGAGTGCGGTCTCCAGCAGGTAGTCAATACTGGTTTCGCGGGCCTCGACACTCCATGGATGAAAGTTATAGATGATGGCGCGCATCCTGAAATCGCGCTCCACCATGTGCGCAATCGAGAGGGACTTGACTGCATCGTGCCCTTCGATGATCGCAGTCTTCCCCACCAGATGACTTAGAACCTGCTCGTACTCATCCTTGATGGTTTCGTACTCGCGCTGCATCAGCGCCGCGGCTTCCGTCGTTTTGCCGAGGTATTTTGCGGCGCCCAGAATCCACCGCTCGGTGGCGGCTATGCCATAAGGCAGGATCGTCGAGTTGAGAGGCGTACCAAAAACATCCCGCATCGCCGAACCGATGGCATAGCCGAGATCAAGACACAGCGCGCAATTCACGGCGACGCTGGGAGCGCTTTGCAGTTGCTCCAGCGAGCAGTTACCCGCGATCACGGAATGAACCTTGCCGCCGATGCCTTCAATCAAGCGCACCAGCTCTTTTACATCCGTATCAACTTCCGAACGCTCCGGGCCCATCTTGGCGCCCACGATGTTGACATATCCAGCGAGCGCCGCCTTGCTCTCTTCCGTTGGCGCATCCATCAGCTTTGTGATTTCGCGAAAGACAAGATCAAAGCCGCTGCGATATTCCCCCGCGAAACCTTCGCAGTGAATTGCCATCACTTTTGCATGTACTTCCGGCTGGATCTTAGCGGCAACGGCATCGACGTTATCGCCTATAATTCCGGTAGCGCAACTGGTGGCGACGAAGATAACTTCGGGGGTGTATTTGGCATCCACTTCGAGAAGTGCGGATCGAAGTTCTCGCTCGCCGCCGAAGACGATCTGGCTCTGCTTGAGATTGGTGCTGACAACTGGCTCGTAGGGTGCAGCACTGTTTCTACTGTTGGTTAGTTTGTATGCCTGTTTGACCCCGAAGGCGCAACCACTCGGTCCATGTGTAAGCAGAATGGAATTGCGAATGCCGCTCAATATCTTCGAGGCGGTCCAGAATTTGCATGGGCGAGTATGACTGCCCTGGAGACTGGTAGAAATCTTTCCTTCTTTTGCCAGTTGATATAAATCACTCAGCAAGCCATGAAATACGACGCTCTCAGCAACAGTCGGTATGGTAACAGCTTCTGACTTCGGCATGGGCGTCTCCTGATAAAGCTACGTGCTTAAGGCCGCACAACGCATATTTGCATTCGATGTTCACGACGTTCTTTGTCCTTGTTTTGCCAAGAATGGAATTCGAATGCAAGAAAAGCGAAACGGGCAGTCTATCTCCGAGGAAAGACTGCCCTGTAGATTTAACAAACAACCATTTGCTACCAGGTATTCAATATCCATTCGCGATCTTTTCTAAACTCCATCTGAGCGAACAGAGTGTTGGCGATGGTTTCACCGAGTTGCATTGCTCCCTTGTAGCCGATTACAGGATTGCGATAGCAGCCTGCCCGGTCGAACGTTGGGAAGCCAACCCGGACCATCGGAATTCCTGCATCGATGGCGATAAACCGTCCCTTGGAATGCCCCATAATCAGGTCAAGGTCAATCTGCTTAGACTTGATCCGCTTCTCTAGTTCCCATAGATCGGCGTTACAGACGATTTCCATGTCGTAGTCGACGGTCTTTTGCAGGTTAAGGATCCGCGGATCCTTGACATAACCGCTGTTGTCATCGCCTAGCAGCAGAAGTACTGGCTTCAGCTCGACCTCACGGCAGAACTCCGCCAAGCCAATGACCAGATCTGGATGTCCGTAAATTGCAACTTTCTTGTCGGCAAAGAACATATGGGCAAGGTCGGCCAAAGCGTCAATGGCAACGCCCCGCTCTCGTAGCAGAGAATTTGGAATCGTCTTGCCAGTAATCTTCTGGATCTGCTGAAGCATAATATCGGTATTCCGAATACCGATCGGTGTCGGTGAGAGGGTGGAAGGAACGTCGAAGGTCTTCTGCAAATACTGCGCCGCACTGTAACCCTCATAACGGTTCAAGGAAATCGACGCGGCTGCATTGGCTGAACCTTCAATGTCTTCTACCGTTGTGCTGCCGTGCGTGAAGGAGTCCTTGGACGGCATCGTTGGAGAATCGAAGGACTCGATATCCAGCAGAACAGTGGCATCGACTCCCATCTCACTGAAATAGTGCTTCAGTTCCGTAACATCACCAGGATTGACCCAGCCGGTAAAGACATTGAGCTTACCGTTCGGTTCGCCTTTCTTGGCGATTGTCGTTACCATCGCCTGCAACGCAATGTTATAGCCAGTTACCTGGCTGCCGGCATAACTGGGAGTATGCATCGGCACCAAGTGAACTACGCGGCCTGGGAAATCCCGGGCAAGCATTTTCTGCAGCTTGCGTATGGAGCCTTCAATGTCGTCACCGATCGTTTCCGTCGAGCAGGTTGTAATGATCGGGATAACACGAACATTCGGGTAGCGCTTGACAAGGCTGTCGACGCCAGCTTCGAGGCGCTTGACGCCGCCGAAGACCGCGGCCTCCTCGTGCAAGGAGGTCGATGCGATGTCGAAGTTCTCCTTAAAGTGCTGCGCAAAGAGCAGCCGCACAAACATGCAGCACCCCTGGCCTCCATGAACCAGCGGGATACAGTCCTTTACGCCGATTCCGGCATACTGCGCTCCGGCCGGTTGGCAGGTATACATCGGGTTGATGATACCCGCCCTTTCCTTTTTAATCACAGAGCATGGCATATAACTCTCCTCATCTCTATCTCGTTGGTGCTTCGATGGCAACGCGAATGCCCTGCATCAATAGCCTGGCTGGTTTAGCTCTGCATTCAGTGAGTGCTTTACTGTGATGTCCTCAAGACTGCCCTTGACCCTTGAAAGAACAGTTGCCAAATCCTTCTTGGGCAGATCTTCAAGCCAAGGAAGCGCTTCCTTCATTTCCGCGGCAAGGCTATTGGCATTGGCAAAGTGGCATCGCTGATCCGCAGTTTCGCATTTGAACGGTTCCTGGGTCAGGATCTTGAACGTCAAAGATAGAACGTTTAAGATGTTTTCTTCCCGATCCCAAGTCCGCGAGAAGAACTGCCATAGGCAGTGCTCTTGAATGTAAGTAACAATTTCGTCAGTTTGACCCATTACTGATCTCCTTCCTGTATGTTTTGACCAGCCAGAGCCCACAGGGGTGAGTTGATCGCGTTGTAAATGTCCCTCGCCATGTTCACAAAGCCTTCAAAACCCATATACGGGCCATTGTGATAAGCGTGCCCGTTGATATAGGGAATATGGAGCTTCTTAACTAATTCGCCAACACGAGGACCTGTAAAAATGACATCCGGATGCACCATCGTGAGCACCTCGAAAAATTCAAGCTCGTTGCCATCGTCAATGTAGATCGCACCTTCGCGACCACGTGCGATGACCTTCTCAAAGTCTTCCTGATGGCCGAACTTCGAGGACATTGCCACCACTTCCATGCCCAGATCGTCTTCGACGGCCTTGGTCCAATGCCATAAGCGGGGACCACCTGTCCAGATCGCCATCTTCTTGCCCTTGAGTCTCTCCTTGTACCAATCGGCCTGGGGCTTCCATTTCGCTTCTTCTTCTGCGATCAACGCCTCGACCTTGTTCTGAATTCCGAAGAAGTCGCCTATCTTGCGAAGGCCTGTCGCCATGTAACTGAGGCCCCACGAATCAATGTCTAGACGGGGGATGCCATATGACTTATGCAGCTCATTGGCGATGTAACCGGCCGATCGTGCGCAATTGACTACATCCAACTGCGCGCGATGCATACCGCGGCATTCGTCGTAGGTTGCGTTGCCGGTGAAATGCGCCAGCACCTGGATGTCAAGCTTTTTCCAGTACTGCGCCAGAATCTCCGTGTCGCCCTGGATGTTGTAATCGCCAATAAAGTTGATGGTGTAAGGGCTTGTGATCTTTGGCTCGACCTGCCCAACCTTCTCGTGAATCCACGCCATATTCAGCACGTGGTGGCCCTTCGACTGGCTGACTCCGGCAAAACCAGGGCACTCAACAACGAAGATATCCACGTCCGGCCGCTCGGCCATTACTGCCTTGGCGACAGCCTTGGGATCATCGCCAATCAGCGCCGTCGAACAAGTGGTGTAGATAATCATGCGCTTGATGGCAGGCATCTCATCAAAGGACTCGATAATCGACTTCTTGAGCAGCTTTTCCGCTCCGAAAACGACATTCTTTTCCCTGACGTTTGTTGACCAGACATATTTGAGCTGGAAGTTATCGTTGTCACTGGGATAGCGTTTGGTGTGCCATGTATCGTAGGCACACCCGAATGGTCCATGGATCATCTGGATTGTGTCTTTGAGCACACCTCCGATAACCAGCTTCGCACCGCAGAAAGCGCATCCTCTTTCCGATAGGCTTCCCGGAATGGTAGCGGAATCAGAGAGAGGGAGGTATTGCGTTGTGTCCTCCCCGGCCTCTTTGATGTATACGTGCTTTTCACGCTCCGGGATTAACGTGTCGCATTCAAGCAACTTCATCGGCATAGTCTTGTCTCCACGGTCGTAGCCTTGTTTGCGGCTACGAAGGACCGAGATCGTATAAATTGGGCAACGGCTTTCGCTTATTAGCTTCGATAGCGTACCCACAGCAGAAGATGGCCTCAGGCTGTTTTCTACTGATAAGTGATACGCACCAGCCAGTACTAGTCAGGAATTCCGTAACTGACGACCATTTCTTCCAGTTCAGACATCGGCAGAGGAGTTGGGATTACAAAATCCTTGTTCTCAATGATCTTGCGGGCAAGTTCGGAATACTCGTTTGCTTGGTTGCAGGTTTCGTCGTACTCAACGACCGTTTTCTTATTGAACTCGGCTTTCTGCACGATATTGTCGCGTGGAACAAAGTGAATCATTCTTGTTCCAAGCCGCTTGGTAAATTCAGCCATCAGGTCCAATTCACCGTCGACTTTGCGGCTATTACAGATAATTCCACCGAGGCGAATGTTGCTTTGATTGGCGTACTTCAGCAGGCCTCGGGAGATGTTGTTGGCCGCATACATGGCCATCATCTCACCGGATGCAACAATATAGATCTCCTGCGCCTTGCCTTCGCGCATGGGCATTGCAAAACCGCCGCAGACAACGTCACCCAGGACATCGAAGAAAGTGAAATCGAGGTCTGGATCGTAGGCCCCTAATTCTTCCATCAGATTGATGGCGGTGATCACGCCACGGCCGGCGCAGCCCACGCCAGGCTCAGGGCCGCCCGACTCGACGCAACGAATGCCGGAATATCCTGTTTTGACGACCTTTTCGACAGTTACATTTTCTTCGCCTTCATCGCGAAGCATATCCATCACTGTGTCCTGCGGTTTGCCACCCAGGATCAGGCGGGTCGAATCGGCCTTCGGGTCGCAGCCGTGAATGAATACCTTCTTGTTGTAGATATGCGCCATAGCAGCGGCGGTATTTTGCTGTGTTGTGGATTTGCCGATTCCGCCTTTACCGTAGAATGCGATTTTCCTTGTCATGATGACTCCTCTTTCGGAATTGGATTTGTTCCTATCCGCCTTGCAGGGTTTGCAACCGGTTGCGTCTGGCCTGCGCTTAGGACGCGCCGCTAAATCCGGGAGGTGAAGTGCGCGTCCTAAGATATTGGTTTGCCGAACGCTTTGATAGATGCACGAGGTTTGCCAAACATGAAATGAGACTACTGGGACAAAAGAGTATTTCGTCAACTGCGTTCTGATTGCCAATAATCCTTTCGCTTTGAAGGAGATACTCACGCAGGTGATTTTCACGGAGAACGGCTGATACAAAGTGTTCAAGCCTATTTAGCGGTATCTTCTGGAGATATTCAGATAGAGCGCACGACAAAACCGTTCGAAGTTGTACGAGGAGGCCAACGAATGTGCAATTATGTCCATGATTGAACAATCACGAATATATTTCAGACTTGTCGTTTGTACAGAAATGTACAACGGCGGGACCGGTCAGGCCTACAACCTATAAGCATAATGCGGCGGCTGATCAGACCTTGGGAGATCAGGCGAGTCAAGGTCTGACTGCAAGAGAGTCCCAATTCAGGCGAAGACTCGCCATCCGCTCAGGACAAGTGCGCGGCGAGATTCTATCGAGCCGCGATGGGTGCCTAGTTCTTCCTTTCGACAATTCTATAGTCTTTGTAACTGATTCCATATTTTTGCATGCGGAGCGTAAGTATTCTGCGTGTGAGGCTTAGCTCTCTCGCTGCTTCCGTCATGTTGCCCTCTTTGGTCTTCAGGGCATCTACGATCATCTCGTATTCGATGGCGCCCAGCCTGGCGGTAAGACCGCCTTTTTGCACCGTTCCCGACAAGACCGGAGTCTGAAGAGAGGGAGGCAGATCGTAGCCGTGGATGACGCCGCCTTCAGAGAGAATCGTCGCTCGCTCAATCACGTTTTCCAACTCGCGGACATTGCCGGGCCAGTGATAGCTCATCATCATATTAAGTGCTGGAGTCGAGATCCTTTTGACATCTTTGTGACACTCCTTGGCATACCGTGCGACAAAAAAGTCCGCCAGGGCAATCACATCGCTGCCGCGCTCGCGAAGAGGCGGAATGGTGATGGGAAAAACATTGAGACGGTAGAAAAGGTCTTCTCGAAACTCGCGGTTGTTGACCATCTCGGAAAGATCGCGATTCGTTGCCGCCACAATTCGGATATCTACTTTTATGGGCCGGTTGCTTCCCACCCTTTCCAGGGTCTTTTCCTGCAGAACGCGCAGCAGTTTTGCTTGTGCAGGCAGGGGAAGGTCGCCAATCTCGTCCAGGAAGATCGTTCCTCCATCCGCCTCCTCGAAGCGGCCCTTTCGGAAATTGGTTGCGCCGGTGAACGATCCCTTTTCGTGGCCAAATAATTCACTTTCAATCAGATTCTCAGGTATGGCAGCGCAGTTGAACTGCACGAGGGGCGCTTCTTGACTGATCCCGGAATAGTGAATTGCGTTGGCTACCAATTCCTTTCCTACGCCGCTTTCGCCTAGGATCAATACCGTGGTCTTTGTGTTGGCCACCTTCTCGATGAGGGCATAGACCTCCAGCATTCCCTTGCTGTTTCCTATGATGTTTGAGGGGCGGAAGCGGTCCTTCAGCGCGCTCTGCAAGCGCCGGTTCTCATTCATCAAGGATACTTTTTCAACATTTTCAACGAGGTATAGCTCTACGGCCTGGGCCATCATCGCGGCGACAATGCCCAATAGCTCCGCATCCAGCTTGAGAAGTATGTCGTTGTCATAAAGACGCTCGGCGCTGATAGTTCCCAGCACTTTGTCCCCGCGCTTGATGGGAACGCACAAAAACGATAAATCGTCATCCTCGGCCGTGCGCGTGCGCGTCATGTTGAGAAAATCAGGATCGTCTCCGATCCGGGGAACGATCATCGCATTTCCAGTTTCGACAACCTTGCCGGTAATTCCTTCACCGAATCTATAAATGCCGCGTGCTTCCTCTTCTTCCGATAGGCCAAAGCTTTCATGAATATAGATGGTTCCGGCTTGCCGATCGCAGAGGCTCACTGTGCCGCGAACGACTCTCATATACTTTTCCATAATCCGCAGGAGAATCCTGACGGTGTGGGACAGGTCCGCACTCTCGGCAATCACCTGACTCATTTCGTACAGGGAAGGCCATGCCTTTATCCTGCATTCGCCAGCGAGACAAACCCAATCGTCATTCTTATCACTTCCCATTGCTTATCCCCTCAACTCGATCAAAATCTGCTTCATCCTCGAACTGTTTTCTGCAGGGTTTCATGGACTGGGATACTTCGTTCTTTTGCGCCATTCGGACGTCCTTCTGAAAGCGTCACTCCTGCTGGAATCATGCCATTGAAAAAGTGTGTATGCCCGTCTGTGCTGGATTTGAAACCACGGGGCAATCCCGTCTACAGAAGGCAATGATTACGATGCGCTTTAGCGGCAAGACCGCTCCAAGGTGGCGCCAGTTGAACTTGAAAAGCTTGAGGAAAATGGAAGACGCTCTGACTTGTCGCCGGTAGGCCTTGCGCCTCGGCTCGTGGCATTCTGCCGTAGTTCGGCTCAGAGCGGTATGTTCTATGGCAGGACATATGAAAAACTACCACGAAATAAGTGTGATAGTCAATGATCAATGAGCCCAGAGCAAATTGCGCTACCGTTCTTTATATTATCTTTATATCTATATGTAATCTTTATACTCGCGTGTTAGTTTTTATAACGTAAAAAATTAACAAGTGAGCCACCCGTGATGTAATTCACCAACGTGAAACAATGACTGCGACTAGAACGTCCTTATTCCATAAGACTTAGGATGCCAGCCCCAGCATGGAGTCTTGATCAATACACACTGGTCTGCATCGGCTCTGTATCATGCCGTAGAAGCGCCTAAGTTCTTCGCGTGACGGCGGTAGTTTGTTGGTCAGATAATGATCGCGAACGTAAGCCAGGATCTCTTTGGCTTCTTCGTGCTCGAGCGTGATTCCAAGCTCATTGAACGCCCACTGAACGGTTGCGGCACCGGAATGCTTTCCCAGCACAATCTGATTCGAGCGTCCGAATGCCGCCGGGTCCAGAAATTGGTAATTTAGCGGGTCGCGAAGAAGGCCGCTGACATGGATGCCCGATTCATGCGTAAAGATTCCGGAACCGACCACTGCCTTGTTTACCGCGATGGCCCGGCCGGAGGCGTTCGCTACCAAGGTCGATAGCATCTTGAGGGCGCCCGCATCAATTCCAGGCTCCTTCTTTTCGAGCAATCGCATTGTCATCACAACCTCTTCCAAAGGCGCATTGCCAGCTCGTTCGCCCAGGCCATTGACGGTGGTGCTCACGTGTGTTGCGCCGCCGCGGACAGCAGCCAGCGAGTTTGCCGTAGCCAGCCCAAGGTCGTTGTGCGCATGGATCTCCAATTCCATTCCTGTCGCCTGGCGCAGTCTCTTGAACTTTTCCAACGTAACAAAAGGATCGAGCACGCCCAGCGTGTCGGCGAAGCGAAAGCGTGTTGCGCCCGCTCTTTCCGCAACCTCCAGAAGCTCAAGCAGAAAATCCATATCCGCGCGCGAGCTATCCTCGCCACCGAGAGAAACCGTCAGACCGCTTTCACGCGCGCTCTTGATCAGCCGTTCCGTCTGTTGCAGCACCCAACCTCGATCACGCCGCAGCTTCCGCGTAATCTGCTGATCAGAAATGGAAATCGACAGATTGACCATCGATACGTTGCAAGCGAGGGCTGCCTGCAAGTCGTCGACGTGCATACGGCACCAGGCAATCAGTCTGGCCGGCGATTTAAGAGCCGCCACCGCGCGAATCTCATGCACTTCGCGCTCGCCCATGGCCGGGATGCCGACTTCAATCTCCGGAACTCCCGCCGCTGCCAGAGCCGAGGCGATTTGCAGGCGCTCTTCCAATGTGAATGCCACACCAGCTGTCTGTTCGCCATCACGCAGTGTTGTGTCGTTGATGACCACTTGAGGCAATGTCTGTTCAGGCAAGGCTTGTGCTTTCATACAGCCACCTCCGTCGTACGGCTAGCTCATGCGACCATGATGTGCGGGGAGGATCGCGCCTTCCGCATCAATCCTTCCATGCAGGAAAAACGCGAACCGGCCTGCCGAGTGTTTCCGTTAGATGCCTGCGAATTCCACCCAGCGTTTGGCCTGCCATGTGGCATTCGGCACAGGCGCCGCTCAGTTCGATGCGAGCGATGTCATTTTCAAAACTTAGTAACTCCAGTTCGCCGCCATCGCTTTGCACTCCAGCACGAATGGTGTCGATGGCGCCTTGAATCACGTGTAGTTCTTCTTCCTTGGTTGGCATATTGTCCCTTTCCATGAAGATAGAGATGATTGAACTTAGGAGCAGCCGTCGGCTTCTCCGCTGCACGACGACCCACATACAAAGCCTGGTTTCACCATGGACATCAAGTCGTTGCCTGCCGCCGTGGCGCCTAGCGCCTCGTCAATGATGCCTTCAACAATTGCAACCGTAATTCCATGGTGCGCGAATATCTTTCTCGGCATAGCTCCAGCTCCGCTGACCAGAATGCCGCAGCAATCCTTGAGCTTGTCGACCATGTTCAGCCACCGTGCCGAACCTTCAGTATCGGTGGCAAGGCTGCGAATATCAACAAGCGTGGAGCGCCGTTCCAATGGCTTGTAAACCCTGATGATGGTAGCTTCGCCGAGATGTTGATTTACAAAGAGCCCGTCGCGGCTGGCTACGGCAATATACGGCCGCTCCTCGGTTGGCATCAGGCGAAGTTGGGGAGAGAGCGTCATGGGCAGTCCATTGCCAGCACCCAAAGCCATGGCGCGCATAGATGGAGTTTCCTCCTGGTGAGATTGCGCCGAGATCTGAAGAAGCTCGACGTTCTTTTGCGAGTTTTCTTCCCCAATAAGTCCCGCGGCATCGGCCCGGCACCGTGAGCAGTGAGTCATCTGCGGCAGATAGCGCACGGCCAGCGAGCGCGCCTGCTGAACGGTCTTCCTGTCCGGTTCCTTGATGGTTGCAAACGGCGTATTCGCAGTGGCAAGCAGTGGCATGATGTTCAAAATCGACGCTCCCAGGACGGATACTGTCTTGGCGACTTGCTCGATGTGCGTGTCGTTGAGTCCGGGCACGTAGATGGTGTTGATCTTGACGATTACGCTCTTCGCCGCGAGAGCCTGGATCGATTTCTGCTGCCTCTCCCAAAGCATGGTTGCCGCTTCCAGTCCCTCATAGCGCTTTCCATCTACAGTCATCCATTCGTAGAACTTTGCGCCGATTACCGGATCGACAGCATTTACTGTCACCGTGATATGCGAAAGGCCAATATCCGCCAGCTCATCCACATACGGAAAAAGATTGAGCCCATTGGAGGCTACACAAAGCAGAAGATTCGGGAACCTTGCCTTGACCATCCGCAGCGTTTCAAGCGTTTCATTGGCGCAAGCAAAAGGATCACCAGGCCCGGCAATTCCCACAACGCTCAGGTTCGCCACTTTCTGCGCATACTTTCCAAGGTATTCGATTGACTGTCCTGGAGTGAGAATCGCGCAGGTGACTCCCGGCCGGTTCTCGTTCGCGCAACTGTATTTGCGATTACAGTAGTTGCATTGCATATTGCACCGTGGTGCCACGGGAAGATGAATGCGCGCATGAGTGTGGCGTGCTTCCTGATTGAAACAGGGATGGCTCGTGAGCCGGGAGGCGCCTTGACCGGTTGTACCTGCAACAACAACGTTCATGTGTCCTCCTTCAGGCGTTGCTTTGGCTTTCCGCATCGAAAAACTGCTCTGGCCTTGGTGATCGACGGCCGGAGAAGGGAAGCGGATATACCATTCAATGCAATTGCTGTTCCATTCCACATCTGCCATACTTCGGCTTCAAAGATGGCCTTCAGATTTCTGGGCAGCAGGCGAATCAACGCCTAATATCCTCGGACAAAAAGCGATAACACTTGCGCAAGGTCATAAGTTATAAAGACTTATGGAATAGCTGTGCTCTTATGCGGGAATTCGATTCGGAAGGGCATCCTGTCGTGATATATGGCTGCCTGTCGGACACGCTGCTAAACAGAGAGCTTGCCGCAGATGTACGTTCACGTCGAGATCAGATTCTTTTGTACGGAAATGTTCTTGGCGCAGGAGCTTGTGCAAACAGCAACTGCTTCAGAAAACCAGCTTCGCGGCCAACTGCAGAAGCCGCGGCGTGTCGGCGCTCACTACGGCGCCGAATTCGCTGCTATCGGTAATGTCTCCATTGACAAACTGTGGACCGAAGAACTGAGCATGATTGAAAACGTTGAAGGCCTCGGCGCGAACCAGCAGTGAACGCGATTCCGGCAAATTGAGGCTCTTCTGCAAACTCATGTCGTAGTTGTCGATTCCCGGCCCGGAAAAGAAGCGGCGGCGCGCATTCCCAGGGTCTCCACTGGAAGGAAGACTGAACAAATTTGTATTGAAATAGCTTTTTCCATTTCGTGGATTGTGGTTTAGCTTAAGCGAGCCAGCCTGATAGTCAGGCTCATCGGCAGGCATGTTGTTGACGCCATTCGATTGCGTCCCCCACAGTGATGTGTCGCTATAGTTGATGAGCGTTACGGGAAATCCCGTACTGAAGCGGGTAATTCCAGAAAGCTCCCAACCACTGCTCCAGCGTTCTGAACCATGGATAAACTGTGCCACTGGAAGATGCACAGTGTAACTCACTACGAAATCATGCCGCATGTCGAAGGCTGAAAGACCACGACTTAATCTTGGATTTGTCGGGTTTACCTGATCGCCGAAATTTGAGGCCTGATCGATCGACTTGCTGTATGTATAACCGGCGAGAACCCGAACCTGATTACTCGAGTAGCGCACACTTGCTTTCAACGAATTGTAAGTCGAGTTGCCAATGCCAGTCTGGTTGCTGACGCTTCCAAAGGCAGGTCCAAGAGGTTCGCGGGTGCCGTCAATCGTTTCCTCGGCCGCGCTGGTGTAGGTCGTACTCTCGCCGAAAGGACCGCAGGTGGAACTGCCCGCGGCGACTTCACTGGTTTGGCTTAAGCTGAGGCAAAGCGCCGGGTCTCCTGGATTGGCCGCCTTGAGCACGAGCAATCGATGGGCCTGATTCCCTGCATAGGTCAGGCTGACCAGCGTCTGCGCCCCAATCTGCCGTTGCCAAGAGAGCATATACTCCTCGGTATAAGGAGTCTTGTTGCTAGGGGAATAGCCGGGAACCGCGCTGATTGGCTCGAACTGTGACCAGTCGATATTGGAATCCGGATTGGATATGCTTACCGTGAGTGGAGCCAGATTGGCAGGGAAGCGCTGCCCTTCGGAGTTTCCTGTTTGCGCGTCCATAAAGGGCGTGGTGAATAGGGGAACCGCTGGGCTTGTGTAAGTAAATCCATACGGTGCATTGTCGCTAATCAATCCCAGAGTCTCTCCGGGAATGCTGGTAAAGAAGATGCCAAACCCGGCATGAATACTGGTGGTCCCAGGCCCTCCTACGATCTTTCCTAGAAGGGAATCATGCACACGAGAAGGAGAATAGGCAATTCCTACGCGTGGCGCAAAATTCAGATTCTGCGCGGGCGCGAGGGTGCGCGGAATTCCCGGATCGCCAGGGTACACAATCCCTTTCGGAGCAGTCGGAAAGACGACGGACTGTTCGCCTGCCACCAGCGTCATGGCGTTGTTGTACTTTTCCCACCACGGCTCAATGCGGTCCCAGCGCAGGCCGGCATTGATGGTTACGTTGGGACGGGCACGCCAACTGTCTTGCGCATAGAGCCCCACGTAGTTATTGCGCTCATAAAAAGGACGCAAGCCGTTCTGGTTGTATTGGCTGGCAATGCCCAAAAGAAAGTCCGCGAAATCGATACCTGTTTCTGTTCCATAGAACTGGAAGCTACCGTTCAGTTGCGCATAAGGAACGGTGTTAATCTCATCGTAATCTGCATGAACGCCGACCTTGATGGTATGACGCTCCCATATCGTGGAAAAGTCGTCAGTAACTTCATAAGTGTTATTGATCTGCCGATATTGGTTCGGATCACTGCCGATGGTAAAGTTGTTAAAGGCCACACTTTCCACACCTTGGGCATCCGATTGACCGGCAACTATGCCCAGCGTTCCCGATCCTGTCTCAAATCCCTGGGAAGCAAGGCTTACGCCCATGCCTCCTGCAGGCTTTCCCATATCGTTTGTCACGCGCGTATAACTGATGAGCGCCTGGTTATAGGCCGTGGCGCCAATGGCTTTGTCGTGCTCCAATACCAGCAACTGAGCGCGGCCGGTGGAGAGGGCATTGAAGCCCGGGACATTTGCGCCGCCCTGTGCAGTCGGGTAGGGATTATCGAGGTCGTAATCGTCCAGCGCGTAGTATGTGGAAACTCTTCCCCAACTTGTATTTCCGTCCAAACGCAGAGAGGCCTTGTTGTCATGCAGTTTCTGGTTGTATGCTGATGTTGAATATTCAGTGTTTGAAACGCTAGGCTTGGGAATATATTGCAAGAGTGCCTTGGCTGGCGCCGACCATGCACTCTGCGGAAAAGTCGCATTTGGGAAGACGCATTCCGCCGAAGATGTGCAATTGTGCGTATAGGTCCGAAGTGTCTGCGTGTTATTTACAGAGGCGATATAATTTTCACCACTTGTAAAGTAATAAGGCTCGTTCTGAGTCACTCTATAGCCCAATGCCGGACTAAGAACCTGCGTAGCAAAATATGAACCGCTGACGGTTGTTGGTACAGTGACGGTCTGGTTGTTGATACTCTTGGTTGTGGTCATGGATGCGGACTGATCCGACAGGTCTCCCGTGCGGTCGATCTGTGACGGCACGGGAATAAGGCCGGTATCTTCGCCTTGCAGTTGCCGAGTTCCTTGATAATCGGCAAAGAAGAAGAGCTTGTCCCGCCGAATAGGGCCGCCCGCTGTTGCGCCATATTGATTCTGACGAAATACGCCGCGATCGGTCGAATAATAGTTTTTGGCATCGAGCACTGTATTGCGAAAGAACTCAAATGCATCACCATGCAGAGAGTTGCTGCCAGACTTGGTGACGACACTGATTTGTCCGCCGCTATAGCGGCCATATTCCGCGTCGAGGTTGTTGACCAGGATGCGGAACTCGGCGATTGAATCGAGGTTTGGAATGATGGCGGCGGCCATGCTTCCTGTCTCTTCCGCATTGGCGCCATTCACGATATATCCATTGGCCGATTCGCGTTGGCCGTCGATGGAAAGGACTCCCGCGTTGAGGTCGCCGGAAGGCGAAAAGACGCTCTGCCCAAGTCCTTGTACTGTCGAGGATGTCATGGTGGTCATCGGCGCCACACCCGCCTGCAATGCCAATAGGTCTGAGTAGCTCCGCCCATTCAACGGCAGTGCATCGACCGTGGGATGGCCTAGGACTTCACCCATTTGCGTACCGGCTGTATCCAGAGCAAGCTTTGCGCCTTCGACAGTAACGGTTTCCTGATTCTTACCTATCTCAAGAATCGCGTCTGCACGCAGGATACTGCTCACGCTCATGACGAGTGCCGTATGGCGATAGGTGCGAAATCCTGACGCGGAAACTCCAAGATCATAGGTCCCCACAGGCACGTTGGCAAAATAGTATGATCCAGCACTGTTTGTCAGAGTTGTCAGCAATATGCCGGTGCTTAGACTTGTCAGAGTAACGTTAGCTTTTGCAATCACCGCTCCACTGGGGTCCTTTATTTCTCCAGATAAACTTCCCCCCGCATCATTCGCCAAAGCAATGGATGAAAACAAGAGTGCAAAGGCGCACCAGTGGCCGATGCTTTTGAGAATACAGATAGTATTGACGCTGTTCTTGTGTTCAATAGATTGCATCTTGTTCCTCCTTGAAAAGAGAGCAGGGCTCTCCCGTATGTGATTCGTCACAGAAATACAGTTATAAAAGTAATTCTTGTTATGCTGTCGCGTTCTGCCGGTCGTACTTTACGAACGTGGCAAGTCCTTCATCGGTTGTCCATTGCACTCGTCAAGAAGGCAATGAAAGAATGCATTGTCTTTAAAGCCATCGCGCTTGATGCCTGCCTGCTTTGTATGAACTGCCAAGTATACTTCGCCTCTGCAATCCAATCGGCCTAGGCAATCATGCAGGAAACTGCGCCAATCAAGGCGCCCGCCATGTATGGCGTGGCGACCTTCCATCGCGCGGACAATGCCTGGTTCATGACGCAGTGCTCGGCAATGGCGGTCGACACAGCGACCAGAATCATTCCCGACAGCAAGGCCATTACTGGCTGCTGAAGACCACTGGAGAAATGCAACATTGCTCCGAGCGGAATCATCAAGCCAACTGAGGCCGCGAGCGCAAAGCGAGTGTTTTCCTTAACTCCCTCCAGCATGGCGAAGGTCGCCATGCCCTCCGGCAGTTTGTGCAGGAGAGCGCCCACAACAAGCAGAAGTGAGATGGGCCCGGTCATAGTTGCAAACAGGACGCCTTCCCCAAGGTTGTGCAGGGCCATTCCTGCAACAGCGATCCCTCCACTCTTATTCGTGGAAGCATTTCTAGACTCCTGCTTCCTGAAGCGCCACAACCCGAACATAATGAGGGCGCCTAGCGCGAAGAGTGGATAGCCCATTGCATAGTGTTCAGTGGCATCCGGCAGAAGATCGAACAGAACAATGGCAATCGCAAATCCGAAACCGAAACTGGTCATTAGCATTCGCAAGCCGGCATTCTTGGTTTTGAAAAACCAGTACGCTCCAGCCATTTCTGCAACCGCAAGCATCATTGTTCCTGCTAGAGTCAGATTCGTCATATTGTTTCTCCTGTGTGGATTGTGAGTCTGTTGCGTTCCGCTCTTTGCGCTTGCTTCTTGTCATAGCACGAGCATTGCCAAGATGCTGCGAATCGAAACAGTTGCCATCTTTCGAGCGCAGATCGCCAGATGATTTAAGTGGTTAAACTTATGAAGCGAGATGTTTTATTCCCGAATTGAATGCTTTGCAATCTTTTTCACATGGCGAGCATAGACGGCTGCCGCCCGTGCCTATTTGTCAGAGTGAGATGCCGCGCTGCTTCATGAATGTTCCGGCAAGTACGTTTTGAGTTCGCTCAGTGCTGATTTGTACATTGGCCATCGCTAAATTCCTTGAACACTACAGAACTCAGATCGTTCGGAACTGTGAAGAGATGCAGTATTCTCGCGTACCGTTTGGTACATTTGTGACGCGAATGCACTGGATAGAACATTGCGCGGCTGCTCTTTTATGCCATCTGCAGGTGTCGTCTATCCTCTGGATTTCTGAAGCTTATATGGCGCTTTTACTGTTGCTGCACAGGCCTAAATTAATACATTTACTGATAGCGATCCACCGATTATCCTCAAACAGAGTTGTGGCGAGAAAGCCTTCCGCCCGTACTTTGGCATCCTTCGTGCATTACAGGTAGCAGGCACATATAGAGCATCTGCTAGGAACGTTTACTGTGCAGGGACCAACGAGAAGTGTGCAAGGCCAAAGCCCTTGCCAACAAACTTTGAACGATGAGGAAAAACGATATGAAGATGATCAGAGCGATATTGCGCCCGGAAACAGCCGAAAGTGTCGTAGAATCACTTGCAGATGCCGGATTTGTTTCCATGACACAGGTTCATGTGTTCGGACGCGGCAAGCAGAAGGGCATTACCGTTGGAACGATCCATTATGAGGAGCTTCCCAAAACGATGGTCCTGATGGTAGTCGATGACAAGAATGTAGATCATGTCATCGCGATCATCAAGGACGGGGCGTATACGGGGAATTTCGGCGACGGCAAGGTCTTCGTTAGCCCTGTCGAAGAGGCCTACACGGTTCGCACTGGCGCCAAGGGACTATAGGAGGAATCCATGAAGGAAATCATTGCCATCATTCGTCCCAAGAAGGTCGGTGTGACACGGGACGCACTCGAGCAACTTGGTTTTCCCAGCATGACTGCGACGGCAGTAACCGGCCGTGGCTTGCAGCGGGGCATTGCTGGAGAGGTTAACGTTGAGTACGCTCCAGAGGCGCTCGCCAAAGGGCTTTCCGGCGGTATGAAGTACGTTCCGAAGCGGCTCGTATCAATTATTGTGCCCGATGCCGAAGTGGACGTGGTTGTAAAGTCAATCATTGAGGTAAATCAAACTGCCCAGATCGGTGACGGGAAGATCTTTGTCTGCCCGATCGACGATGCTGTGCGGGTACGAACCGGTGAACAGAGCGAAAGCGCTATCCTTTAAGAGTTGGCTGCTTTTCCAGTAATTAGATGGCAGGCTGTGGGAGAGAATGCAAATCCTACAGCTTGCCGCATTTGAGCTAATGGTCCTGACTTATTTATAGAGAATCCATCAGGCATAGACAATTCATATATAGGCTATGCTTTCCGGGTCTACGTTCGGTCACTGTGCGCTCGTCCAGCGGCGCGCCCTCGATAAACTTGTAAAGCGTCTTGTGACTGTCTTTTTTGCACACGAACAAGAAGTCCGCGCCGGTTGTGAGTACCGCTTCGACCAGCGATTGGCAACTGAACAGCGCACAGCCCAGACGGCTGATTGTACCAACAGGTACCAAAATAGGCACCCAATAAAAAAGCCACACTGGAAGACTCTCCGCGTGGCTTGTAACCTCTCTCGGTTCAGTTGTTTATATGGTGGGCCCGGTAGGATTCGAACCTACAACCAAGGGATTATGAGTCACATTTTCAGCGTTTTGCACGGCCTCGCACGGCGAGGCATATTTGCGCATAAACATTGTAATATCAACAGATACAGCTGATACGCTCTGTGCATTGTGATGCACTGAGATGCATCGATTTCCGGTCGGAACAGGCACCAAAACAGCCACCAGATTTTGCTCTCTTCCACGGAGAGCAGGCACCGGCCTGCATCGCGTTGCACTCGCCATATCGCAGCACAAGAAACTTGTTCTCGCCCGGCAGAATAAACGTGTAGACGGCCGCTACGGCCACTGGTTCTTTGGCAACATCCATCCCTATCTGGACGGCAATGGCTATATGGCGCGCATTTTGCTGAATCTTACGTTGGCCTTGAACGGCTGCCCCCTGGAGCGTGATTAGCTTCGATGACCACGTTGAATATATGACGCGCTCGACGATGCCAGCATCGAAAGCTACGTGCGCCCCTTCGCAGACTTCATCGCCGGACAGGTGCGATAACGCTTTCCAACGCATCCTCTATAAAATGCTCACTCACCCTGTAATTTTGTAACTTACTGTTCCTGAAGAATCTCGACATAATTTTTCAGCTTTCGGTTGAGGTAAGTCTGGACAGTCTGAAGAGAAAACTCTTTTGTGGCTGTAAACTCGCATGCCACAGCACGACGCCTAATCGACTCGTTAATATCTGGATCACTATCACTTTTGCTGTCTGAGAGATTACATACCCCGTATGGTTGAATTACTAAATCTGGACGATAGCTAAGGAAGCCAGTATCCGTCGTATTGTACGACGGGTACATTTCGCGAAGTACTGTTTCATATTGCACCGAACGGACCTGTCCAGCCGCCCAAAATGACGTCAGATCACTCGATCCGCTTGCGCCACATATGGACACTAACTTGTTAAAATCGGCTTTGTATGCTTCCAATGTCTCGGCGCGAGTTCCAGGGCCGTGATATTTGAGCGATTCGTCAATAATACTCTTGACCTCTTCTTGCTTTTGTTTTGATAACAAGAGTCTGATAAAGGGGTTTCCCACGAGAATTATCCGAAGGTTCCACTTGGATTCCAGCAAAGAGGCCTGCCGCACTCCACCAAGGTCAAACTGCCCAGCCCAATTGTCTGAAAAGCTCACGACATCGACCCATGAATTAGGAATAACGTTATGCTCAGGTATACCTAGTTTTAGCTCATCAATACGTCCATTTACGCTTTCCAAATCTGCCAGCGCAAAAAGGGTCAAAAGACATTTTTTCGCAGGACGTCCAATTCTAGATGGAGAAGCCTTAGAAATCGCAGTATCCACTGCTTCAAAAACGTCCTTAAATCCCGCAGAGGTTTCAATAGTATGAAGCACTTTTTTCTTTTCGTCGATTCCAGCGCGATCTAAACAATACCAGTAGGAAAATGGGTTGAGTCGATTAGTGTTAACTCTAACAACAGACTCTTTATCTCGCGATCCCGGAAGCGGCAAGGCTGTGGCTTCAACCAGCCCCTTATGCTGCTTATTAACTTCTTCCTCGAATGAAATTGCAAAGATATCGTCATTTGTAAACATAACAAGCATTGCTCCGCGTAATTCCTCCCGGCACAGAGCAACAAAACGTTGAGCAGCAGCTCTAACCATCGCATCGGTGCGTCCCATTTGGAGAAATTCGACATCTGACACTCCGAGTAGTCCCTGAATAAAATAGTCCCTTTCGCAGTTATCAGCTATCACAATACATGCACGATTTGTATTTGCGCCGCAGAATTCTTTCGCCTTATTCACCCACTCTTTATTGTTTTCAATATGCAGTAGCGAAGCCGCAGTCGTGTTTTTTGCAACTAGTGAAATATTCTTTCCGTGTCCTGAAACTATACGATGCCACATATTGGAAGCATCGTACGTTATAGAACCATTTTGCTGTTGTGTTTGGGTAATCAGAAAATCTTGATTGATTTTATTTGCAAGCAATGTTTTGCCACAACTCTGATCACCATATATAACAAGTGTCTTACTCACTCGGCGAAGTATGGTTTCTTCAAAATTAGATTTAAGCTTTAGCGCCAAATCATTCCAATGGTCCAAGAAAATCTTGTAGGACCGGAACTTTTCCTCGTTTAGATACTCAGCACGTTCCGGATAAATGATTCGATTGTAATCCAATTTGGCACTCCTTGTTAGAGCAGGCACGTGTGCAAGAAGACAGCTTGCAGCACTATTGTGTTTTGTGTAGCAGCATATCACATCGTAATGGGGCAATCTCCATATCAAGCCGTGGTTACAGACTGAGGATCAACACTTTGCGCCTCATGCATCCCAAAATACAGACCTGAAGTTTTACTTAGAGATCCTACTCGAGCGAGTCAATTGTGTACAGTCCATCCCTAATTTTCTACGACCACTTCCCGCCGCCCAGCAGCGGCGACCGACCAATAACCGCGCGCGTCTTGGGCAATTTGGCCGGAGACGAAATTCCCTCGAAGGTGGCGCTCGCTGGCAGCTCACCCAGTGCGTAGACCTTCTGGCTGTGCAGCCTGTCCATGCCGTCCTTCCAGGCCAGCAACATGCCCTTGCCGGTCTCGCGGAAGGCGGGCAGGTCCTTCATCCTGGCTCGCACCTTCGCTCTGACCTCTGCCAAGGCGTTGCCAGCAAGGTTGTTCGACCTCGGGCACCACCTAAAATGTGGGCATGCCCCGTCGCGACGCTGAAGCAAAGCCCGCCGGACGCTCCCCAAAGTCGAAGCCGTCCTGGACAGACGTCAAAACCAGGCTCGCTGGCCTGGACCGGTTGGCATTAACCGGACTGATCCAGGACCTCTATGCCGCCAGCAAGGACAATCAGGTCTTTCTGCATGCCCGCTTCGGATTGGGCGATGACGTACTCGCACCGTACAAGGAAACGATTGAGCGCTGGCTCTGGCCCGATGTTCTGCGCAACCAGGACTATTCCGTAGCCAAAGCCAAGCAGGCCATCTCCAGCTACCGCAAGGCTGTTGGAGCACCCAGAGGACTTGCCGAGCTGATGGTGTTCTTCTGTGAGACCGCCGCCGGGTTCTGCTGTGACATTGGCATGGATGACGAAGCCTACTACGATGCCCTTGTCCGGATGTTCGAGCAGGCTGTTAAAGCCGTTGCGCCTTTGCCTGCCAGTGACCGTGACGCGATGAAACAGCGGCTGGACCGGGTGCGCGTCATCAGCGGCAACTTTGGCTACGGTGTGGACAGTGACCTCAACTTTCTGTTCGCGCAACTCGCCGGAGAGTAGCCGTCCGTCATGGAGGCTTTGCCGTTAGGCTGACTGGCACGGTGTAACGTACCGCGACAGGACGTCGCGGTAGATCGGCGTAGCTTTGGCCGTGCTCAGCCAAAGCCGGGCCTCCACTTCCTGCCCCATCCGGTCGGCTGCCGCAAGGTAACGCTCGACGGCATCCATCAGGTCGAAGTTCGTCAACTCGTACCCATAGCCTTGCAGGATGCGTTCCACGGATAGTCTGCCAACGGCGCAACTGAATGCGGTGTCCTTCTCGAGGAAGTCCCGGCAGGCCCGGCTCAGCGTCATGGGGTCCGTTCTGCCTGTGGTTGCAAAAGTCAGTGCCAAGTCAAGGAAACCGGAATCCTTTGCCGCCGCGAACCAGCGCCCCGGCTCCCCACTGCGCTCGACCAGATCCAGCAGGATGCGCCGCTTGTCCATCGTGGGATACTTTTTCACCAGCGCCCGATAGCTTGCCAGCCCCGTCATCCCCTCGTTGGCGAAAAACGCGTAATGGCTATAGGCTTCCTCGGCGCGGCCTGCAGCGAGCAGCAACTCCTCACAGGCCCGATCAATTGCGACATTCGGCTCGTTGAGCCCACGCGAGGCCTCAGCATAGGCAATGGCCTCATCCAGCCTGCCCTGCCTCTGCAGAGCCTGTACTCCAAACTTTCTCATCCACCACATGGGGATCGGGTCTTGCGCCAGAAAGCGGAACAATTCCTCATAGCGTTCTGCGGCCAACAGGCAGGAGGCGCACATGCTTTCATGCCGCGCATACCGCCCGCCGCGCGGCTGCTTCCACGCAAATAGCACGGAAGGCATCAAGCGCTCGACCCACTGCAGGGCCACTTCAGGCGAGACGCACAACTCTCCCCAGTGGTCCTTCACTGGCGACAGGTAGTCCACGCCATCTTCTTCAATGGCGGCGAAGAGTCGCTTAAGCAAGGACGCCCGTACAGCGGCTTCCACCCGGGCCGCACCGAGGATCGGCAACAACGTTTCCAGCGTGTTCCAAACCGCTGTCCCCAATGAGCCAGACGAACTGTCCACCTGTTGCAGGGCAGGCCAGAGCCGCTCGATGAGCAGCACCACGCCCTCGGCGGCCAGCGACGGATCACTCTTCGCGACCTTGCGAATTTCGGCGACGGCCTCTTTCAGCCGCTGACAGGCGAGGTTCGAGCCATTCCAGCCAAAGGCATTGGCGCGGAACCGCGCCCGGAAGGCCCACTTGTGCACCGTCGCCTTTGCCATCACGCTACTCCACATGAATTCATCTTGCCATACTGATAGCAACCCCTTCCGAGGTATCGCGTCAACTCCGGCGCGTCAGGCATTTACTTTCACAACCAAAGATCATGATCGAAGAATTCGCGAATGAATCTCCTACTTCTCGGGAGTGTTGTCTTATCCATTCAAACTTATCTGAGAACCGCCGCAATTCGAGGATCGCGTCCTACCAGACCGACACAATAACCTCTTGCCTGTTTTATTATGCCAAGGGTTTCTTGAGGATGCACTTTGCCGCCAAGTCAAAACATGGGCATCGTTGGTACTTGTTATAAACAATCATGCACGGGCAGTTGAATTTCAGCCCGTAAATAAACATTGCTAGAATTATGTAGAGCAGATAATAAATAGGGTGCCATATTTGGCTCAGGCCCCATACTGCAATCATCATCCCGGATTTGGAGCGATAGGAAAAGGCGACCTTTTCAGGCGTCAGACTGTAGCCCAAGTACATATGAATGGCAAAAAGGAGAATCACGCTAGGTAAAGTCAGGCCCTGCCAAATGTAATATCCAAGAAGGCACATTGCCATGATCTTGACGGCAACGGCGTAGAAGCCGCTGATGGTTGGCGCTAACATGCGCACATTTTCTTGATAGAAGAGGTAACCTGGCAGCACCTTACTGAGTTCTCTTTCTTCCGCGCGCGCGCGTGCGATCATGAGCGGCAGAATCACGACAGTGGAGATCGTAAGGGTGATCCAGTTGAACATTATGAAGCTTGCGCTCCAGCACCACAGCAGCAGAGATGCATACATCGGGTGCCTCGCCAGCGCATAGGCTCCCGTCGAGATCAGTTTGTGATCCTGCTTGATTTCGATTCCGTCGGACCACATGGCTAGAATGTCAACTTTTGCCCAGATATGCCAGGTTACGGCGCAAAGAATCAAAACAAAGCCAACTCCAAAATAGACGGATTGAAGCGCGGCATTCATCTTGATTTGCCCGATGCTACGAAGCCAGAAGGGAAACAGCGCGGCAATGCAAACAACCATCTCCCGGGTCGAAAATGGGTGGGTTATCCTTTTTGCAATCTTATGGGAGGTTGCAGCGTGCTCCAGAAACTTGAACAAGGCTGCAATCAACAGGATCAAGCTCGTCAAATAGATGACGCTCATTCCGGCAATGAACAAAAATGGATTGATGGACTGATTCGCAATACGTCGGATTAAATCAAGCATGACAGCCTATCCTTTTCTTCAATTCCTTGGCCGCCTTCCGCGCCGCGCAGGCCAGCCAACCGCGTCTCTTCCAAGTTTCCTCGATAAAACATATTGAATGTGTCGAAGGGAATCAGCCTCTTCCCGTCCGGATGCGCTATATGAATGCAGCTCTTCTTCACGCTGCGCAGATCGAAGGCCTCGGCATCGATGAACTGTACAATCAGAACGCGAAATAGATTCTTGTATCCCAGATCATTGGGCAGCGACACCTTGGGCAGGCAGCAGATCAGCTCGCGGGGCAGGCTGCAGAGCAATTCGCGCAACGTAGAAGCCTGCGCAATCGGCGAATGATTGGTCGCAAAGAGCTTGAAGAGCTGCTCGCGCAAGCCAGCCTCCTGCTCAAAGGCAATGGTGTTCTTCGCCCCGTTGATCAGCACCTCCGGCGGCACCATCCCGGTGAGCGGAATCGTCTTGCCGCCCATCTTGACCGCGTAAGCCATCGCCAGCGTATCCGGATGGCAGGGAACCGGAATCAGATCCTCCGGCTTGAAGACGTCCGTCTGCTCCAGGATGCGCCGCCGCACTTCGGTCAGCGTTAGACGGTGCTGTTCGCTCTCAAAGCCTAGTATGCGCCCTGCCTGCTGCACCGGCTGAAAGGTCACTCCCCGTACAGCCGGCTGTGTCAGCGCGAAATCCACAATCGCGCCCAACTCACCGTCGTTTACGCCGCGCTCGACAGTCGCCACCAGCGTCGTTGAAATCCCCAGCCTGTTCAGCCGCTCCAGCGCCTTTTCGCGAATCTCTCGCAGATCCGCGCCGCGCAACCGCATCACCGTCTCGCGCTCAAGCGAGTCAAATTGCAGATACAGTTCGAACTGCGGCATAAAGCCGGCGAGGCGCTTGGCAAACTCCTCGTCTTGCGCAATTCTGATCCCGTTGGTATTCACCATCAGGTGGCGAATGGGCCGCTCCTTGCACATCTCCAAGACGCGAAAAAAATCCGGATGCAGCGTCGGCTCCCCACCCGAGATCTGCACCACATCAGGATTCTTTTCATTGCGCACCACGCAATCCAGCATGGCGGCAATCTGCTCAAGCGTGCGGTATTCGCTTCTGTGCTGCCCACTGCCCGCGTAGCAAATTGGGCAGGTCAAATTGCACGCATCGCAGATCTCCACCAGCGCAAGACAGCTATGCTGCTCATGGTCCGGGCAGAGTCCGCAGTCGTAGGGACATCCATACTTTACCGGTGTGTTATAGGCCATCGGCTGCTCTGGAGTCTTGATAAATACCTCGCGCGCCCGCCGATAGTAGTCCACATCGTCGGCCACCAGAACGCGCTCGTGTCCGTGCTCCGGGCACCGCTTCAGCATCCATACCTTGCCGTCTTCAAAAACAATTTTTGCGTCCACCCGCCTGTAACAGGTCGAGCAGATCGAGATCGCCACGTCATAAAACAGGTAAGGCCGGAGTTTTTCAGTCATTCGCACCCTTTCGCGTTTATCCATCGCTACAAGAACAGTGCATTAATCAACCACGCCACAAGAACCACAATTAATAACACGAGAGTAACAATAAAAGAGATGCCTTGGATGGCGCTTCCACTGAACTCTTCATTGGAATTCAAAACGCCACACAATCCGAATTGCAAAATCAGCAAAACCACAAGCATCGCAGCCGTTTTGGCATAGCCGCTCCGCCGCTTCCACCATCCCTGGATCTCCAACTGAACCCTTTCCGCGTTGCTCAAATGACCTACGGTTCGATCAACGCCCATAAAACATACGGAAGACCACCCTATCGCTCAGTTCTTTGTCCACTTGATTTAAAAAGCCGGGAACCTTCCAGGCCGCCGCTGCGTGTTCCTCGTTGTCAGCACTCTGCATAAGCCAATTCCCAGCCTCCGTCTCCCTCCACAGCAGCGCGCCATTCAGCCTCGTCAGCGTCGCCGAATCCTTGATGACGAATGTCAGACGTCCGGTTTCCGCGGCCGGCGCCGGCTCCACTGTCTCACTTAAAACAGTGATATTAAGAACCGCATCCTCGCCTCCCGCTTCCTTCCCAACGTGAGCGCTGACCTTCGTCTTCCACGATTGCTCGTTGATCGCGTCGGCGATCTTCCGCTCCAAAGCGGCGGAGTCCAGATAATGTGATGAAGAGGCATTCGCCACCTCGACCCGGATGCTCTGAACCCCATCAAGCCCAAAGCGAATCGGCGGAGGCACCGGCTTATGCTGTGGCAACGGCGGCAGGAAGCAAGCACCGCAAGCCAAAATCCCAACCACACCAGCCAGCGTCAGCAGTTTCTTTCGACCATTCATTTGCGCCCTCCCTGCGTACTCTGCGCGTGCCAAGAACGCTATTCGTTCCTATCGATTTTTGTATCATCCTCTTCGTCGAAAAGTTTCTGTGGTTGTGACGCTTTCTCTGAAAAACTTCCAAAGATCAAAAGTGTCACAAGCACTACAAGCGTCAGTGCCACCAAAACCGCCGACAGCACGATCGCAATCAACTCCAGTATTCCGAGACCGACCAAAAAGCCGCCGCCGCGGCCTCCGCCCATCGAAAGAACAAATGTGACTCCGCACAGTCCCAGCGAAAGCCCAAAAACAATCGCCAGAACGGTAATAATCTTTGCAAATGGAATCCGATCAACCAGCCGCTCGCTCATTGCTCTCCTTGCCTCCGAAGACAAAGCCCAAAAACAGACAAAGAATCCCCGCCAGACAACTCCACTGGATCATATTCATTCCGTCGATCAGCGGCTGCGGCTTCCAGAAGTCGATCACGGTTCTCCAGCCCAGGTAACTCCCCAGAAATATTCTGAACCGCGCGCCATCCGGGAGCTTGGCTCTTCTACTAACAACTATTCCAACCAGAGTTAGAAATAGAATCTCGTACACTTGCACCGGATGTCGTCCAACGCCATCGCCCAGGTTCACAGCCCACGGCAGCGTGGTCGGCTTTCCATAGGTGTCGTCTGCCAGACCGGCTAACAGACATCCCAGGCGCCCCACCGCAATCCCCACACACAACGGCAACACAAGCAGGTCGCCCGTCCGTCTCCGGATTCCGTACAGCTTTTTCACGGCCTCTACGCCCAGCCAGCCGCCCAACAAGCCCCCGACAATCGTCTTTCCTCCCGGCGAGAGCAGCAGCTCCAAAAACTTCTCACTCCTCCAGGCCTGCATCACTGTGGGCCACTGTTCGGCGATGCCCAGCAACCGGCTCCCTATCAGCGCACCCACCATTGCGGCTGCCAGCACCGTCCAGCGCTGCGGCTCATCTACCACGTCGCCTTGTCGCCCGCGTAACCATCGAAAGACCGCGTATCCAGAGGCATACGCCAGCGTCTCCATCACTGGATGCCAGGTCGGATGAGAACCAATGGGAATCATTGCGATAGTATAGCGGTCGTAGTCGCTCGTGGGCTCAAACGAAAAAGGGCATATCATCAGGGGACAATATCCACCTGAAACAGCAATCGCCCACTTCTCATTAATTCCATCAGTCCGAGAGCCGCATCGATTCTACGACCGTTTTTAGCCGCCCAGCAGCGGCGAACGCCCAATGACGGCGCGCGTCTTTGGTAGTTTGGCTGGGGCTGAAATCCCCTCGAAGGTGGCGCTTGTTGGCAGCTCACCCAGGGCATAAACCTTCTGGCTGCGCAGGCCGTCCACACCGTCCTTCCAGGCCAGCAACATGCGCTTGCCAGTCTCGCGGAAGGCGGGCAGGTCCTCCATTCTGGCTCGCACCTCTGGGACAACCTCTGCGATGGTGTCATAGATCGACTCCAGCATCACCGACTGCGCTTTGGGCGCGATGCCAAATGTCGTCGCAATAAAGCGCGAGAGCGTCTTGCCCGGAGCCCAGGTCTTTTTGCCGAGAAAGCTGATCCCCGGAGGATTGTGTTGGTAACCCGCGTAGACGCTGGTCGTCAGAAAGTCGTAGGCCGGGGCCAGATGCGCGTCGGCACGGCTAGTGAACAGCAACGCCAGATTCTTGGCATGGCAATCGGCATTGCGGAGCGCGTAGGTCAGCAGCAGCGTCGCCGCTAGACGCTGGAAGGTCTCGTGCTGCCGCCCGCCGGGAACGTGGTCGCGCACGGCCTTGGCGATCCGCTCCCATGTGGTCTCGTACTTGGCCGCCGGACGCAGGCCCAGCAACGAGCAGAAGTCCTCCATGCCCCAATAGCGGTTCCCCTCTTCGTCCAGATCGAAGCGATCGACCACAAGCAGATTGCCGTCCTCAGAGACCTCGGTCTGTGCGCTGGGCAGCACCCGCGCCGCCACCTGCATACAAAGGTATTCGTTCAGCGCCGCAAAGGGCAGCTTGCTGGTCGAGCCCTTCAGAATGTGCCTGCCAACCAGAACGGAGGCCTTCTTGTGCTGATCAAAGGTGCTGGTCCGCTCCTTCGCTGGATCGAGAAACTTGGGCAACACGCCGGAGACGCCGCTGGCAGCGTGTTCGCGCACCAGTTCGGCGAAGGCCTCCTCCGAGTTGTCGCCCTTGAGCAGTTTCTTGACTTCAACCGCCTTGGCTGCTTGCTCCAGATCGGCCCCGGCGGCGGCCACCTGCACGCGGCCCACCATGTTCCTGCCAATCACCGATAGAAGCGCCAGCGGATCGGCCCCTACGTGCGGCCCGAACTGTTCCTGCAAGACCTGAAGCAAGTAGCCCTCAGGCAGGTTCATCTGAAAGATGGGATGGAGTTGATCGTCCCAGACGTACGACTCGGTCCGCACCGGCATCGTCAGCGAGACTAGATCGCTTTCCGTGACCTGCGGATCGTAGGCCAGCACGCTTTTGAAGTCGCCCACCTGTTCGAGTACGGCGACTTCGCGACCCTGTATGTAGACAGAAAGCTTCATGCTGCCCCCCGTTCACGGCGCAAGTCATCGAGCGTGCCCGACAGGCCGGACTCCACCACCGCGAGCTCCGCGCCCAGCACGGCCAGCACCGCCAACAGCTTGCGCGAGCCCATCTCGGCCAGCGCCCCCCGCTCAAAGCGCGAGAGCAGATCCTTGGTGATGCCCGCCTGGCTGGCGACGGCCCCCTGCGTCAGCCCACGTTCCTTGCGGAGCTGAGCAACTGCCTGTCCGAGTTCCTGAAGGGTTGTCATAGTAGAAATATACATCTATTTGCGCTCTTATGTAGCAATAATAGATTTCTTTTTCTATTTCTATTTCTATTGGCTTGTTCGACCCTAGGCTCTCATTTGGAAGACGGAAAACACGCCTGATAGCGTGGTTCCTTGCACGGTAGACCATACCTGCATCGAAAGCAATGTGCGCCCCTTCGCCAGCTTTACCACCGGACAGGTATGCTCGCCGATGGAGGACAAGAAGGTACTTTATTACGATTTTCTCCAGAATTGATCATCAAGATTTATTATTGTTACCAAAGAACTATGGACATCTCTGAGCTTAATCATCGTGGATGGATGATCGTCGACAATATTGATTCTTCGGATGATCTTTTGAATTTGGGTAGGGCTATCGGCACAGTAACAGCCACGCCAAACGGAGAATTGATCAAAATGGTTAGGCGCGAATCTAAAGAAAAGGCCCCAAAAGGCAGTCAAAGTGCGAAATATGGTTTCGGGCCATTTCCGTTGCATACAGATACGGTGTTTTGGGATTTGCCTGTTAAATACGTACTCCTTAGGGGGTATGGAGATGTCAGAAGACCGACAACTGTCTTCTCTTTTGAAGAATTATTTGCAAAGTGTCCATCGAAGATCCGTAGCCAAGCCGAAAACTCCGTTTGGCATATTCGTGCAGGCAGAACTAATTTTTATTGCCAGATGCGCATGGAAGCCAACGAATCCATGGGATGGCGCTATGACGTTGACCTTATGTCGCCTGTAAATAGTGCCGCAAAAGACGTCAACTGTGAACTTCGATCCCTCGTCATGAAAGAGGGACATCCAGTTTTCTGGACTGGATGCAATGCCCTCGTAGTTAACAACAGGATTGCTTTGCATGGAAGGGGCATCATGCCTGACGATGAAGGCGAACGAGTGATCCAGAGACTTTATGTGAGGTAATACGGCAATGAGTTGGGATAGCAATTCTCTCTGGGCAAAGTCCAAGCTATACTTCGAGCGAGCTTTCGGGACTCATCGGGATGATCCCGTTTTTGGTTTGCGGTGTTCCCTTGCGCTGTAACTATTAGGGAGGGCAGCGCTATCTTCTGTTAGCCCAACGCTATTGGCCATGCCAGATAAAGACATGGCAAACTTGCTCCACGCTCTTAAGTTAAAGGAAATTGCAAGACCAAAGTCAATCAATGCAAGCCAAGTATTTGTTTTATGCAATATCCTTTTTACGAATTTCACAAAACAAGATCTTGATATATGCAATGCTTTAATTAATCAAAGGAATGCAGAGCTGCATTCCGGCGCTGAAGCGTTTGAAGATTTCTCTACAAGCAAGTGGTTAGTAGGCTTCTACCATGCTTCCCAATCACTATGCAGCGCGACGAAAAAGAATTTAGCCGATCTGTTTGGCCCCGAAGAATCCAAGTTTGCCGAGCAATTATTAGCGGAAAATCGAAGTGATTTGATAAAACGAGTCAAGGGCTTAATCAGCAAACATCAGAGCGCCTTCGAAGCTCTTTCGCAAGACGAGAAAGACCGGCTACATCTTGCTGCAGAGGAAACGGCAAAAGAACTAAGCTCAAAACGGCATCATAAAGTTGCATGTCCTGCGTGCTCCTCTGCTGCAACTGTTCAGGGAATCCCTTTTGGGAAAGAGCACGTAAGCACAGAGGACGACGAAATTATTGTTCGCCAAGCAGTTTCTCCCACGGAGTTCTCATGCACTGCGTGTGGGCTAAAGCTAGCAACATATGCCGAACTCGAAATGGCAGATTTAGGCAACCCTTATACAAGGACAACACGTTCCACTCCAGAAGAATACTATGGCCTAATCAATCCAGACGAGTTGGACTCATATGTTGAAGACTATCTTAGAGATCAATATAACGAGTACGACAATGAATGACTCGACGTGGACATGGACATACTCGAACGAGCAAGATGTGCTCATAACATAAATAGATAGACATTCCCCGGATAATTGAAATGTAAGCCGAGGCACTGAGGCCGGTGTCAAGGCTCTTGACCGCGGGACGCGGCGCGCGTAGCGCGGCCTTGACACTGGCCGGGCCTCGGCTATGCTCTGCTTATCCGGGGAATGTCATTGCTGGCTCAGTGCCACTTTAGATTCCTAAACCCAATCCCTGATTGACTTCCTGAATGTGCTCGGATTGCGGCGCGATTTTCTGCATAACGGCCTCTGGTTCGATAGCTGGCGCATGGGATACATCACGACTGAGCACTTTGCCAAGCGCAGAAGCATCATTGGTGAAAATCTGTGCATCCTGCGCCCCGCGCG
>Ga0224528_1000043_pt1 | contig 99700 bp, 88 predicted proteins | sample CBST25metaG_2_FD_179888 | JGI IMG/M metagenome (GOLD analysis project Ga0224528, IMG submission 179888) | Peat soil microbial communities from Stordalen Mire, Sweden - C.B.S.T25 | ecosystem: Environmental > Terrestrial > Soil > Wetlands > Peat | place: Sweden: Norrbotten County, Stordalen Mire...
TGCGTGCACTCTGTCCGCAGGTTGAAGCCATCGCCCAAAGTGCGTCTGCCGTGAGCTTTCGTTTTCATGGATTGGAATTTGCACGCGCCACGCTCGAACCCGACAGTCACTTCCGCATCGCCGAGCGCATTATCTTCGGCGCAGCGCCAGCCGAGTACGAGTTGAACGACGACACCGAACCGCTGCTCGCCAAGTTGATCGAACGCCTCATGCTCAAGCGTGTCGGACGCGATCACACTCACCCCTTCTACCGCCTGCAACCCGAGCGCTGGTTGCAGTCTGTTGTCGAACGCGATGTAACTCTGCTCGACTCGCGCCTGGACTCTTCAATCCTCTACTCGCAAGTGCCCGCCTTCGCAGCCTCCGACCGAGCCGTAATCGACCTACTAGGAATCACGCACGATGGCCGCTTAGCCGTAATCGAGCTAAAAGCTGCCGAAGACTTCCATCTCCCCGTGCAGGGCCTCGACTACTGGGCGCGAGTCCGTTGGCATCATCGTCGCGGAGACTTCCAGCGTGCAGGATATTTCCCCGGCCGCATCCTCTCCGAACGCGATCCTATACTGATCCTCGCCGCGCCTGCCTTGCACGTGCACCCTTCCACGGCAACCATGCTGCGTTACTTTTCACCTGAATTGGAATGGAAGCTGATCGGACTCGACGAACGTTGGCGCGATGGAATTCGTATGATTTTCAACAAGCAGAAGGAATAGAGATAATAGAGGAGCCTACAACCCTGCCTCTTTGCTGCGAAAGACCCAATAGTCCCCGGCGGTCTCGCTCAAATCTCCCGTGGGCTTTTCTCCGTTTAGAACACGCCTCACGGCCCGCACGACCCGCCGCATCGGCAGCGCTCCGTGTTCATCTTCAAAGAAGATTTCGCCGACCTTGGTAGTTCGGTAGTACCACCGCTTCAGAATCGCCAAATTTTCCATCCACTCCTGCGCGCTCTTCGGAGCCACCGGTTCAACCGCTGAGAGCAGTTCGCGAATACGAGCTTCCATGCTCTGCGTCGGCACGCTTTGAGGCTTGCGCATAGGGCTCTGCGAGGAAGCATCCTGCGGCGGTCTAGCCTCGGGTTTCAATCCTTGCACGCTCAGGTCAAACGCAATCGGCCCATACAACATGCCGCCAAAAACACGAAAGAGCGAGATGTGTCCGACGAGATGCGATGGTTGCAGCAAAAGCCCATCCAGTCGATCAATGCGATGCACAATCTCGGCAATTCGGCTTTGAACTGCTTTCAGCTTTTCCAAACGCGCATGTGCCGCCGCTGCTGCTTCGAATTCCAGTTTCTCGCTCGCCTCGTCTCGTGCGCGACTAATCTCAACCGCCAGCGAGTGCCCTGCGGATTCGAAATATCTCTCCACCCTCGCCGACTCTTCCGCATATCGTTCGTCGCTGCACCCTTTAAAACACGGCGCAAGACACATCTTCATCTCGGAGTACACGCATCCCGGATAACTCGGATCAGGTGCCAGATCTTCCGTGCACCGCCTTAACTGAAAGAAATCCAGCGAGTCATTCGCATACTGTTCTGCTTCAGCTCGCGAAGCGAACGGACCGAAATAAGCGCTTCCCGAGCGCAGAGATCGTATCCGCGATGTAACAGCGACTCTCGGATACGGATTCTCCCGCAGCAAATGCACCAGTGGCGCTGGCCGCAAATGCAGCCGTTCGTTGTACCTTTCCGGAAACTCATGACGCAGCAACCGATAAAGAACAAACCCCGCCTCAAAGTCTCCTCCGACCTCGCAAAACTCTACGGCGCAAACCCGTTCTCGCAAGCTAAGCCGACGCCCTTCGGCCGCACTCAACAATCTTTGCAATCGACGCCGCAAGTTCGCCGTCTTACTCACATAAGGCTCGGCCCCCGGCGTATTCGGTCGCAGCACGAAGACCGCTGGAGCAGTAGGCAGCGCCGCGAAGAATTCGGCGTCTTGTTCCGGAGCGAACTGATAACGAGTGAACACAGCCGTAAGTTTATCGCGAAGCCTACCATGCGATGCAAAAAGCAATTCCATTCTTGCCCAATCCGTTTGCGGAATCGCCGTGGACCCGTATCAGAGGTTTCCAATCGCCAAGAGCCAGTGATGTGCCGATGTTTGTGACATAGTGAACATCGAGAGACGGATCTAAATCACAGCCTCATGTTCGCGTCTTTGTAAGACTACTTCGCATAGGAGTGTGGGGAAATGCCAGTAGTAGCCTTTTCGGCAAAGGAAGCGACATCGCAACGAGCTCTAAGCGCAACTCTTCGAGAGCTGTGCCATTTTCTTTCCAGCTTCCCAAACATTCAAATGAGTGAAGAGGACTGCGAAGCCCTTGCCTTTGCCGCCGTCAGCGGACACGCCGAGGCCGAGTTCATGGTTGGAAGTGTTTTCGACGCTGCCGACGAACCCGAACGCGCAATGGAGTGGTACTTGCGATCTGCGAACCGGGATTACCTGCCAGCCATGTTGCAGTTGTTTGCCGTACGTTGCGATTAACCTGATCTAGCGCAAGCTGGCGCTTTTGTACTTCATTCGGAAGTCTTCGCCTTCGACCCGTACGACTCTGCACATCTCGTGCAGACGTGAGCGCATGCGCTCACCAATCCGATCACCGAGGGTCTCTTCTCGCGATGCCCGCGAAGCGCGAGAATCAGAAAGTTCGACTCCAGCCGGAGGCAGATCCTGATAGTTGGTCGTAATAATCGTGGTCCGCTTGTCGTTGTAACGCGTATTCAGAATGTGCGAAACCATATCCCAAACCCATTCCGTAGGCTTGGCCGCGCCTAATTCGTCCAGCACCAGCACGTCTGCCGTGAATACCGGACGCAGAACTTCCATCTCCGTCACCTGAACCGAGGAGTTGTAGGAATTCTGAATTTCCTTCAGAAGCTCGCGATAGTCGTAAAACAGGCACGCCGTATTCTTCTGCACGATCAACTCTTTGGCGATGCCCACTGCCAAGTGAGTCTTTCCGCATCCAATCGGTCCCGTCATCAGCAATCCCGCGCTCTCCAGTGGAAACTCCTCGACAAATCGCAGCGACGCCATGTGCGACGACGCCAGAGATCGGAACGGCCCTTCGTGCTCAAAGTTTGAGAGTTCACAGTGCCGGTAGCGGCGAGGAATCCGTGCAGCTTCCAGCAGGCGTCCACTTTGTTGCTGACGAATGCATTCGCAGCGCGTCGCCTGTTCTACAGTACGGCCATTGCGCTCCACCGGTACCATGCGCCAGCCCGTGCCGGAGCAGATCGGACAGGGGGCAGCTTCAGTTGGATTCGGAGTCGGCATACATAGAGCTTGAGGCAGCCGGGCCAAGGATGCAAGTGCCAAGAACCCGGAGCCGCAGGAACTTTGTGTGGAAACTGTGGAAGACACGGTAATGCATCCTTGCCGAGAGAGCCTCCACAGATTCTGAACGAATATACAACCGTCTCCCCGATTGCTGCTTCTAAAGCTCCGGATGAAGGGGTGCGGACTAACGCTTTTCCGGCACTCCTATCATTCTAAGTTGAATTTTCTGTTGTCCTCCGGCCCCAGGCATTGTGGGCCTGCCCTCCGAACCGGCGTCAACCAGCGCCGCGTTCCAAGCGGTTCTGATTTGTTGTTCTGAACTGAGCCTTGCCCGCAGTGCATCTATGGGACCCAAGTGTCCTGCATCGTAGTTTCACCGTCCCGCGTCACCCGGCGGTGGACGGCGACGCAGGCCGTGCCCTTTTCGCGCTGCCGAACCTGTTTTTGAAGGAGACGCATGTCCGTTACCAGCTTTCCGCACGGAGCTTCGCTCGACCCGCAGTCTATGGGCGGGAACGAATCGACGCGGGGATTTCACCTGAACCGACCTCCTCGCGACTTCAACGCCCCAGCGGCATTTCCACCGGGTTTTATGGAATTTCTGCTGCCGCTACATCAGCGATTTACCCCATGGCAGCAGCAGTTAGTGGCCAAGCGCAAGGCCGCTCTCGAAGCAGCCCACGAAGGCAAGCTACCTTCTCACCTGCCGCCAGGCCCGGCCCAGACCGAAGCGTGGCAGATACAAGTTCCGGATTGGTGCCAAGATCAGCGAAACCAGATGACCGGCCCCGCCGACGAAGCCGAACTGGTCGTCAAGATGCTGAATTCCGGTGCTCCCGGCGTCATGCTCGATCTCGAAGACTCAGCGGTAAACCAGTGGGACCACCAGCGCTTGGGAATGGCCAACATTCTCTCCGCCCTCAAAGGTGACCTCACCTATGAGGACAAAAAGCGTGGCTGCACCGTCGGCATTCAACCCAGCAAAACCGTAATCTGGACTCGCGTCCGTGGCCTTCACCTGCACCAGGGCGGAATCTTCGACGAACCAATGTCGGCATCCCTCTTCGACGCTGCTTTGCTCTCTTTCCAGTTCTCGCCCGACTCGCTTAAGCACCCGCCCTGCTTCTACATTCCTAAATCGGAGAGCGCCGAAGAAGCTCTCTGGTGGTCTGCCCTCTTTGACGCCATTGAGGACGCGCGCGAGTGGCAGCGCGGCGCCGTCCGATGTATGGCGCTCGTTGAGTCGCACGCGCTCGCTCATCAAATGGAGGAGTTCCTCTACAACCTCCGCGACCACATTCTCGGACTCAATCTCGGGCGCTGGGACTACATGGCCTCGCTCATCCACTACAACATCCAGAATCCCCATTGGGTTCTTCCCGATCGCAACACGATTCCCCACGATGTTCTGTTCTTCCAAAACCTCCGCGAGCTTTTGCCCGAGTTGTGCCACAAGCACAACGCTCTCGCCATCGGAGGCATGACCGCTCTCTATCCGAGCCGCGAGGACCCCGAGCTCAACGCCCGCGCTCTTGCCGCTCTGGAAAAGGACAAGAAGAACGAGTCCTCTCAAGGATTCGATGGAGCCTGGACCGGACATCCTGACCAGAACCAGATTGCCGTCGAGCAGTTCCCTGTGCCGAACCAAATTTGGCGACGCAACTCCGGACCGCGCTTCCCCGATCTTCGTCCCGAGCCAACCGGCGTCGGCCAGCGAACCTTGGCCGGAACTCGTGCCGCGATCCGAACGGTGATCCGCTACCGCAACGGTGTACTCAACGGAAAAGGCGCAAGCCTTCTCGACGGCTACATGGAAGACCTCGCCACGGATCGTATCTACCGTCTGATGATTGCTCAACGCATTCAGCACTGGCGTGCAGTTCCGATCATGGACGAGAGCGGCAAACCCGTCGAACACACTCCCGAATTCATAACCCAACTCTTCGATGAAGAGCTCGCCAAGCTGATCGCAAATCCCGGCAAGGACCTCGGTACTCCTGAGACTTTCCGCCAGGCGCGACAGATCAGCGAGTCCATGGTCCGCCATGGCGAGATAGATCCTTTCTAACTACTCCGGCTATGGAGGCGTTGCATGGGCACAGACCTGGCGGCAGCCTCCCATCCGGTTCGGCAGGAAACGCCGTTGTGCACGTAAGCGGCAATCAGCAAGCAAACGCAACATTGATGAAGATGAGAAGAAAAGGGGAATACGACAGTGACTGCGAACAATAACAGCTTCGACATCACCCGCACTTGGAACACGGATGTACGCTGGAGCGGCATTGAGCGGACTTACACTGCAGCGGACGTGGAACGGCTGCGAGGCACGATTCACGTCGAACACACAATCGCCCGTCTCGGTGCTGAGCGCCTTTGGGATCTGATGCAGTCCCAGAGCCACGTCCAAGCTCTCGGCGCAATGACCGGCAATCAGGCTATCGAAATGGTGGAAGCCGGACTCGATGCCATCTACGTCAGCGGCTGGCAAGTTGCCGGAGACGCCAACTCGGCCGGACAGGTCTATCCCGATCAAAGCCTCTATCCATCCGACTCCGTCCCTCAGCTCTGCCGTCGCATTAACAACGCTCTACTGCGTGCCGACCAGATCTGGCATCAGGAAAGCAAGAACGGAAAACACTGGCTCGCCCCACTCGTCGCCGATGCCGAAGCCGGATTCGGCGGAACGCTCAATGCCTTTGAATTAATGAAGGGCATGATCGAGTCTGGTGCCGCCGCCGTCCACTTCGAAGACCAACTCAGTTCCGCCAAGAAATGCGGACACATGGGCGGCAAAGTCCTGGTTCCAACGCAAGAAGCCGTCCACAAACTCATTGCTGCCCGTCTCGCCGCCGATGTCTGCAACGTTCCCAGCATCCTTATCGCCCGAACCGATGCCAACGGAGCCAAGCTCATCACCAGCGACATCGACCCGCAGGACGAACCATTCTTAACCGGCGAAGACCGCACCAGCGAAGGCTTCTATCGCATTAAGAGCGGCATTAATACGGCCATCGCTCGTGGCCTCGCCTACGCGCCTTACGCTGACATGCTCTGGTGCGAAACCAGCGAACCGAATATCGAAGAGGCCCGTCGTTTTGCCGATGCCATTCATGAGCGCTTCCCCGGCAAAATGCTGGCCTATAACTGCTCTCCTTCATTCAACTGGAAGAAGAAGCTGGACGATGTAACCATCGCGAATTTCCAGAAAGAGCTTGCCGCGATGAACTACAAATTCCAGTTCATTACCCTTGCCGGTTTCCACGCCCTGAACTATGCGATCTTCGATCTCGCCAAGGGATACAAGCAGAACGCCATGTCTGCCTATTCCATCCTGCAGCAGAAAGAGTTCGCAGCCGAGCCCGAGGGATATCGCGCTGTAAAGCATCAGCAATTCGTCGGCACCGGATACTTCGATGACGTCGCCCAAGTGATTGCGAGTGGAAGCAGCAGCACCACTGCTCTGCATGGTTCTACTGAGCAGGAACAGTTCCACCCTGCCACCACGCACTCCCATTCGCGCTAAGCGAGAACGCACCTCGCACAACGGCCCGGCTCAACTGGCCGGGCTGTTGTCGCATCGGCAACTCGTAAACTGATAGTGCATTTTAGAAAATATTTCTACGCTCTCGGGAGATCGTTTGATGAAAGGAAAAGTCGTTCTAGTAACTGGCGGCAGTACTGGCATCGGTAGAGCTGCCGCTGGATTGTTTGCCAAAGCCGGAGCCAGCGTGGTCATCGCTGCGCGCGGAGCTGAACGCGGACAACAAGCGGAACACGAAATCAGGGCCACTGGGGGCAAAATTCTTTTCGTCCAGACTGATGTCTCCAATGCCGTACAAGTGCAGGCATTGATTGCAAGAACCGTAGAGACATTCGGGCGACTGGACGGTGCGTTTAACAACGCGGCTGTGTTCAGCAAAGTCGCTCGCACAGGAGATTTTGACGAAGCCGATTTCGATGCCGAAGTCACTTCCAACTTAAAGAGTGTCTGGTTCTGCATGAAATACGAACTGGAGCAGATGTTAAAGCAAGAGCCACGTGGTGGGGCAATCGTCAATACTTCCTCTATCAATGGACTCGGCGGAGCGCGTCTAGCAGCTCTCTACTCCATGTCCAAAGCCGGTATCCTGGCGCTTACCAAATCAGCCGCTCAGGAGTACGCTTCGGACGGGATTCGCGTGAATGCACTCGTTGCTGGCGGCTTCGATACCGAGATGCTGCGAACTGCGATCAGCCAAACAGTAGGTGGCGAGCCTAACAAGGTTCAAGAGACATTCAAAGCGTATGCGTCCCGCGTTCCTATAGGCCGGATTGGAAGGCCGGAAGAAGCTGCTCAGGCTGCTCTGTGGCTTTGCAGCGATGCCGCTTCGTACATCACCGGCCAGTCGATGATCGTCGATGGCGGTGTCACGGCTTGGGCGCGTTAGACAGGCGGCATACTTCCTTTTCCTGGGTGCCCGCTTATACCGCGTCCCGCCTGTCATTCTCACTGCTGCCCGATTCGTCCAGCACATCGCGAATCAGGCGCAACATCGCATCCGGCGTAAACGGTTTTTGCAGAAACACGACGTCCGCGGGAAGTGTGCCGTTATGCAGAAGAGCACTGTCAGTATGTCCCGACATAAAGACCACGTGCATGTTCGGATATTGGGCACTCAGCGCCTCTGCAACTCGGTCTCCGCGCATCCCGGGCATCATGACGTCGGTGAGCAACAGATCGATGGGGCTGTTCTGACTTGCAGCTTGTTCCAGTGCGTCCTGACCACCACTAGCGCTCAAAACTTTATAGCCCTTATTGCGCATTACCTGCGTGAACAGTTCGCGCAACGGTTCCTGATCTTCCACGATTAGCACTGTTTCTTCACCATGAAGCGTGTGTTCGTGACGAGGAACAACCAGCGCCGGCTTGATCGCTGCACCACTTACCGCAGGAAAATAGATTTTGAACGTCGTCCCTTGTCCGAGTTCACTGTAAACCAGAATGTGCCCCTTGTTCTGGCTGACAATTCCGTACACGGTCGCCAGCCCAAGACCAGTCCCTTTGCCGACCTCTTTCGTTGTAAAGAACGGCTCGAAAATGTGGGCGCGGGTCTCTTGACTCATCCCTTCGCCCGTGTCGCTAACCGCCAGTAACACGTACTCGCCCGGCGTGACGTTATTGTGGTGTGCTGCGGCTGCATCGAAAGTCACATTCGATGTCTTGATCGTCAACTTGCCGCCATCTGGCATCGCGTCCCGCGCGTTCACTGCCAGATTCATGATGATCTGTTCCAGTTGGCTGGGGTCGGCTTTCAACAGCTTTAGATCGTCGCCCTGATCGATTCGCACCTCAATGTCTTCTCCCAATAGCCGGGGTATCATCTTCCCCAGTCCGCCGGTGATCTCGTTCAAGTCCAGAATTTTCAGATTCATGATCTGCTTACGTCCGAAAGCAAGTAGTTGGCGAGTCAACGCATTGGCTTTTTCACACGCGTTGATGATCTCTTCCCCTGCTTTGCGGACCGGTTCACTCTCGGAATCGCTGGACTGCATCAGGTAAGCGTGTCCGATGATGATCCCAAGAAGGTTATTGAAGTCATGAGCGACACCTCCCGCCAGTAGCCCAACAGCCTCCATCTTTTGCGACCGATGCAGGAGTTGCTCCAACCGCAGACGTTCCGTAATGTCGCGCGCAATGCACGAAGCACCCACAACCACTCCGTGCTTATCGCGAATCGGTGAAACCGTGAGAGCGACGTCGATTTGCGTGCCATCTTTCCGCATGCGAAATGTTTCGTAGTTGGTTTTTACGCCCTTGCTCATCCGCTGCAGATTGAGCAATTGCTCGTCCTCACAGTCCGGCGGCAATAGGATTCCCTCGGGCTTTCCTATGACTTCCGCCGCCGTGTAGACGTACATATCCTCTGCCCCCTGATTCCAGGAACGCAGTACCCCATCCAGATCGACGCTAATAATTGCGTCATGCGAAGACTCAACGATCGAAGCTAACTGGCGCAATTTGTGTTCTGCTACCACGCGTTCAGAAATATCTCGCAACCGTACGGTCAGAATCTGTTTACCCGCAGCGTCAAACTTGGAAATAGAAGCCTCGGCTGGAAAGTGGCTCCCGTCACTCCGTTGACCATAGATATTGCTGCCGCGTCGGCTCATCGGTCGCAGAACGTCCGGCGATTTAGCAAAAGCCCGCAAGTGCGCAGAGTGCATCTCCCGATATTTTTCGGGAAGCAGAAGATTGATAGACTTACCCAGAATGTCCGCAGCCGTGTAGCCGAATATCATCTCCGCTCCGGCATTGAACATGGTGATGTTCTGCTCGTGGTCCACGGTGATAATCGCGTCTTCTGAGATCTGCACCACCCCCGCGAAATGCAGATACAACTCGTCGAGTTCCAGTTCTTTGTGCCGCAACACTGCCGCCAGCGCAAACACCAGCACCATCATTGCAAGGAAGCCAGCGTAGCTTCCCCACGACATGTTGCCCAATATCTGCGTCGAAGGAAGAAGCACAAACATTGCAGCCAACACTGCGCTCAAAATTCCAGAGAAGGTCCCCGGCCTCCATCCGCTACGCCAGGCCACAAACGCGGTCGCACCAATAAAGAAATAGTAAGGACGTGATATTGCAGGAAACAGCAAAGAAAGCCCGAGCGCTACTAGGTTTAATAGAACCGCCATTCCAAAACTGGCGAGCTCTTTGTCACTCCTGATCTTGGCCGGTTTCTCTTTGCCATCATCACCGGACTGCACACCGTGCGCGGATTCAGAGTAGTTCTCTGTCGTTTGCATCGTTCGATTTGAGCCCCGATTGAAACGAAGAACAACAATTTGAATGCCAGCCTGTCACTTCGAAGCGCAACAGAAAATGAAAGATACCTCTATCCGATCACATCACCACGTGACGTGCATCACAAATCGAGAATTCAGACCCAGAATACCTGCTTTTTTGAAAATTGACACACGACCACATCAGATTCCCAAAACGATACCACGTTCAGCGCAAGTGAGCTTTGTTTTCCCATAATTACTCGTCGAAGAACGAAGCTTTCGTCTGGTTTGCTTCTGCCTTTGGAAGTCTTTAGACTTGAAGCTCCAAAATTTTTCTGCATTGCGCACTTGTAAGCGCGAGCGGAGACCTACCCTATGTCTGAAATTAAAGTTCAACTCCCCGACGGCAGTATTAGAGAAGTACCCCAGGGCACCACCGCCCTCGACATTGCGAAGTCTATTTCGCCGCGTCTGGCTGACGCCGCATTGGCTGCCAAGCTCGCGCCCCTCGGTTCTAATGGCGGCGCAACGGGCGAAGATGCCTTTGCCATCGTTGACCTCACCCGCCCCATTGAGCAGGACTCGCAGCTCCGCCTTCTTACAGAGAAGGATCCCGAGTCGCTCCAGGTTTTCCATCACTCGTCGGCGCACCTGCTTGCCGCCGCCGTTCTGGAGCTTTTTCCAGAGACCAAACTAGGCCACGGCCCGGCCACCGACACCGGTTTCTTCTACGATTTCCTTCGCGAAACGCCCTTCACTCCCGAAGACCTCGGAAAGATCGAGGCCAAGATGAAGGAGATTACCGATCGCAACGAGCCTTACGCGCGCGATTTCCTGGACCGCGACGAAGGGCTCAGGCGTTTTCAGGCCGAAGGCGATTTCATGAAGTGTCATTTCATCGAGCAGTTCACCAAGTCCGATGAAAAGATTTCGCTCTACAAAACCGGAAAGTTTGTCGATTTCTGCCGCGGTCCGCACATTCCTTCCACCGGCAAGATCAAGGCGTTCAAACTGCTCAACATCGCCGGAGCCTACTGGCTCGGCAAAGAGGGCAATCCCCAGCTCCAGCGCATCTACGGAACCTCGTTCTACTCCAAGAAGGAAATGGACGAGTACATGAAGCAGCTAGAGGAGGCGAAGCGTCGCGATCACCGCGCCCTCGGCAAGCAGCTCGACCTCTACTCCATTCAGGAACTCGCCGGTCCCGGACTCATCTTCTGGCACCCCAAGGGCGGACTCATCCGCACCATCATGGAAGACTGGCTCCGCGCCGAGTATCTGAAGCGCGGCTATTCGTTGGTGTTCACGCCACACGTCGCCCGTCGCGCCCTCTGGCAGACCTCTGGCCACGAAGGCTTCTACGCCGAGAACATGTTCGACACCATGGAGCTGGACGACGCCGAATACCGTCTCAAGCCCATGAACTGCCCGTTCCACATCCTTATATATAAAGATCAACTCCGCTCCTATCGCGACCTTCCCGTCCGTCTCGGCGAGCTCGGAACCGTCTATCGTTATGAGCGTTCCGGAGTCATGCACGGGCTCATGCGTGTCCGCGGCTTTACTCAGGACGACGCGCACATCTTTTGTACTCCCGCGCAGATTGAAGCCGAGGTTGAGGGTTGCATCGACTTCGCAACCAGCGTTCTGCACACCTTCGGATTCGAACAGTTCCAGGTCGAGCTTTCCGCGTGGGATCCCGAAGACCGTGCTCACTACGTCGGGTCGCCCGAGCAGTGGGAGCTAGCGCAGAACTCTCTGAAGACCGTTCTCGAACGCAAGGGGATTCCCTACAAGTTCATCCCTGGCGAGGCCGCCTTCTACGGTCCCAAGATCGACGTAAAGCTTGTTGATGCGATCGGCCGTCTATGGCAGCTGTCCACCGTGCAGTTTGATTTCAATCTTCCCCAGCGTTTCGAACTCGAGTACGTTGGCGAAGACGGCCAGCGTCATCAGCCTCTCATGGTTCACCGCGCCCTCTACGGCTCGGTCGAGCGCTTCTTTGGAGTCCTGATCGAGCATTACGCCGGAGCATTCCCCGTCTGGCTCTCTCCAACCCAGGTAGCAGTCGTTCCCATTGCCGAGCGTCACATCGACTACGCGAACAAGGTTGCCGATGCCCTCAAGGCTATTGGCGCCCGAGTTCACGTCGATGGACGCAACGAAAAGATGAACGCCAAAATCCGCGAGCATGCCTTGCAGAAGGTTCCATTCATCCTCGTTGTGGGTGACAAGGAGTCTGAAATTGGCGAAGTGAATGTCCGTGTACGCGGGCAGGAGAAAGCGGAAGGCAGTGCAACGTTGGAGGCCTTCACCGAGCGTGTTCAGCGCCTCATTCAGTCGCGAAGCACCAAGCTCGATTAGTTTTTCGGCACAAGCACCAATGAAAAGAGGCAGCCCTTGCGGACTGCCTCTTTTCATTGGTGCTTGTAGCTTATAAGTATGGCCCTACATATGAATGCGTTAAATTGCGGTGGAACAGATGAACGGGCGCTCGAGCTGCCCGTTATACGTTTCAATACTCGTCGTCTTCTTCGTCTTCCCAGTCGAACAATGCTGCCATAGCGAGCGGTGAAGCAACAAAGTCCGCCCGCGGGCTCGCGGGTGAGGCAGCACACTGCTCGTAGCCGGGAGGTACTGGCAGAGAGAAGCGATCGTGCTCTATCGGCTCAGGACTCATAATGGAAATTTCCTCCAGATACATCCTGCCTCTTTTTCTCGTGACTTCCAAGCGCTACGTTGCATGAAAGGAGAAAATGTCTCCCAGATTGGAGTCCCTTGCGCAAAACGATCTCTCGAGCGGAAATGACCGAAATAAATCTGTCACATGCGCTTAAGTTTCGTGCTTCATTGTCCGAGCCTTCAATGCTCTGTGTCTCTCCCACTGAGTCCGTTATCATATGGCGGTGCTCAAGTCGCTTGAACAGTACCTTCGCAAGCATTGCCTAGTCCGCCCCGGCGAACGGATCGGTGTGGCCGTCAGCGGCGGCGCAGATTCCGTCGCCATGTTGCGAGCCTTTGCCACACTTGCCCCAACTCTCGGTGTAGTCCCTTTCGTCCTCCACCTCGACCACGGTCTTCGTGGAGCAGACTCCGACGCCGACGCGGCTTTCGTACGCGAACTCGCCTCCCAACTATCAATAGAGTGCGCAATTGAAACCGCAGATATCGCCTCGCTTGCCTCCCTGCTCCATCTCTCTCTCGAAGCCGCAGGACGTAGCGCGCGTTACGCCTTTTTCCAGCGCGCCGCCATCGCTCACCGCCTTGACTGCGTCGCCACTGCTCACACTCGAGACGATCAGGCCGAAACCGTACTCCTACGCCTCCTGCGTGGAACAGGAACCAGCGGCCTCGCAGGAATCCACCGCACCTTCGATCTTTCGGAATTAGCGACCGCGCCCCTCTCTGAGCGCGTCCTCCAACCCTCCGTCGAGGAAGAACCCCAAGTCGCGGTTCGACTCATCCGTCCGATGCTCGCCACCACCCGCCAGCAGGTCGAAGACTTTCTCAGCAGCCTGGGTCAGCCGTTCCGTCAAGACGCGTCAAATGCGAGCCCTCAATTCCTGCGCAATCGAGTCCGAGGCGAACTGCTTCCTGCTCTGGAGCGGGACTACAACCCGCGTCTCCGTCAGGCTCTCTGCGAAACAGCCGAGGTAGCTGCGGCTGAAAACGAATTCCTCGACGCCCTCGTCACCTCCATCCTCGCAAAGCAGCCCGACCCCGAGCTCGGTATCGAGTTGGATCTCTTCAAGTCGCAGCCTCTCGCATTACAGCGACGCATCCTGCGACGTCTCTGCCTTCCCCTCTCACTGGCTCTGGACTTCGCACAACTGGAGTCTCTTCGCGATTTCGCCTTGGCAGGACGCGCGGGCCGTTTCACGCTCCCTCGCGGATTCGCCGCTGAAATCCTGCGTCAGAAGCATTCCCCATCGCGGCTCTCTGTGCTTGCGCCAAAACAATTGCTGTCACCTCTCGCACCCTACTGCATCGAACTTCCCATTCCGGGCAGCGTTTCTCTAGCTGAGTTCTGGAATCGGAAGGACATGCACATTGATACGTCTCTGCTGGACGGAACCTCCGCGCTACGGCGATATAATCGCGATGTTCTCTTGAGTGCGAAACGGGTGGGAACCTGCCTGACTGTTCGTAATCTGCTGCCGGGTGACCGCTTCCGTCCTCTCCACAGCAGCGGTGAACGCAAGGTCAATCGTCTTCTGCAGGAGCTCTCGATTCCGTCCGCGCTACGAAGAATCTGGCCTGTACTTTCGGTCGCTGACAGCATCGTATGGGTACCAGGCTTGCCCGTGGCTGAACACGTAGCTTGGTCTCCGGGTGACGGCGAAGCGGTGCTGGTCGGGACTCATAGCTGAGAAAGTGCAATGTTCTTATGGAAGAGCAGTTCTCCAACAACTACGAAATCGCTATCTCCGAAGAGCAACTGCACGAGCGAATCACCGCTCTAGGCCGTCAGATTTCGCAGGACTACGAGGGCCGAGTCGTACATTGCGTATGCGTCCTCGAAAATGGGTTCTTGTTTCTCGCCGATCTTGTTCGCGCCATGACCTGTGATGTGCGCTGCCAGTTTGTAAAGCCTTACGTTCGCGAACTCGACACCCGCACCGAAATCTTCTACGCCCCCGAGGTCGACGTCGAAGGGGAACACGTCCTGCTCTGCGAAGGCATTCTCTCCACAGGACACACAACAGATTTTCTTGCTCGCAATTTCGAGGCTCGCGGCGCTGCTTCGGTCGCCATCTGCGGATTGCTCGACCGTCCGTCTGATCGCCGCGTGGACCTAACCGTCGCCTACACAGGATTCCAGGTAGGATCGGAGCGTCTTGCTGGTTTCGGCATGGGCATGCCAATGCTGAAACGCAATCTTCCCTTCATCTTTTCTGTTCCAGATACGCACAACAGTGGCGCTCCTGCCTAACCGCGTATATACTGCCACATTACGTAGGGATACCCGTCAGACGTTCTCTGCCCTCGTGCTCATCAAGCTTCAGCACACCTTAAATGCGGCGTGGGGCCGCTTTCGAGCACGGGCATCTCAAAAAACGGGTAAAATCCGGTTTGGGCGGAAAATCCTGGTTCCAGCAAACTGGTCGGGCATCTAATCTACTGAGTCGTCTCGTGTGAGACTTTTTCCTGCTCTAAACAGAGGAGCTTTTCGGTGAATTCGACGGTCAAGCAAGTCGTGTTCTGGGTCGTGATTCTACTTTCTGGTGTATTGCTCTGGTCGGTTGTAAAGAACAATAGCACGGGAGTCAAAGAGCGCGAAGTCAACTTCTCACAGTTTTTGTCTGACGTGAACCAGGCCAAGATCAAGGACGTTACTGTCTACGGTCAAGAGGTTCGCGGCAGCTATCGCGATGAGAAAGCGGGCTTCCATACAACCGTGCCGGCGAACTACACCGACATGTACAAGACCTTGAATGACAAGGGTGTTAGCGTCAACGTGAAGGACGTCAGCAGCGGTGGAATCTCTAGCTGGGTCTTCAATATGCTTCCCTTGGTCGTCATTCTTGGCTTGTGGTTCTTCATGATCCGTCAGATGCAATCTGGCGGAAATAAAGCGCTATCGTTCGGCAAGAGCCGCGCGCGCCTACTCTCCATGCAGCAGAAAAAGGTGACCTTTAAAGATGTCGCCGGCGTGGATGAGGCCAAAGAAGAACTGCACGAAATCATCGAGTTCCTGCGCGAGGCGCAGAAGTTCCAAAAGCTCGGCGGACGCATACCCAAGGGCGTGCTTCTCGTCGGACCTCCAGGAACCGGCAAGACTTTGCTGGCTCGCGCCGTTGCCGGTGAGGCAAACGTGCCGTTCTTCTCTATCTCAGGTTCCGATTTCGTAGAGATGTTCGTCGGCGTCGGCGCAAGCCGTGTCCGCGACCTCTTCGAGCAGGGCAAGAAGAACGCTCCCTGCATCATTTTTATTGATGAAATCGACGCCGTCGGACGCCATCGTGGCGCCGGACTCGGCGGTGGGCACGACGAACGCGAGCAGACGCTCAATCAGTTGTTGGTCGAAATGGATGGCTTTGAGTCTAACGAAGGCGTCATTCTGATCGCTGCCACCAACCGACCTGACGTCCTCGATCCCGCATTGCTCCGCCCCGGCCGTTTTGACCGTCGCGTAGTGGTTGCGCGTCCTGACGTGCGTGGCCGCGAAGAAATCCTCCGCGTTCACACCCGTAAAATCCCCATCAACGATGACGTCGATCTGTCGATCCTCGCACGTGGCACACCGGGCTTCAGCGGAGCCGACTTGGCCAACATGGTCAACGAAGCCGCCCTGCTCGCTGCCCGACAGAATCGCAAGACCGTGCTGATGTACGACTTTGAACTCGCCAAGGACAAGGTGCTCATGGGTGCCGAACGCAAATCCATGATCCTTACCGACGAAGAGAAGAAGAACACGGCCTATCACGAAGGCGGACACGCTCTTGTCGCTTCCAAGGTGCCGCACGCCGATCCTCTGCACAAGGTCACCATCATTCCTCGCGGAATGGCCCTAGGTGTGACCATGCAGTTGCCCATCGACGACAAGCACACCTATGACCGCGTCTATCTTGAGAGCCAGTTGGCAATCATGATGGGTGGCCGCGTCGCCGAGGAGATTTTCCTCAAGACGATGACCACTGGTGCCGGAAACGACATCGAGCGCGCCACGGAAATCGCCCGCAAGATGGTCTGCGAGTGGGGTATGAGCCAGCTCGGACCGCTCACATTCGGCAAAAAGGAAGAGCAAATCTTCCTTGGCCGTGAGCTTTCCCAGCACCGCGATTACTCCGAGGAGACTGCCCGCGAGATCGATGCCGAGGTTCGCCGCTTCATCGATAGCGCATACAAGACGGCTTTCGACGTACTCGACGGCAACCGCGACGTTCTAGATCGCATTGCAATGGCTCTCCTGGAACGCGAGGTCCTCGACTCCGCCGAGTTGCAGCTCATCATCCAGGGCAAGACTCTTCCAGCGCGTGTACAGCCGCCTCCGGCCGATGATTCCGGAAGCGTCCAACAGGTGCTTCGTCCGGAGCCAACCCGCCAGCCCGGCCTCAACCCCGGCGAGCGTCCAAGCCCCGCATAACCGTTCCAATCTGATCAAAAGGGTGGCCGCATTTGGCCACCCTTTCTTATTGCCTTCCTACTTGGTACTTGGCGGCCACCTTTTATTCGAAATCAGGTGGCCCACATCCGCCCCGCTGTTGGGCGAATGTGGGATCGACGCGCACTCCACCTCGACGTTCCCTGCTTCGCCCTTGCTCTTGCCTTTACTCTTCGATGCCGCAAACGCTCTACCGAATATCCAGCCCTTTCAACTCTGCATCCGGCAGCTTCACCCCTAAGATCTGCGCCAGGGTCGGAGCGATCTGCCTCATATCGATCTCGCCCAGCGACTTCCCTCGCGCCACCTCCGGCCCAACAAGAAAGAACGAAGACCGCATCTCCGGATTAGCACTGGCCAAATACCCATGCATCCCAAGATATGAAGGTTCCGAAACCAGCGGCCCCACAAACTTGTATCCCAATTCATAGCCGATCTTGAAGGACACAAAGTACGCAGCTTCCGGAAACCCGCCTGCTTTTTGAAGCTCTTCGCGACCCAGAACCCGATCGATGCCATTAGCAGGATTGGTCGCCAACTCATGCAATAGACTTTCGACCTTCGCGGCCGTGGCATGGTCGTTTGGATCCTTGAGAACCACAGCAGCAGCGCCGCCCGCAGGCCAAGGCATCGCCTTCCATGAGCTAATCTTTTGCGAGGAATCAACGCTATACAGCCCTGCATTCAGAAAAGCCTCGTAGAGATTTACATCGTGCTGCACGCCCGCAAAGCCGTGGTCGGAAACAACACAGATGTATGCTTTTCCTTGCGACGTTTTTTCAGCAGCAGCGCGAAGCTGTCCAACGAGTGCATCGAGCCGCTGCAACACGGCATTCGATTTTTGGCTGAACGGCCCTGAAGCATGCTGCTCTGTATCAAGCCCCGTGAGATAAACCGTCATGAACGCCGGATGCTTGGTTTCGAGAATCTTCACCGCAAAGCGGGTGCGAATTTCGTCCTCATCCACCGTCTCTTCCATCCCTCCCGGATACCGTCCCAAAGCCGCCACCAGTTCCGGCTCCAGCCCTGGCGTCGAGAGTGTGCGTTGCAACTTGATATCGTCTTCCGTCCCTGTCCGCCAAATCTGCGGCAAGTTGTAGTCGATCTTCGCTCCAACGCTGACTGGCCAATAGACGCTGGCCGTACTCAGTCCCGCAGCATGCGCAGCATCCCAAAGCGTAGGAACTTTAATGTCCTCCGCATACCAGTACCACCCCTTGTCGTTCTTGTTGAACGGGTCGAAGGTCGTGTTGGTAGAGATCCCATGCTTCGCAGGTGAGACACCAGTAATCAGCGTAGTGTGACTCGGATAAGTCACCGTCGGCAGCACACCCATGACTCCCGACGAGTAAACCCCGTCCTCAGTTAGCCGCACAAGGTTAGGCAAGGCCAGTCCATGCTCACGAGCCTGTAACACCGCTTCCGGTTTCAACCCATCAACGGAGATAAGAAGCACTGTAGTAGTGGAGGCCGGTTTATCCGCCGCAACCGAGCAGATGGAAGAAACAATCGCAAGCATGCAGAGAGCAACCATGCGAACTGAAGTGATTCGCGAGTAAACCATGTTTTCTTTCCTTGGGAATAACACACAGAGAAATACATACCAAATGAATCCAGGGCACGGCTCCCGCCGCACCCCGAATAAGAATCGCAACTTAGAACCGTACAGTGAACGATCCAACAAAGGTACGCGGCGACCCAACCTGCAAGGTATCCGAGAGTCCATTGGCATCGCTACCCACAAAGCCATTGGTGCCGATGGACGAGTAGTACCGCTCGCCAAACAAGTTGTACACATTCAGTCCGAACTTTAGATCCTGAAATGCTCCAACAGATTCGCGGTTATACCCAGCGCCAAAGTCAGACAGAAAGCGTCCGTTCACGCTACCGGTGTTGTCATAGGAGTAGTAGCGTTTGGACATATAGTCCGCGCCAATGTTTGAGAAGAATCCCTTGTTGTGATACCCCAGTTGTGTCTTATAGAGAAACTCCGGGGTATCGACAGCCTGTTTACCTTTGATCAAGCTCACACTCGGAGTGGGGTTATAAGTCGTAACATCGGAGTCGTAAGTAGAACGGCTCCACGTCACGCCGTTGTAGAGTGTAACCCCCGGAGCGACCTTTACCGTCCCGGCAATATCGACGCCGTTGGTAGTAACTCCACCCACGTTCGTCAGCAACGACGGGTTACCTTCGATGCCTGCACCCTGCTGCAGTGCCAGCAAGCGATTGGCGAAGTTCACGTGGAAGTAGTTAACCTGCGCCACTGCCTTGCTGTCTGTATAGCGATATCCAACTTCTTCGCTCCACGATGTTTCTGGGCTCAGCGTATGTTTTAGAGAATCAAATCCCGCCTGGGTTGTGCCCCACGGAGCGTTACCGAAGCCGTTACCACCAGCCTGATACGAACGTACGTTGTACGCCACGTCGCCATACAGTTCGCTGCGTGTGTCTAACTTATAGTTCGCACCAAACTGCGGAAGGAAAGGTTTACCTGAAGTGAGGCTACCCTGTGCATAGCTGCCGGTTGCGGCTGGATATTTGAGCGTCCCATCGATAAAGGTTTCGATCATCTTGAAACCTGCCGATGCAGTTAGAGCCTTCGTAAGCTTGAAAGAGTCCTGCAAGTGAACTTGAATCACGTTCGATGAAAAGTTATAGGCCCACTGAGTTGCAATAGGATTCTTGGGAAACGATGACAGCGACTGGTTCGGAGCATCAAGGCTGGTCGCATAGAAGCGGCGAGCAAGGTCGAAGTTCTCTTTCTCGTACCAAACTCCGCCTTCCACTTTATTGCGACTTGTCTCGTGAGTTAGAGAGCTGAGGAAGCCACCACGCTGAATTCCATACTCTGAGCTGCGCATCGCAATCGGCGACCCGGTTAGTCCAAGGATCGCAGAATATTCCGCTGCGCCGTATTCCGCCATGGGAGCAAACCACAAACCTATACCGTCGTTTCCATGACCGTAAGCAGTTGTCTTCCACGTGAGCTTATCGGTAAGTGCCGTCTTGTAACTAACTCCGCCTAGAATATCCTTGCGAAGTCCTGCGCCCGCGTAATATCCAGCATCGCACGGGTCTTCGGCAGAGGTCAGCGTAGCAACTGCTCCTGGATAAGTACCTGTGCCAGCGCAAGCAAACGCTGCCTGGGTAGCCTGTCCCCAGTTACCGTAGTTATCAAAGCTGTAACCGAGCTTATTAACATAAGCCTTGGAGAGATCCTGATAGTCGACCTCGCGACGGTTCGAGTAATTGAGGAACCCGGTTAAGACGCCCTTACTTCCAATGTACCGAACAATCTTTCCGTTAAGCTGCCAGTAGTTCTGGCCGATGTCGCCATGACCTTTCCACTTATCGGACAACTGGTTTACCCCGGCGATATAGAACTTCGTCTTGCCGCCCAGTAGTCCGCTTTCATACCGAGCGACGGTGCGAAACGCATTGAAGCTTCCAAACGATTGGTCGACGGTGAACGTGCGCTTGTCCGAAGGATCGACCGAAAAGAATTGAACGGTTCCGCCCAGATTGCTGTTCGACGCCGTCTCCAACGCACCCGTTCCTTGAGACAGCACGACGCGCCCAATATTCTCGTCCATAATGGCGCGGCTGATATGCAAGCCATTCCAGTTTCCGTAAGACATATCGCCCAGCGGAACCTCGTCGAGCGTGAACCCGAGTTGGTTCTGATTGAATCCGCGCACCGAGATACGAACCGCCCACTCATAGCTTCCGTAAGGATCGGCCGAAGTGTAATTCACACTCGGCAATTGAGCGACGGATCGAATCGGGCTTGTGCCGGGAGCCACTTCTTCGAGCGTCGCGCCGCTCAGTGTCTGTTCCGTGCGAACTTCGCCCGGAGCAGTAACTGTCACCGTCTCTACGTTCAGAATTCTAGGTTGCTTGTTAGCTTGCTGATTTTGCTGTTGCTGAGGTTGCGTCGATGTCTGAGCGAGTTGCGTAGGCGTGCTATCACTCGGCTGCTGTGCCTCTGCACCAACAGCACTGAGTAGGGATAGGGCGAGAACTCCAACAGTCCAGTGTCCTTGATTCATTGCCTCTCCGTTTCAACGATGAGTTCTGCGTGGCGTGTTCCTGGAACAGCCCACAATGCGGGCGCAAGTACGTGCGCACCATGGAGGAGGGTCGTCCTCAGCGGCTAGATCGCTGCGGAACTCTCTCGAATGTGTCACAACGAATTTGAACTGAGTACCTGTAACAGGCGGTGAAAGGCAGATGAATAGAAGATGAAAATCAGTAACTCAGGCAGTTAGAGAACGAAACTCGATACCTGCCGAGGGTTTACGCGTGGGGTTGCTCCACACTTCTTGGGTGAAGCCGAGACACTAAGATCGCTCACAGCTCCAGGTCGCGGGCTCTAGATTTGCTAGGAGTTCAACGGTCCAATCCTTCGCGAATGGTTTTCGCGAGTGATTGCATGGAGAAGGGTTTTGGCAAGAAGTATGTGTTTGGGAGTTCGAGGTTCTTTGCGACGAGGGAGTGTCCGACATATCCGGAAACGAAAACCACCCTAAGTGCGGGGATGATCTTTCGCAATTCTTCTGCAAGCTCTCGACCGCCCAGTCGGGGCATCATCATGTCAGTGAGCAGTAGATCGATTTTGCCAGGGTGTGATTGAGCTACCTGCATGGCGTTCACGCCGTCAGATGCGGGCAAGACTCGGTATCCCAGACTAGTGAGATACTCGCTGACGAGTTCGCGGACACTGCCTTCGTCTTCCGCGTACAGAATTGTCTCGTTTCCTTTGGGCAAGTTGAGCAATGCCTTCTTTCCAGATTCTGGCAATGGATCGGCCACGTGTGGTAAATAGATTTTAAAGCTAGTTCCTTTTCCTTGCGCGCTTTCCACTATAATCTGTCCGCCGTTTTGTCGGACTACACCATAGACGAGCGAGAGTCCTAGCCCCGTACCTCTTCCGGGTTCCTTGGTGGTGAAGAACGGTTCGAAGATTCGGGACTGCGTGGCTTCGTCCATTCCATGACCGGTGTCTTTGACCGCAATTAAAACGTAGTTCGCGGATTTCGCGGATGAAGATCGTGCTGCTTCTCCGTCGTAGACGACGTTAGAAACTTCGATAGTCAGACGCCCGCCTTGTGGCATGGCATCACGAGCATTGGTGGCCAGGTTCATGATGACTTGCTCGATCTGACTGGCGTCGATCCTCACACACGCTGTGCCTCTTGCCGGGATGAACGACAGGTCAATGTGCTGACTGACGAGAGGAACCAACAGCGGGTTCATTTGCTTAATGACGAGGTTGACGTCGAGGACTTTGCTTTGCAATGTCTGCGTGCGGCTGAAGGCCATCAACTGCGTGGTCAGGGAGGAAGCGCGGTCTGAGGCTCGCATCACTTCCTCCAACCGATGGTGTGATTCAGCAGCAAGAGACTCACTCAGTAGAAGTTCGACTTGTCCCCTGATAACCATGAGAAGGTTATTGAAGTCGTGTGCGATTCCACCCGCGAGCTGACCAATAGCCTGCATCTTCTGTGCCTGTCGCAGGCGGGATTCGAGTTGGTTACGCTCGGTTACATTCTCGGCTAGAATGTCGAAATACCAGATCTCGCCTTCGGTGTCTCGTATGACTCGCCCTCCGACGAGAACATCAATTTCTTCTCCTGAACGACAGCGCCAGCGACTTTCAAATCCGCGAACAACATCGCAATCGAGTAGTCGAGCGAGAAACTCGTTGAAGGTTCCCTTAGCTGCGAAAATGTTGTGAGGAAGATCGCGAACTAGAAGTTCCGCTTCGGACTCCGCGTCGTATAAAAGCATTTCGAGCATGGCCCGATTGACCTGGAGAAGTTGACCAGTGCGAGTCGCGCGGCAAATGGCGTAAGGAATCTCTTCGAGCAGAAGGCATGAGCTTCGTTCTGAAAGACGGAGACTTCTGTGGGCAACGAGATGCGTGGTGTTATCGTGAGCCACTCCGACAATACCAATAATTTTTCCATCAGGATCGCATAGCGGTTCCACTCGCGCGGAGAGATCGCGGCCCGTTAATTCAATTTCGAAGTTAGAGCTCAACCCTTGAAGAGATTTACGATGCGCATTCAGTGAGACGAGCGACGCACCGACGAACGTAGATTCGAGCCTCGCGCCAACATACGATCCAGCGCGGACACCGATGTTCTGCAGTTCTGCTCCGGCTAACGCAGTAAAGCGCAGTTCCTGGTCTGTGGTCCAAAGGAGCGCAGGGGCTTTCTTTAGCAGAGCCCTCTCGAATTGTGCTCGCCGAGATCTTTCCGGGGCTGGAGTCTTAGGAAACAAATCCTCTGGGGATTCTTCCATGTGACATCTTAAGCACGACTGGCCCTAAAAACCTAAGAACTTCTGCGAACGAAGTGAGCTTTTAGGAACTCTTTAGATAGCGTAATCCCAAACAGAAAGATTCCCCGTCATCGCTCGAAGACGGGGAACCGATCTACTATGGAGCCTCGAATTGTGTGAAGGGCAGCTTACTTAGCGGCGTTCGCTTCGTGGAAGTTCTGACGAATTTGCGTCAGGAAAGGCCGTGCTGCTGGAGGAGGAGCAACGGTTCCAGTCAGAAGGCTGCGGAAATTGTACGTTTTGCCGTAGAAGGAACGGATCGAGTCGACGTCCGCACGAACGTTGGCTCCGTTCAGAGTCGCTCCTGCAAAGACGCCCTTTGCGCGGGAGTAGGTGAGGATTCCGGAGTTCATCTTCCAGTCGGTATTCGCGCTAGCATCGCGACCAAACGGGCCAGCAGCGATTCCCGCATCGGCACCAATCTTCCACTCAGCAGCGAGAAGCTTGTTTGCTCCCTCTTGATTCATGAACAGCATGACGAGATCGACGCCTTCAACACCGATCTGAGCTCCCCAGCTTCCGCCCGTAATGGTGAAGAAAGCAGGAGCGCTCCAACCTTTATCGGGCACGCGGCAGGTAGCTACGCCACGTCCATGCTGAGCTCCAACGATGAAGCCGCCTTTAATAAGAGAGGGGACGATGGCGACGCACTTGGCATCGGCCAAAATTGTTTGCGGGATGTTGTTATCCCCAGCGCTGGTTAGTCGGTTGAGATCGGCGGCGGCATCGTTGAGGCGCTTAACTACCTCGGCATTGTCCTGATTGCCGGAGGAAGTCACTTTCTTTGTGGTGGTCGCCTGATTGTCCGTCGAATCCTGAGCGAAGGCGGGCAAAGACGCGGCTAACACCACGAGCAGCAAAGTCCTGAATGCATTCTTCATAATTGTATTTCCTTCTAGAGTGCAAGCCTTTGACAGGCTGGCACTGACAGGTTCCCTTGCTCGATGTAGTTGCGGCTCGGTGAGTCAACACAGATTGGGAACTTCCATAACGTTGGATTAAGGAACTTCACAGAAGGTTTGCAGGGAAGACTAAGTAAATGAGAGACGAATTAAGACGCGTGAGAGAACCATCAGAGAGAAGCTGAGCTGCTAGACCTTAGATAATCGACTATTTTACTTCTGCCAAGGGCGAACCGGCCGCTTTCCTTCCGGAAGATCGCGACTCACGACGCGATCATATTGATAACTTCCGCTCACGGTTCCGAGTCCCTCGTTGTAGAGGCTGGTGTATCCAAGAGCTTCTTTCAGTTCTTCGCTAAACCGGTGGAGTCTCTCAAGATGATCGGAAGTAGCTGCAACTTCGATCTTGCTAGTCTTTAGAAACTTTTGATAACCGCGATCCAGCAGGATTGCAGGTTCTCCGCCGACCAGACATGTAGGAAACGCGACCACGCGAGACTTGCCATCGCTGGCTACCTCAATTTGGGCGACACACTGATTCTTGCTCACCTGATACACGTTCTTTGCGGATGCCAACTGGCTAACTTCAAAGCCGTGATCCGACAACCAGCTTAGGGCTTTCTGAAAGGTTCGGGTGACGTTCTTCAGTGGCGAGAAATGAGACATTTACACCTCGCAGATGATGCCTATGAGTTACGGCGCAGAGAGCACGCCGTGCGGAACTTAACAATGTCGCACAGACGAGGTGGCTACGGCAACCACGGACAGGAATGAAGAGTAAAAGTTCGACAAATCAAGGACGCCCTCCAGGATTCCATGCAGGTTTCCAATCCGTGTTAGAGAGCCACTCGACGGGGGAGATCATGCGCTCGATGGCACCAGTGAGATGCTCGAAATCGATGTGATCCAAATCATCACTGGGCTGATGATAATGAGCTCCAAGCCCGTAACTGGATACCGTTTGAGCAACGATTCCTTGCTGTGCAAGTGCGAAGTTATCCGAGCGCCGGAAGAACTGTTCGCGAGGGTGCGGATCGGCAACAAGTGGCGCCCCATGCTGAGCAAGAGTCGGCCCAAGATTACTGCGCTCCCATCCCGTGAGCCAGAACTGCCTCGGACGTACGGCTCGGTCGGGCTGACCAATCATTTCGAATTCGAGATTGGCCACGATCGACGAGAGCAACAGCGGCGGATGCGCCAGAAAATATTGATCTCCTTGTCCGCCTGTTTCTTCGCTGCCGAAACAAACAAAAAGAATGGTGCGGCGAGGACGTTGAGGAAGAGCTGCAAGTGCGCGGGCAAGCTCCAGGACTGCGGCGGTCCCGCTCGCATTGTCGTCGGCCCCATGATAGATCAGCTCTCCTGTAGGAGTGCTGCGCGCTCCAAGATGATCGAGATGAGAACTCAGCAGAATAGTCTGCCGTGCAAGCTCCGGATCGGTGCCCTGGAGAATTCCCATAGCGTTGTAGGTGGTCGCTCCAGAAGGCAAAGAGACGCGCTGAATCTGCGCCTTCTCCAACCCAAAGGACTCAAATTGCGACGCAACATACGAGGCCGCGACAAACTCATCCCGAGTTGCGCTCCCGCGTCCGCGAAGAGCGTCTCCAGCGAGAAAAGACATTTCTCCTCGCACATGATTCACCACGTCGGTATGGCTCTGCGCATGAAGAAACGCAGAGTAACTCAACAGCGAAATAACGAAGACGCGAATAAGAGGCCGGAACATTCCTTATTCTAAGGGCGAGAGTCCGAATTGAGGCAAGCGCTGTTTTTTCAAGGTGAAACAGAGTCAGGTACCCGGCTGTCGAATAATGCCACTATTCATTGGCCCTGCTCTCGTAGATTGAGAACTTCTATAGGTGGACACAGTTCCTGTTCGCGACAATTATCATTTCTCGGGTGGCACCTTGGCTCCCGGAGAGTACGCGCATTTATCTACCTCGCCGATGCTCTTGCTTGGGTAAAGCCAACAGGCGAGACTCAAGGATGGTTCTTTGTATTTTGGAGATCGTTCGTAGTTTGCGGTCATGACAGCCAGATTCTCTACTGGAATCCATGCGTCTTCGACGTTGGGAATGCTGCGGCGATCAGTCCAAAACATCACCATGCACCTTGTTTTTGAGCCGCACACAATATCGGACACCCGCATGTAATACTGGCGGTCACGTTGTTTTACTTCCGGGATAAGGACTAAATCAAGCGTTCCACCAAAACCATTCGGTACAGAGCGAACGAGTCGCCAATCATGATGCTCGCTCTTACCCGCAGTCTGGGCGCTTGAACTTAGAGCGAGCAATCCTGTGAGTGCAAGGACTCGGAACGGGTTCATACCCACCATCGTACCTGAATCCTGAATATAGACGTGTGTCAATCCTTCCTGTCTACACATTGCCTAGTGTGCTGCGGTATGGCCGAAGCTGGCGTTCTCGTCGAGCCCTGATAACGTATGCTCCTCTGCCTGACCGCGTCCAAGTTCAATCCACAATCAGCACAATGCGTTCAAACGGAATCCCCGCAATCACGTTTGCTTCGCGAACAATCTCCATATCGGGTGCTTCGAACAGGCAAGTGCAGGTATCTTCTCCCATTGCAAACGTCGAACGAATATAGCGCACGGGCCGACCTTGCGAGGTAAGTTCATTCGTCACCTGTATCGCTCGTTTCTGTGCCGCCGCTAATTCGTCCATCGTGATCCCCGGCAAACTGCGCTGAACCATGTATATGGGCATCTATCTTTCTCTCCGCAAACCTTCAGTTTTCAATTCGGTTTACAAATGTTCTGGCCCGGTTGGTGATGGCGCGTTGTTCCACGTTCCGAATACACCTACGGCTCCACTCTAAGTGGTTTGTCGTAATCATATTTAAGGGGGAATGCAAACAATACCGCACGCGACGCCGCTTGGCAAGCAAAACGCTGCTTCCCGCATCGCTTAGAGACTCTGAACGGCAAAAGGTACTATCCTATTGGAAAGCACCTAACTCCACTTTACGGACTCCGACGTTTCCCGTTTCTAACTGAGACGAGAGTCCGATAGTAGAAGCAACGCCATTTTCGTATTCGTAGAGTTTCCCCTGAGATCATATGTTTGCGTCCTTAAATCCTAAGTTTCGTCCCAAGCAGTACCTGACTTTCGGAGCCTCCCTCTGCCTTGAGATTGCATTGCTTCTGGTTCTCACAATCCACGGCCTTCCGCGGATGTCCGGTCCTTCATTGCGCCCTCATCAGTCCCACCCAGCCGCCACCGACATCTACTTTCAGGAGACATCCGCGACTTCAAGCAAAATGGAGCCCGAATTAGCCGACGAGCACCACGCTCCCGAAGTGGCGACCAAAGCCCAACCGTCGAACTCTCAGCCCGAGACTTCGAATGACGACGCTGACAGTTCCGCCGACAGTTCAAAGATCGATGCCCCCAATTGGACACCGTCTGACAGGTGGAGCATGGACGCCATGCCCGCCAGCTTTACCGTCTTCGGCCACCAGATCAACACGGCGCAGCCGCTTTTCACCCCTGATCCCCCAATTCTCCACGGAGAGGTCCCAGAGCCGACTCGTGGAAAGGATCTACTGGTGGAAGTTGTAATCAACGGTGAGGGAAACATCGTCGAAGCGACGGTCATGCAGGGTGTCGGCTACGGAGTAGAGAATTCGATCATGGAAACACTTCGCCAATGGACTTTCGTCCCCGCCAAAGTAAACGGAGTCGGAGTTCCCTGTCGGCGCCAACTCGTTTTCCATCTGCCAAGCTAACCTGCTTACCCGACATGCCTGATTCGCAGGGCCAATTGCGCTTGCTAAAATAGCAGTGAGAGGCACTCCTGCCCATGTCCTTTTCTGAACACTTCGACGTCGCCGTAGTCGGAGCCGGTCACGCCGGTTGCGAGGCAGCCATGGCTGCGGCCCGCATGGGATTGCGCACTGGCCTCTTCACGCTCAACGCCGACCTCATTGCTCAAATGAGCTGCAACCCCGCCGTCGGAGGCATTGCCAAGGGACACATCGTCCGCGAAATCGACGCTCTCGGTGGCATCATGGGCGAAGTCACCGATGCCGTCGGCATCCAGTTTCGCCTCCTCAACACCTCCCGAGGCCCAGCCGTCTGGTCGCCTCGCGCTCAGTGTGACAAGCAGCAATACCGCATCAAAATGCGCGAAGTCCTCGAATCCCAACCCAACCTGCAAATCAAGCAGGCCGAGGTCGCCGACCTCATCATCACCGGCGAAGGCGACACTCGCCACATCGAGGGTCTCCGCCTCCGCGACGGACGTACCATCTCCGCACGCGCTGTAGTCATCACCACCGGAACATTTCTCAACGGTCTCATCCACTGCGGCGAGCAAACCTACCCTGCCGGACGCAGCGGCGAGCCTGCCGCCATCCTCCTCGGCGAGAGCCTCAAAGCTCTCGGCTTCCGCCACTGTCGCCTCAAGACCGGAACCCCTCCGCGACTCGATGGCCGCACCATCGACTGGTCACGCTTTCAAATCCAGCATGGCGACGCCGACCCTACGCCCTTCAGCTTTCGCACTCGCAAAATCACGCAGCCCCAGGTCCCCTGCTACATCGCCCACACCACGGCGGAAACCCACCGCATCATCCGCGAGAACGTCCATCGTTCTCCCATGTACAGCGGACAAATTCACTCCACCGGCCCTCGCTACTGCCCGTCGATCGAGGACAAAATCGTCAAGTTTCCAGACAAGGAAACTCACCAGCTCTACCTAGAACCCGAAGGCCTCAACACTCACGAAATCTATCTCAACGGCATGAGCACGTCTCTTCCCGTCGAGGTGCAACTCGCAATCCTCGCCAGCATCCCCGGCCTCGAACGCGCCGAAATGCTGCGTCCCGGCTATGCCATCGAATACGACTCCATCGATCCCACCGAACTCGAGCGCACTCTTCAAACCCGCAAAATTCGCGGCCTCTACCTCGGCGGACAAATCAATGGCACCAGCGGTTACGAAGAAGCCGCCTGCCAGGGACTCATGGCCGGAATCAACGCCGCGCTCGACGTAAAAGGCGAGCCCGCCTTCACACTCAATCGCAGCGAAGGCTACACCGCCATACTCATCGATGACCTCATCAGCAAGGGAACCAACGAGCCTTACCGCATGTTCACCTCCCGCGCCGAGTTCCGCCTCCACCTCCGCATCGACAATGCCGACCGCCGCCTCACGCCCCACGGACGCCGCCTCGGCCTCATCGACGACAAGGCGTGGCAAGCCTACGAATCCAAACAGCAGCGCATGTCCCACCTCCGCCAGCAGTTGGAAACCCAGCGTGCCAGCGCCGAAATCCCCGCCGCTCTAGCCGAGAAAGTCGGCGTCGTTGCCGGACAAACCTGGGCCCAACTCCTTCGCCGTCCCGAGGTTAGCGTCGATGACCTCACCCCCATCTGCCGCCAGCTTGCCCCGGAGTTCTTCGTCCACGACGACCTCGACGCACTCAACCTCCCGGTCGACGCCCATCTTCCTTCAGCGATCTGGGTCGAGTTAAAGTCTGTCGAAACCGAGGTGAAGTACGCAGGCTACCTGCAGCAACAAGACAAAGCCATCGAGCGCCTGAAGAAGGCCGAAACCAAAACAATCCCCGAGTGGTTCGACTACTCCAACATCAGCGGACTCTCCCGCGAGATGAAAGAGAAGCTCGTCCGTCTGCGCCCCCAGACCATCGGCCAAGCCTCACGTCTCCCCGGAGTCACCCCCGCCGCCGTGGCCCTCCTTAACGTCTATCTCGAAATCCAGTCGCGCCAGCGCAGACAAGCCGCCGCCCTCAGCGACTAGTTCAGCCACTATGCCCTGCGACTCTATTCCGGTATTTGAAATTGTGGAGTGCAATTGAAGGCGGGTGGGGGAACACCGCCGGTGCTCGCAACAAAAAGATCTTCGCTGCGTCTAGAACGATTTATACGCCACCACAACAGTCTTCGAGGTGTGAGCGGGAATCGTCAAATCGTATTGGATGAAGATGGAACCGTCCGTGCTTGCCAGTGGCGCGTCCACATGCAGAAAGGGCTGACACGAGTTTGGCCCTCCGGGAATTGCCTGAGAAAATCCACCATTCAGAGTCGATCCTGAAACAAATTGCAGTTGCAATCCTTTCCCTCCTTCGATGTAGCCGAAAGCTGTGCGGAAAGTGTAGTCAAAACTGTTCGACGCGTAGCCACTGGCATCAACGTCCGCATATCGCAGCAGGCCAACGTGGCGCGAACTTGAAGTGTTGTTTGCGAGTGTCATGGATACTTGCGCCAACGCACTCCCACTGTTTTGCGTAATGGTCTGAGTCAGCGTGTAGAACCCGTCCGTCGTCTTGCGCGAAATCTTTACGCTGGTAGATGACGAACTCACTTTCTGCGACGCTTGCCAGTTGCCGCTGTCTCCGTATCCTCCGTAATCGTAGTACTGAGTGCTTGGGCCAAAATCGCAGAATCCATACCCTTCGCCTGCCGGAGCCTTTGCGATGTACTCACTTCCAGATGGGCTGGCAAACTGAACGATGTTTCCGTTCTTCGTGACGCAATATTTCAAGTAGGTGTTTCCCGAACCGGAAGTGAACGTGTAACTGCAGGTGGTAGTTGCGTCGCTGCTGACGTTGCCTACATACTGCTGCTTGTTTTCCCTCAATACTTGTTCCGACACACCTTCGTTTTGGCGTGCGACTTGGGCTTGCGTCAACGTTACAAAGCTGACGCACAGAAACGTGACTACGGACAGGGACCTTATCTTCACTTGTGAACCTCCAAGCTAGCTTGAGTTGGCAGAGTGATGCGACGGCTATTCGGTCCAGTTGCCTTCCTGCAGCACGCGTTCCCAATAAAAGTCGCGTGGCGGGTTTGACTTATCGGGAGAATCAAACCAACCTTACTTCCTCAATCAGCGGAGGCTTCTGACCGTAGTCGCTGTACCGAGGCCACCGAGGTCGCGCGATCAAATTCCCATACTTCCGGGACGTCTTCACGGTATCGAAGACAATCTCCAACTCCAGAGTCGTAGCAATCCCCACCAGCTCTGATTCCGGCTTGCCATTCTCACCGACGCTCGCCACAACTCCATAACGATGCACCCGTATGAATGAATACAGAGCACTTCGATCCATCACCCTCCCCGCAAAATTCGCCCGACTTTATCCCACTTCCGGCCAGCGTCCGCATTTGTCTTTCGTAAGAGCCATCCCCGCTTTTCACGCTGTCCACATCTGCCGGACAAAGGTAAACTTGAGCTCTGGATTTGCGAGGGCTCATGCAACGTTGGGTGCTCATTCTCGGATTGATCGCCGCCATATTCTTCGGCTTACGCTGGAAGCAGAAGAAGACCGAGCTAGCGCGCCTGTCGCAAACGACCCAGTCCGTCGAACTTCCCGCCCCCGCCATCGGAATTGACATCGACGCGCTTCAACGCGACATCGTGAAAGACGGCGAAGTAGACGACCGTGCTCTGGACAAGATCAGCGGAGACGGCGACGCCATCCGAACCGCAGTTGCAAACTACATAGCGGCCCGCTTCGAATATGAGCACAAGCGTCCCGAGCTAAGCCTGCGTTACGTCGAGCGAGCCGAGCTCTTCGGTCCAAGACAATCCGGCATCCGTCTTCTTCACGCCGCTTTGTTGCTAGAGAGCAACCATTACCCCGAATCCATTGCGCAAGGCGAACAGGCCGTCCGCCTCGATCCCAAATCTTCAGAAGCCGCGCGCATCCTCGGATGGGCTTACTACTACAACCAGCAGTTACCGAGCGCCATCGAGCAGTGGCAGCATTCTCTTGCACTGCATCCCAACGACAAACTTCAGGAGCAGCTAGAGAAAGCTCAGCGCGAAGTCAAAGTCGAAGGCGGTTTTCTCGAAACTCACGAGGGACGCTTTGTCCTTCGGTACGACAACGGAACGATCTCCGACCCTTTGAAAGCGGAGCTCTTCAACACTCTCGAATCCCAGTACGATGACATCGCGCAAGATCTCGGAGACCCCAACCACACCCCCGTTACGATCACTCTTTACACGCGCGAGCAATTCCTCGAAGTCACCCACGCCCCTGAGTGGGCCGGAGCCTTGAACGACGGTCAGCTACGCATCCCGATCACAGACACGACCACCCTTTCGCGACAAATGCGCATCTCCCTGCGTCACGAACTAACGCATTGGTTCGTGCACGAGATCGCCCACGAGTGCCCCGTGTGGCTCAACGAAGGCGTTGCTCAGATGGAAGAACCGCGCACGCTTTCCTCCTTGTCGCCGCAAGTTCGCAAACTGCTTGAGACATCTACGCTGCCAACGCTGACCGAGCTTGAAAAGCCATTCATCGATATGCCCGCCGACCAAGCCCAAGTCGCCTACGCCGAGTCCCTCGCAGCCGTCGAATACCTGCGCATCAACTACGGAAAAGAAGGTGTGCGCCGAATCCTTGAGGCTCTCGGGGAAGGCAAGCCCATCAACGATGCCCTGAATTCAGCAACCGGATTTGGCTATTCCGAACTACAGCAGAACTTCGACACCGTACTCCGCAACCAGCGCGCCGCCGTAGCGGGACACGAGTAGCTCGTTGCTCCAACATTCAAAACGACGCAACCAGCACCATATTCGCTGAAATATCGAAGACCTTCACAAATACAGTCTGCAGTGAAGTACTGAAGTACCACGCATTCACCGCCGAGGCCGTCAACGCCGCTGAAGACACCGCATCTCCTCCCGCCGTAAGATTCGCGATCACAACTCCCGCAATGGTCACCTGCACCGGAACCGTAGCTCTCAGCAGCGATACAAAATAGAACGGCTCTTTCGGAGTGAATCCATCATGCGTGCGAGTCACCGTTACTTGCCGAGATGTCGAGGCGCTCGTCACCGCAGATTGCGTAATTGTAGTGAGCCGATAAGCCCCGGTCTGATAGCCAAAGCCCACCTTATCATCCAAATAGAGCGTGTGATTTCCCGCCGGCCCCGGATAACACTCAAACGTCAGTGGGTTCTGCGGCAACTGTCCCACATACTGCTCAAGCACTCGCCTTGGGATGATCGCGCCCGCCCTCACGTATATCGGCACCAAGTCAATCGGAACATACCACCCAATACTCTGAGGTCCAGTATTCGGTGCAGGCAGCGGAGCTTGTTCATCCGCATAAGCGTACCAATCGCTTCCCTTCGGAAGATAAACTTCCCGCCCCGTGCTTCCGCGAGTAATCACCGGAGCGATCAGCAGATCGTTCCCCACCATGAACTGATCATTCAAATGCCCATATACTGCGGTATCCTCGCGATCGGTCAAGAACAGCGGACGGCAAATCGGCAGTCCCGTCTGCGTGCATTCGTAAAGTAAGTCATAGAAGAGTTGCAGCAGCTTGTAGCGAATCTCAATGTACTTGCGACACGCCGACTGATACGGATCTTGATACGCGAACGGTTTCTGATACTGCTTGTTGTACCCATCGTAGTGATTGCGAAACCAGCCAATAAACGCGCTCAACGTCGTCCACCGCGTAAGCAGTTCTGGGTCAGTAATCCCGCCAATCACCTGCCCGTTCTGTATATAGCTATAACTCGGAGTCCCATTCGCGGGATCATTAAGCGATGTCGAACTGGTCGCAAATCCCCCCACGTCCGCGCCCGACATCGGCTGTCCCGACAGACCAAAATTCAAAATCTCAGGAATCAGTATCGAAAGAAAGTTCCAATCGGAAGCCGAGTCTCCCGTCCAACTTGCAGCATAACGATGCACTCCCGTAAACCCGCCGCGCGCGATAATGAACGGTCGCTTATCCACCCCGGCCTCCTGCCGCAGCTTAATCAATCCCGTATGAGTGGCACTGATCAGGTTAAGAGCGAAAACGTTGTGAATCTGCGCGCTCGGAACCATCTTGTTCTGCGTGTAATCAAACATCAGGACGTTCAACGGGAGCGTCTTCCACGGCGCGGAGTCACAAACGCTCGGCTGTGTCGCCGGGTCCGTCATGTCCTGCCACACCATCTCCAACCCTGCATCCAGCAGCGGCTTGATTAACAATCCCCACCAGTCGCGTATTGCCTGCTGCCCCAGGTCTGCATAATAGCCATACGTCCCCAACGCCGTCCCCGGCCCAGGATTGAACGGCGCTCCCGGCGAAGGATATGGATTCGAACCAAAGTTATCTCCATAACTCTCGTTTGTAACAAACGGCTGTGGATACGCTGGTCCCGGACCTTCCGCGCGATTATCCTGCACGAATGCATTAATAGCCTTGCCCGATTGCAAAACCGAATACTCTGTTGCGTTACCGTTTTCATCCAGCGGCTGGATGGTCACAATCCCCGTGATGTTCGTGCTGGCCTTCACCCCCATCGCTGCCAACTGCGCAAACGTAGGCTGACCGCCATTCGGAAACTTCTCCGGGCTTGCCGTAAACGTCCGATAGTTGTTCTGGAAATCGACATCGATATGCATCCCATCAATCGGAATTGCCGCGTTGCGATAAGACTGAATCGCTCCCACAACTTTCGCCTGGTTGTAATACCCATAGCATCCCTGGTGATACCCCAGCGCCCACATCGGAGCCAACGCAGCCGGTCCGGTCAACGTGGAGTACTGTTGCAAAACGTCCGGCGTCGCATCTCCCGCCATGAAGTAATAATCGATCTCCCCATACAGCGCGCCGAAGAAGTACTTGCCATACATGTTTCCATTGAACGAAGAACTCGCACCAAAGTTAAAGTAGGTCTGCGATTCGTTATCCAACAAAATTCCATAAGCATAAGGCACACCGGTCGCCACGCCATTGCTATCCAGTGGATTCGGATTGTCTTCAATGAAAAACGGAATCGAATTATAGAGTGGCTCCGTCCAATCCAGCGGACCAGGCTGAAAGCTCTGCGGCACCACGGCTCCAAAACCGCCGCCCGCCTGATTCTGCCCGCTGTACTTGAAGTTGTCGTAATTGAAGAATGCTAACGCAGCTTCGTTCAGCGTCAGGTCTGAGCCGCCTTTTTCTCCCGCTCCAAAATAGTTTGCATTCGCAGGATAGGCTTTGAAGTTTGCGACAGCTTGTCCTCCACCGCCTGCAACATAGATCAGCCCTTGTGCCGTATCGGTGCTGATAAGTTTCTCCTTCCAATACACCTGCACCGTGAATGGATTAAACAGAACATCCAGTCGAACCGCTCCAAGATCGGCCGAAAGCTTTTCTGTGTCGTTCTGCAACACCGTCACATTCACTGGCCCAAGATTCTTATTCACCACAGCAAACGATCCATCCATGCTGTAGTCTCCCGTAGGATTAAACCGCACGCGAAACGCCGCAGCCCCCAGAATGTATATCTTCAGCACCGGCGCCGTCGGCGCAGCCGTGCCAGTAATTGTGAACACCTCATCAGCCTTGTCGTAGACGCACCCCGTTACATGGCCAAACTGCGTCCACCCTTCAGCACTGTTCGGGTTGAACTCATCTACACGCACATACCGGTAAGAGGAAAACTGCGAATCAACACTCATGGCTATCACGCCCTCCGATGTTTGTTAGCTTTTAGGAACCCTGTTAACAGCAGTTCTTTCTAGGGCTGCACATTCTGCCTGATGCCCGAGCGGTGAGTAACCGGCGTAGCACTTGGCGCCGCAAGATTCGGCGAGCTCGCTTCAATCTGCAGCATCCAACTAAAGTTCCCATGAGCCGTTCGTCCAAAGTGTCCGTTCTCGCCAAACACCGGAACCTTATTGCCATTCACAATCATCGGAGTGCCATCTACGTTGCGCTTATACCCGACGCAAATGCCCGCCGAATAGTGGCACCCTACGCAACTCTCCGTACCGACAACCTGCGTGCTGTCCGCCTGTGCGTTATCCTGCAGCCGATCGTCTTGTTCCAGATTCCCGCCCGGCTGCGCCCCTTTTTGAAAATAGGTTTCCATCGTCGTGTTGACCAAAAACACCGGCAGCACATCGCCAGGAGTCTTGTTCGTAATGCTCTCTGGTGCGCTCCCCTGCCCGCCCGCAAAAGCCGGAGCGTCTTTGTGAACCGGCCATTGAGTACCGATAAGCTCGTAGTATCGAAACACTGAATTATTCTTCTGCAGAATCCCTCGTACTTCCTTGTTGAGTGCCGCCACTTCATCGGATAGCGATTGATCCAGCGGATTCAACCCTCCCTGCGTAGGCACCTGCACGCGCTCCACTTGCACCGGAGTGGTCGTCAAACTCTCAAACCAAGTCGTGCAGTTCGTGCTTCCCGCAGGAGTGCAGTCTGCGTTCTTTGCAGGCAGTTGATTTACCGGAGCGCCCTTCAGCTCGGGATTATTGAAATTCGCATGGCTCATTCCGCCATGCTCCAATGGGTTCTGCTGCACGTTATCGATCTGTTCAAACGTGGCCCATATCCACTCCGGCGAAGACTCCGTTCGCATCGCAATATGCATGCCCACCAACCCCGCAGGAACCGTGCGATACTGCGGCTTACTTCCCGGCCCCGAGATCTTCACTCGAAGCTCTTTCGTATAGAAGCGCGTGCGATCGTCATTCGCCCCCAACTCTTTCCACGCGAGCTTGATCTCAATGGCCCCATGCTTTGTCTTCCCGACGTTCACCGGCATCGAAACTTCGTTGTCCCGCTCCCGACGACTAAACTCAATCTGGCCGTCGAGATTGTAAAGGCGATTTTCGTAGATGTAGTTAAACTCCTCTTCATCCACCAGCGCTTCATATCGCACCCACTTGCCGTTCTGATCGACGAGCGGCCCCGAGAACGCTTGGAAGTTGTCCTCTGCCGAAGCCCCTTGCCTCCACGCTGCTTTCGTCTTCATCAGCGGCAGCTTCTTAAACGCGGCAAGTTGTTCACCGGTGTTCCAAGGTTCCGGCTTCTCCCCGTTTGGACGGAAGATGCTCTGGCTCATTCGCCAGAAACTCCACAGCGGTTCGCCCTGCTTGTCGTCAATCGTTGGCTCCGGTTCGCCGTAAGCTTTCATCGGCCAGTTCAGTGCGAGAAACGCTTGCCACGACAGAATGTCGAACTCACGTTGCGCAGCCACCAACCGCTTAGTCTCTTCAGGAGAGAACTTCCCATCCTTCGGCTGCTTCTTTCCCACCAGCTCCGCCACCTGCGGAATGTCCACGTCGTAAGGAAGCTCGGGCGAAAGCTTTGCAGGAAATGGACGAGGAACAAACCCCATCGAACTACCTGCATCCTGCCTATCGGAGTAGAAGCCCAGCCAAGCAAACGCCGCAACCACAGAGAAACTCACCCAAGCAATAAATCGAGTCGATCTCTTCATATTCACCTCGGAACGCGGCACTTCCCCGCGCCGCTCTCGTAGAGATAATGGATAGCCGCGCGCCGAGCGAATCACCGGCGCAGAGTCTCAAGATCTGTATGCATGCTGCTTTGAGCGGAAACACGAAGAGATCGAAACGTCACTCAAAAATCGAACCGACATTCCCTTCAAGGCAACTTCAACTCACAAGCCAAATATTTTGGTGAAATACGCTGGTATACAGCAGTGCAAAACTTCATCAATTTTCCCGGGGAGTGTGATTTGTTACGGATGCGATCACTTGAGATTCGGGTTGTGGACTCGACGAAGATTCTCAGGCTTTTTTGCTTTTGTTTTTGTCTTTGTAATAATTGTAGTCGCGCCAATGAAGGGGACGCAGTCCCCGATGCGTTACACTTCCTTCGCATCCTCCGCTCTGTCGGAGACATCATTTCCGTAAGGAGCACTCATGAAAGCCATTGGGTACATACAGTCCTTACCCCCATCCGATCCCAAGTCTCTGTTTGATTTCGAACTACCCAAACCAGCTCCGGCCAGCCACGATCTTTTAGTCGCGGTCCGCGCCGTCTCCGTCAATCCCGTCGATACCAAGGTGCGCATGCGTGCCCAGGGAACCGAGGCTCAGCCCAAAATCCTGGGCTTCGATTGCGCAGGCATAGTCGAGTCCGTCGGTGCCGATGTGACGCTCTTCAAACCAGGCGACGAGGTGTTCTACGCTGGCACCAACACCCGCCCCGGCACCAACAGTGAGTTCCACCTTGTCGATGAGCGGCTCGTCGGACACAAGCCAACACTGCTCTCATTCGCCGAAGCAGCAGCCCTGCCCCTGACCTCTGTCACCGCATGGGAGTTGCTCTTCGACCGCCTGCAGGTTCCCCTCGGCAAACCGCAGCAAGCTGGCACCCTGCTCGTCGTCGGAGCCTCGGGAGGCGTCGGCTCCATCCTCGTGCAGCTCGCTCACCGACTCACCGGACTCACCGTCATTGGCTCCGCCTCGCGTCCCGAGACGCAGCAATGGGTCTTGAAGGCCGGAGCGGAGCACGTCGTGAACCACGCCAGGAAACTCAGCGCGGAAGTTCGCAAACTCGGCATCCACAATGTTGAATACATAATCGGACTCACCCACACCGACGAACACTTCGACGAGATCGTCGAACTCATCGCGCCCCAAGGAGCCTTCGCACTCATCGACGATCCCCCAGTGATCGATGTCCGCAAACTCAAAGTAAAATCCGCGTCCATCCACTGGGAATCGATGTTTACCCGCTCCACCTTCCAGACCGCCGACATGATCGAGCAGCACCGCATCCTCGAGCAAATATCGGCACTTGTCGATGAAGGCCTGATTCGTACCACTCTCGGAGAATCCGCCGGTCTCATCACCGCCGCGAATCTTCGCAAAGCACACGCCTCCATCGAGTCCAACAAGTCCATCGGAAAAATTGTCCTCGAAGGTTTCTGATCAAACGGATCACGGGTGGCCCACATCCGCCCCGCTGTTGGGCGAATGTGGGGTTATCTTTACCCTCCACCTCGGAGAATTTTGCCCCAGCAAACCGGATGCAGCGATTTACATTCCTACCTAAGAAGCTTTTGACTTCACTCTTCCAATAGACAGTTTGTCCTCGAATACAATCCTAGTCGCGAACTGCTTATGAATGTCGTTTTGCCATAGGCAATGCCTATGGGTGCCATTGCGGGTACCCCATATCGCGCCCCTCCTCCTGTCGATACACTCAAAACGAGTCAAGAGAACAGAAGAATGCACCAGCCGCACTCCGCACCGCAGGTCGGCACTGAAACCCGCAAACCTTCAACAGTTCATAGCGACACAGGAGAATCCTCAATGGCAGATAACGAAAAAGACAAGTCCAACGGTTCCGCACCGAAGCAGCCCGTCGAAGCCCCTACAAATTTGACCACTACTGCCGGGCGTCCCGTAGCTGAAAATCAGAATTCGCTAAGCGCTGGCCCGCGCGGTCCGCTATTAATGCAAGACTTTCAGCTCATGGAGAAGATGGCTCACTTCAATCGCGAGCGCATTCCCGAGCGAGTCGTTCACGCGAAAGGTTCCGGAGCCCACGGGCACTTCGTCGTAACCAAAGACATCACGCGATACACCACCGCCAAACTCTTTTCGCAAATAGGTAAGAGCACCGAATTGTTAGTGCGCTTCTCCACCGTAGGCGGAGAGAAAGGTTCTGCCGACACCGAGCGCGACCCCCGCGGCTTCTCCGTGAAGTTCTACACCGAGGAGGGTAACTGGGACATGACCGGCAACAACACTCCCGTCTTCTTCATTCGCGACCCCTTGAAGTTTGGCGATTTCATTCACACGCAAAAGCGCGACCCGCAAACGAATCTCAAGTCGCCCACCATGATGTGGGATTTCTGGTCGCTCTCTCCCGAGTCTTTGCATCAAGTCACCATCTTGTTCTCTGATCGCGGTACACCTAACGGCTATCGCCACATGGATGGCTTCAGTAGTCACACCTTCTCCATGGTCAACGCCCAGGGTGAATTGTTCTACGTGAAGTATCACTTCAAAACCAAGCAAGGCATCAAGAACTTCATGGCCGACGACGCCACGCGCATGAAAGGCGAGGACCCCGACTACGCGCAGCGTGATCTTTTCAACGCAATCGAAACTGGCGACTATCCCAAGTGGAAGGTCTCCATCCAGGTCATGCCCGAAGCCGAAGCGGCCAATTACAAGGTCAATCCCTTCGATCTCACAAAGGTGTGGTCCCACAAGGATTACCCGCTCATCGAGGTCGGTGAAATGACCCTTGACCGCAATCCCGAGAATTATTTCAACGAAGTCGAGCAAGCCGCCTTCTCACCCGTGAATGTAGTTCCCGGCATGGGTTACTCGCCCGACAAGATGTTGCAAGCTCGCCTCGTCTCCTATCCCGACGCTCATCGCTACCGTGTCGGCACTAACTACGAGTCGCTACCCGTCAATCGTCCCAAGGCCACCGAAGCACACACCTACCACCGCGACGGCTCCATGCGTTTCGACTCCAACGGCGGCAAGACGCCCAACTACGAGCCCAATAGTTTCGGAGGCCCCAAGCAGAATCCCGCTTATCGCGACATACCGCTCAACCTCACCGGAGAGCCAGCCGACCGCTACAACCATCGCGATGGCAACGACGACTACACCCAAGCCGGAGACCTTTTCCGACTACTCGACTCTGGCGCGCAAACTCGCCTCATCCAGAACATCGTGGGCTCCATGCGCGGCATCCCCGAACACATCCAGCGTCTGCAAATCAGCCACTTCTACAAAGCAGATCCGCGTTACGGCCTCGGCGTCGCAGCAGGACTCGCTCTAGAGGTCCCCGAGTTGCTTGCCGCTCAAGTGGGCGACTAGCCTATCCCAAGGGACAGGCCACGGCCTGTCCCTTTTTCATCGCTCTCACACGCCGCTTGAATCCCACATCCCCACTAGCGGATGATAGAGCGATGGAAGTGAACCAATTGCGCTATTTCTGCGCCGTCGCTCATACCGGCAGCTTCACCAAGGCCGCCGAGCAGGAGGGCATCGCGCAGCCTTCACTCTCTCAACAAATCCGCAAACTCGAGCGCGAAATTGGTTCGCCTCTCTTCGAGCGCCTCGGACGCCGGAATCGATTGACTCCTTCCGGAGAAGCTCTTCTCCCTCACGCTCAAACAATTCTGCGTCAAATCGCCGAAGCGCAAACACTCGTAGTAGATCTCCGCAAAGGCGTGCACGGCCCCCTTCGCATTGGCGTAATCCCCACCATCCTCCCCTACTGGATCGCACCGCGCATCGGCGACTTCACCGCGCAATTCCCCGAAGTTGACGTGCAGCTAAAGGAAGCAACAACCCACCGCCTCATCGAGAGCCTGCAAGCCGGAGAACTCGACGCCGCCGTCGCCAGCCTCCCCATCCAGTCCCCTGACATCGTCTGTAGCGAGTTATTCCGCGAAGACCTCTGCCTGCTCGTCCCGCCCACCCACTCCATGGCCGCGTCCAGCTCCGCGCGTCTCAAAGACCTCCACACCGAGCGCATGCTTCTCCTACGCGAGGGACACTGCCTCCGAGACAACGTGCTGACCGCCTGCACCCGTGCCAACGTCGATTTCGAGTCAGTCTTCGAAACCGATCAAATCGCAAGCATCTTCCCCCTCGTCGCCACCGGATTCGGAATTAGCCTCATCCCCTCCATGGCCGCCACCCACGCCGACGGATGCAAAGTTGTCTCTCTCGAACGCACCAGCTTCCGCCGCATCGGCTATCTTCGCGCCAACCACCACTTTGTCAGCAAGCCAATGAAAGCATTCTTCACCTGGCTGCGTTCCATCGACCACGCATAGCTCACATCATTCTTCTTTCATTCGTGGACTGACGAATCCACCAAGGATTCATTGCGGCTATCCCCTTCTCCTGAATTCTTTGTTTTCCACTTTCCCTCAGGTTTTCCGCAGCTTCCCGCCGTTGTGACGAAAGTCATAGCTAACCTTCCGCTCTCTACATAGTCTAAAAAGGAGAAAGTTGGATTCTTCCTTTGTCTATTACTCATGCCTAAGAATGTTGATCCTGAATCAGGAACCCCGGAAGCAGTAGCCGTCCCCCTCGAAGTCGCACTCCCAGAAACCGTAGCGAAGAAGAAGTTCGTTCGCCGCAGCACCCCTGAGCGCTCACAAAGCACGCGGCTCATCGTGCAGAGCCTCTTCATCGCTCTCAATCTCTTCCTCGCCGCGCAGTTCTACTTCTTCGTCCGATTCTTCGAGACCTTCGGCACCGGCCCCCACGTCTCGCGTCCCTCCGGAGTCGATGGCTGGCTCCCTATCGCCGGACTCATGAACCTGCGTTATTTCGTGGGCACCGGACACATCCCCACCATCCACCCAGCCGCCATGGTGCTCTTCCTCATCTTCGTAGCCATGAGCCTCATCCTGAAGCGCGCCTTCTGCTCCTGGCTCTGCCCCATCGGCACCCTCTCCGAATACCTATGGAAAGCGGGCCGCAAGCTTCTCGGACGAAACCTCGTCCTCCCTCGATGGATCGACATCCCCCTCCGATCCATCAAGTACCTGCTCATGGCCTTCTTCGTCGTCATCATCGGCAACATGACGGCCGCCGCCCTGCAGGACTTCATCGGAGGCCCTTTCGGCATCCTCGCCGACGTCAAAATGCTGCACTTCTTCCTGCGTATGGGATCTACTGCACTTGTAGTAGTAGCAGTGCTGGCCCTGCTCTCCATGTTGATCAAGAATTTCTGGTGTCGTTACGCATGCCCTTACGGCGCCGTCATGTCGTTGGCTTCACTCGCGAGCCCCTTCAAAATCCGCCGCGATGAAGAGAGTTGCATCTCCTGCGGCAAGTGCTCTAAAGCCTGTCCCCAGAACCTTCCTGTGGATCGCCTCATCCAGGTCCGCTCTGCTGAATGCACCGCCTGCATGGAGTGCGTCGCCAGTTGCAATACCGAGAACGCCCTGCAGTTCGCGCTTCCTCCACGCGCATCGACACCAATCGCCACACGTTGGGCCGCTCGCAGATTGCAACCCCTAGCCGCAGCCATCATCCTCGCCGCTCTTTTCTTCGGAGGCGTGGGACTGGCACGTGTCACCAACCACTGGAAAACAGATGTCTCCGATGATGTCTACAAAGACCTCATCCCCCACATAGACGAAGAAACCCACCCCAACTTCTAACCGATCTCAATACATAGGCGTCGCTCTCAACGGCGCCTATCTTATTGGGTTCTGGTTGCGCTTCTGACCCGCATCCACGGGAGTCTGTCCCGGCCCTTAACTTCAGCGATCGAAGTCGTGACTATGCCGGGATTCAGCAAAACAGTTGGATTGTGTAATCTTTGGATTAAGCCGAGGTGGGAGCATAGGCCGCGAGGCGAGCTCGTAATTGAGCCAGCCTCGCGGGAAGCGATCAGAAGGTGAAACGTCCACCGACTGTCGGAGCACAGTTGTTGTCGGACTTATAGGGCACGCCGGGGCCATGAGGAATCGCGATGGCCATACCGCCTTTTACGTAGGAATACGCAATTCCGGCAAAACCGTCGAAACGCTTGGTGAAGTGACGATCCACATAGAGCGATTCTTCGTTGAGGGTGCCCGCACAGGAAGCGCGGAAACCGGCCGTAGCCGAGCAGGTTGTCGGGGAACGGAAGTCGTTCTGCAACTGGTGATACCAGGACAGAGTGACGTCGGTTTTGTTGTCGATGGCGTATTTCCCACCCGTCCACCAGATCTGCACGTGCTTGGGAGAATCAAGATTATTGTCTTCTACGCTACTCAGGAAGTAACCGCCCTGGTCCGAGGCGCCAACGCCCAACGGGTTCGACGGGTTAGCCTGCCGGATGTATTCGTAGCCGGCATACAACTTGAACTTCTCCGCCGTATACTTGGTAGCAAACATAATGGCGCGATTGTCGGTCACGATGCCATCTAAGGTGTTGTTCGTCGCGATCAGGTTGGCCCCGGTAATTTGGATTGTATTGATGCTGTCGGTGGTCGACTGCGTTCCTGCGTTCGCATTCTGAGTCTGAGGTCCCAGCAAGGGGTTCAGCACGCTGATCGCCTGGTTGTAACGTTGGTATACGACGTCCGCGGAGAACTTGTGGTAGCCTCCGCCGAGATCGAATCCATAGGCGTTGTTATGCGCAGATTCCGGCGTACAGGAGGCAGCAGTCCAGTCTGCGGTGGCCGAATAGCAGCCGCCAGAGCCATCCGCGAATTTATACATCGCGCCAAAATGGGCCAGGCCATAGTTGAGCCGATACTTCACGGCGTCGTCCCAACGGGTGTTCTCCGTGTCGCCGCCGCCAGCCATCGTGCCGTTATATCCAATGTACGAGAAGGCATAGGCACCGTTGGCGGGATCGTAAGCGAGCATCGCATCTGTACCGAGAGAGCGCTGACGACCGAATGTCAGTGCGCCGAATGTCGTGGACGATACCCCGCCAAAGAATTCGTCATTGAAGGTTTGCCCTGCGCGAGCGCCGTCGATGGCGATCGAATAGCTGCTCCTGGGAAGGCCATTATTCATGGTGTCGGTAGCAGACGCGTTGGCGAGCAAGCCGGACTGCGGATTGATGCCCGTCGAAGCGTTGAATACAACGGACCAGCCAGGCATAAACTCTTCCTTGCCCCTGATGCCCAGCCCCGTCTGTGACAGGTTGTTCGGTGCGACAAGGAATCGATGTTGATAACCGTTCCGGTTCACCAGAGATTCACCTTCATAGTTGGCGCCGTTCTCCGGCAAGCCGTGGCTGACGTAGCCAACGCCGATATCATACGCACCGTACACCGTGATGCCGTGCCACGTCAGCGCGCAATCGGTGGTGGCGAACTCGTGGCCGTTCGCGCAGATGTCGGAGTTGCTCACCTGCATCGTAATGTCGACCGCAAAAGCGGTCTGGCCAACCGGCACGCTGATTCCCGCGCGCGTTACATCGGCGAACCCTTTTTTCGTGGCTCGAAGCACAATGTGCCCCTGAGGCAGGCCAGCGGTCTGGTAGTGCCCCGCGCCGTCGGTTGTGATCGTGCGCGTTTCACCTGAGTCGACGTCTTTGATCGTTACCGCGACATCGCGAAGAGCTACGCCGGTTTGGTCTGTAACCACCCCGGAAAGGTTCACTCCCGTTTGGGCACACGCCGGAATCGCCCCCATCGCAAGCCACAAAAGTGCAAAAGACAACTTTCCCTTAATCATCGATCCTCCAAAATCAAAGATAACTACATTGAATCTGCTGCAAAGTGTTCATGCGAGGGCGGAGACGATACGCTTCTATCTCTGAACTGAAGCTATGTCTCGATTCAAACGCGTAAAATCATGACGTCCGTCGACTTTATGAGGGCCGCTGCGGTCTGCCCCGGCTTTAGCTGCATTTCCCGCGCAGAACCCGCGGTGATCACCGATGTGATCTTCTGACCACCAATCGAAATTTCTATTTCTGCCATCAGGCCGCTGATGCGAACGGACTCGATTCTTCCCACAAGCTGATTACGTCCGCTGACGCCGCTCTTAACCTGCTTCGTCTCCTCCTGAATTTTGCCTCGTGTTGTAAAAAGGAGCCGATCAACTTCACTTTGCGGGATACGGTGATGCCCCCCGACGGTTTTGACGGAACGTAGTTTGTTCTTGTAAATCCATTGCTTGATGGTTGGAATACTGATGCCTAATTGCAATACTGCGTCCGGGAGTCTTAGCAACTCTTCAGCCTTTGGGCGAGATCTGCCGATGCTCTGCATGGCGACGGTTTCTCCACGCCAACACGAAATAACCCAAACATTTTTGAAACAGCATCAAAGTGATGACTATTCTATATTTAAATCGTGTAGCCAATATCATTTGTTTTTTTGATTGCACCCATAATCGCGAACTGTATAGCGCCGAGTGGCTCACAGCCTATACGTGAACGAGGATGGCGAAGGCGATTTTCGGATCCACGCTCCCGAGAATAGATCGACATATATAAATCTATTCAACTGCCGCTGTCTTTTTCGGTTTAAAGCCTCGGCCTCAGTTTGGATTCCTCAATCCAGCATTTATCCTCTACCTATGGAAGCCTCTGCCCTTCGTGACCTACTCGCACCCTTTATCCCGTCCGCCGAACTTGACGAGCACTTACTCGCATCGATCAACACTCATCTCGACCTCCTGGTCCGGTGGAATCAGAAAATGAATTTGACAGCCCTGCAAACTCCCGAGGAGATGGTGACCCGCCATTTCGGCGAGTCTCTTTTCGCAGCCCAGCGGCTTTTCTCGCGGGGGAGCCAACAAGAAGTATTCGACGTGGGCAGTGGTGCCGGATTCCCCGGACTCCCCATGAAGTACTGGGCACCCAGTCTCAGGATGACTCTCATCGAGGGTCACGGAAAGAAGGCTACATTCCTTCGCGAAGTCGGACGCGCCCTTACCCTCCCCAGCCTTACCATTCTCAACGCCCGCGCCGAATCCGTAACGCAACGCGCCACTCTCGTGACGATGCGCGCAGTTGAAAAGTTTGAACACGTCCTGCCTGCTGCTGCCAACCTCGTTGCCCCAACAGGTCGCCTCGCTATCCTCATTGGAGAAGCTCAGCGCGAGCAAGCATTATCCCTCCTGCCGCCCGGCGAGAATACCTCCGTCGCCCTCCCTGCTTCCGAACAACGCATCCTGCTCACCTGGACTTTCGCATAGTTTCCACGTGAAATGTTGCGCGACTCTGAGCCACGCGACTTTAAACCAAATGCTCCACGTGGAACAGAACTTCCACCCATCCCACCATGTTCCACGTGGAACACCACCGATTCTTCGTTCCACGTGGAACAATTCCACGTTCTGCACAACTTTCCGCACTTATCCACTGAATCCACACCTCTGCACAGGCGTTTCCGATTGCCCCCATCTACGCAACCCTTTAACCTCACTCTTGTTCACCATCGCAGCCGCCGTCGTTCCATTCCCGGTTGCCGGAGTTACTATGTCTCGGGTCATTGCCATCGCCAACCAAAAAGGCGGAGTAGGGAAGACCACCACAAGCATTAATCTGGCCGCCAGCTTCGCCTCCACCGGAATCCGAACCCTTCTCATTGATTGCGATCCGCAATCAAACTCCTCCTCCGGCCTCGGACTCCAAAAAGACTCCGAACGCCTAGGAACCTATCAGCTACTAATGGGAGACGCCGACGCCTGCGATCTCCTCCAGAACACCGAGATCGATGCTCTCAAGGTAATTCCGTCCTCCAAACACCTCATCGGAGCAAACGTCGAGCTCGTAAACGCCGAATACCGCGAATACCGCCTCCGCCACGCGCTCCTGAACATTCGCGAACAATTCGACGTCATGATCCTCGACTGCCCTCCCGCGCTCGATCTCCTCACCCTGAACGCGTTAGTGGCGGCAGATTCCGTCCTCGTCCCCATGCAAGCCGAATACTTCGCCTTGGAAGGCGTCAGCGAACTCCTCGATACCATCGAGCGCATCCGCCAAACCCTCAACCCAAGTCTCTTCGTCGAAGGCGTAGTACTCACCATGTACGACGACCGGACAAATCTGGCACAAGGCGTGACCAGCGAACTCAAGTCCTTCTTCGGGGATCTTCTCTACGTCACGGCAATTCCGCGCAATATCCGGCTGGCCGAAGCCCCCAGCCACGGAAAACCAGCGATTCTCTACGATCCAAAGTCCCGAGGAGCAGAAAGCTACTCGAAACTCGCTGAAGAAGTCATGGCTCGCATTAAAACCCGGTCCAAAGAATCCAGCAAGGCGAGCGAGGCAAAACAATGACACCACCACAAGACAAACGAAAAGCCCTCGGACGCGGACTCGCAACCCTCCTGCCCGCAGCCCGTGGCACGCACTCCGCAGTCATCCCCGGCCAGAACACGCCTCCTCAGGAACCCGTAGGAGATGCCGTTCGCGATATCTCCGTCAACGAGATCGACCGAAACCCCTACCAAACGCGGACCCACTTCGACGAAATAGCTCTCAACGAACTAGCCGACTCCATCAAAGCCTCCGGAGTCATCCAACCCATCACCGTTCGACCGGCCGCGGGTCGCTTTCAGCTCATTACCGGAGAGCGTCGCTGGCTCGCATCCCAGCGCGCCGGGAAACTCACTGTTCCCGCCATCGTCCGCCAAGTCTCCAACGAACAGGCGATGGAAATCACTATCATTGAGAACCTCCAGCGCGAAGACCTCAACCCGGTCGAGCAAGCCCGCGCCTACGCACGCCTAGCCCACGAGTTCAGCCTCACGCAAGAGCAGATGGCACAGAAGACCGGCAAAGACCGATCCTCCGTCGCTAACTTCCTGCGCCTGCTGAAACTCCCCGAAGAAGTCCTCAAGTTGGTAGAAACCAACAAACTCACCTTCGGACACGCCAAAGCCCTGATGGGTCTCGACTCACCCGACTCAATGCTGCGCCTCGCGCAACGGGCAGTTCAGCTCTCGATGTCGGTTCGACAAGTCGAGGGTTCGGTCTACAACCTCATGCACCCCGAACCGCAGGTTGCCAAACCCGAACGCCTCCTCGATCCCAATGTTCGCGAAGCCGAGCAGCAACTCCAGCGAGCACTAGGCCTCCGAGTCCAGATCCAGGACAAACACGGCAAAGGCAAGATCATCCTCGAATACAAATCACTCGAAGACTTCGACCGTGTCCTAGAAATGCTCAACTCCAAATAAACAGAGCGGACGGCTCATCACCGTCCGCTCTACATTCACATATATCTATCTATCTATCCTTCGCACCGAGCCCTAACAACCACTCCCGAACCACCACGTTTACTACTTCGCCAATACTTATCTCACGAACCTTCTCGCTCAGCGCAATAGTTCCGCCTTCAGCTCAACGATTCACCAACCAATCACATCCACCACTGCAAACATTAACTACCGCATAAATGACTCGCCCTTCACACCGCCGCCAGGTAAGCACGCATTCCACCGAATCCTGCGCTCCATCTACTCATCTAACCAATGTCCGCATTGCGACAGGAGCATGCCCGTGCAGCGCACTACACTTGGGGATTTCGAACTTACTGTAATTAACGATGGCCTCTATTACCTCGATGGCGGAGCAATGTTCGGAGTCGTCCCCAAGCCTCTATGGGAAAAGAAGCTCCCCGCCGACAACCAGAACCGCCTCCACGTCGCCATGAATTCCCTGGCCATCCGCACCGGAGACCACACCATCCTCATTGAAACCGGCGCAGGAAATAAGCTCCCTGACAAAACGCGACGCATCTTCGACACCCAGCAAACACTGCTATCAAACCTCGCCGATGCAGGCTTTGCCCCCGAAGACTTCGACATTGTCATCAACACTCATCTGCACTTCGACCACTGCGGATGGAACACCACTCGCCGCGCCGACGGCACCATCGTTCCAACCTTCCCTCGCGCGCGCTACTACTATCAACGCGGAGAACTCGCCCACGCCCACGAGCAACACGAACGCGATCGCGTCAGCTACCTCACTGACAACTACGACCCCCTTGTATCCAGCGGCTCCGCGATACTTCTCAACGGAGACGCGCCCATCGTTCCCGGCATTCGAGTTCAACTCTTCCCCGGTCACACCGAACACCATCAAGCCGTCATCATCGAAAGCCAAAACAAAAAGGCCGCCTATGTCGGCGACCTCATTCCTACCTCTGCACACATCCACCCAACCTGGGTGATGGGCTACGATCTCTCACCAATCGCCTGCATCAACAATCGCCATCGCTACTACGGCGAAGCAATCCCTGAACGCTGGCTAACAATCTTCACTCACGATCCCACAACGCCCTGGGCCTATATCTCGCGAGACTCCGACGGACGCTACCTCGCCGAACCTATCACGCAAACTCACACTCAGACTTCCAGCACGCCTTCCATCTCTGCCAGATAACGAACGATCTCATCGCGTTCAGCGGCTGATACTTCAACGAACTGCATACCGCATCGAAACCCGCGCCGATTGCGCACCACAGCGCGCATTCGCATCGCCTTCGAAGCGTTCGGCAAAGAAAACTCAACAAGCATAAACGTCCCGATTTCAAACGACTCCGAGGCGTACACGCTCATTCCACCTTCGCTCAACTCGTACGTGCGAACAACGGAAGCGCCGTCCTCCGGCTCTTCCCAGCGCCGGATCTTCACCCGAACATCAACCTTGATTCTTTTCCATCTACGTTCTGGCGCGACCACCAAAGCACCTCGCTGCTCAATGGATATAACAAACCATCAGCCCTTTGAAGCATAGCTATCATCTGCGAGAATACCCCAACGCCGTTGAAACTTTCGATACAATTCCAAGTTACTTTCGTCTACTTCGACGAACTGCAACCCGTATCGAAACCCACTTCTTCGCTGCGTCTTCAGCCTCGCGCAAAATACGCCTTGGACCGTCGGAAAACTCATCTCCACATTGAACACCGCTTCTAACGCGATCTCAACCGGAGAAATTACTCCCACCCCGCCCTCGGAAATGTCTGTCGTCCGAACAGTAATCTCCTGCCTTCCGTCGTTCAATTTAGCCCGAACATCAAGTGAATACCTGGTGAACTGTCGCTGGACTGCGTAGTTAGGGAATGACATCCCGAATCCTTCTCACGTCTTTGAATTACAAACATGAACAGCCCAGCTCAACCGCAACAATCCTCAACTCTGTGCTCGGCAACAGATTCCGCCACCGAATCCATGCTCGGAGGTACGGTGAAAAACAAATCCACTGCATCCACGATCCCCTCAGCGCATTTCGCCTCGTAGATCGCCTTCCGCAACTTTGCCCCACCCTCCACGCCATGCGTGAACCATGAAGCAAACTGCTTCATCTTTCCCGTTGCGTCCGGGAATCCCTCTTCGATCAACATTCCGAAGTAACGACGAATCATCTCATGCCGGTCTACTCTCGACGCAACATCATAACTGCCCGACTCAGTGAATTGCGATATCTGCCTAAATATCCACGGATTCGAAGCCGCCGCACGACCAATCATCACCCCGTCGCAACCTGTCTCGGCCACCATCGCACGCGCATCTTCAGGACTTCGTATATCACCATTACCAATCACAGGAATAGAGACCAGCGACTTCAACTCAGCGATCCACTGCCATTGCGCCTGTCCGCTGTATCCCTGCTCACGAGTACGGGCATGCATCGCGACCGCATTCAGCCCGCAGCCCTCAGCGATCTTCGCCAGTTCGCGAAACACCAACTCGCTCTCGCTCCACCCCGCCCGGAACTTCACGGTGAAAGGTATTTTCACAGCAGCGCGCACGGCTTCAAATATCTTCTGGATCGACGGCAACTCACGCAGCAACCCGCTCCCGCCGTTACACTTGACGACCTTCTTTGCTGGGCAGCCGAGATTCAAATCCACGAGATCGAAGCCGAACCCTTCCACCATCTTCGCGGCTTCCGCAAGAGATTCCGGATTCGATCCAAACAGTTGCGATGAAATCGGATGCTCATCCGCGTAGAAATGCAGATACCTCTTTGCCTTCTTATCCTTCTTGCGAACCACACCGTCTGCGGATGTGAACTCCGTCATCAGCAAACCGCATCCGCTCATCTCTCGAATGAATCGCCGAAACACCGTGTCCGTAATACCTGCCATAGGAGCAAGAACTGTCGCCGGGGCAATCTCAACGTCCCCAATCTTCAACTTCGCCGCGACCTTCGAACCTTCGGGCGCTTCGTGAATCAACGGATTGTCATAAAACTTATGCACCCACTCATTGTATCGGTATTCGCCTTCCCGCCGAACATCGCGCGACGGCTGGTTCTCCCTCGAATTCCGAGTTGCCCAATCACTCAAAACGCATCCAAGTAATCACAAGCATGGCAACCTACATTCAACCCGTGCCCGCAACCTTGACGAGCTCTCGCATTCTTCCCGCTCTAGTCTTCGTCGCTGCCGCAGTATGTCTCCCTGTTTTGGCCGGACTCGCCTGGCATCAAACTTCGGACAACCCCATCTGGCCCCTTGTCCGCCACACCTTAGGCGTCTGTGAACTCCGCGACGCACAACTCTCTCCCCTATCGCCAGACGGACGCTATCGCGCACACGTCGTCCAAGCAACCTGCCTTGGCCGCTTCGATGAGACTCTGGTGTTTGTAAGTGGTGCCGCCGACGCTTGGTCCCACGAAAAGCTGAATCCCGACGACGCTATCTTCGAGGGTGCGGGCCTTCGCTCGCTGGATGCAATTAACTGGCAGGAAAATTCAACAACGGCTGCGCCTGTCCTTCAACTCTGGCTTCTTCCCGGAGCAGCAGAACATCAGATCCATCGTGTCGAACACGTCTTAGGCCCGATTCTGATCACAACCCAAACCAGCACAGCCGCACCAGGCTCCGAGCGTCTCGATTATTAGCGGAAACAGTAAGCCCCCGCCGTGAAGCGAGGGCTCAATTCTTGCGCCGAAGGGCGTCTTCACCCCAGCAAGGATCGCTTGCCGGAGACCCCGACCACCCGCCGGATCAATTCTTCTCGGTCTTTGCCGGTTCCGCTTTTGCATACTTGCGGCGGAAACGTTCAATACGGCCAGCGGTGTCGAGCACCTTCTGTTTACCGGTAAAGAACGGATGACAGGCCGAGCAGATTTCAACGTGGATGTCGCCATGGTTGGTGCTACGCGTCACGAATACCGAGCCGCATGCGCACTTAACCTGGACCTCTTCATACTTCGGGTGGGTTGCTGCTTTCATAAATCCTCATCCATCTGTCAGAAGCAGACTCTCTAGTGTAACCTGCCAGCTTCCCACTCGGCAATATCCGCCCCGTCTCCAGGCATTACCACCCACTCTTTCACTTTCCAACAGACTAATCCACAGCTCGTTTTACGATTCGCCCTACTGTTGTCCTCTGCGCCGAATCGCCGCCGCCTGCACGGTCCGCATCAAGTTCCAGACAAACGCGCAACTTCCGCTGCAGATCGCTACCGGAATAGAAATGTCGCGGTAAGCCATGCTCATATCAGGCGAACGATGCATGATCGCGCTCCAAATCAACACGCCGAATATTCCGCAGAATAATCCAGCTCCCATGCCGAACCCTGTCCAGAGCAGCGTGAGAAAAAGGACACGAAAGCCCTTCATAAGAGTCCACACCAGCCAACTGGGCTCTTTCACAGGCTCGCTGGCCACCAGCGTCTTGCTTCCGCGTGCCTCCATTTCGCTAACCTTCACAGTTTCCTCCGTCTTACGCGCCAGCTTGCATATCGCTGAACGGTCGCCTGCGCTAGAATGATAGTTTCCTATGCCTCACACACAACAAGCAACCACGCAGTCACCCGCCGAAGTCCTAAGGAACTCCCCCGTGCAGCAAGCACCCAACGGTATTTGCTACGCTTCCAGCGGAGAAGTGAACCTTTCTTCAGATGAGTTGCAGCGGATGGTTGGCGCTGTGCCTCAAGCCATTTCTGCGGTTCTGAACCGCAAAGCATTTTACTTCGTTCCACTCACCGTTGCCGACGGCGATCAGACTCTGATTGCTGATCGTTACGATGTGCAACTCAGCGACAGAGCTGTCTGTCACCGCAATCTTACGCTCGGCGACGCGCAGTGTGTCTTCATCTCTACTCGCTTGATGGATGACCGTTTTTCAGTCGCGTTCGAGTTCTATATCAACGTAGCTCACGCCTTTGCCGATCAGACCGGGTTCTCACAAGAGTTTGCCGACCTCGTCTTGAAGCAGGCCGAGAGCAAGGTGAAGGGCGAAACCTCACTTGACGCCAATGAACTTCGCAAAATTGTTCTTTCCAACGCTCCCGATGCCGAGAAGGCGCGACAAGAGTATTTCGAGACCACTTTCGCCGACGCCATTGCCATCTACCTCCTCTCGCTTTACCTTGATGTGGACTACTACGAACTTCGTGAGCGCGACTATCCTTTGTTGGCTCCGCCCGCCATGGCCGAGCGCCTTCGCAAAATAAACGAACTCTTCCCAGCCCCACGCGGTTTTGAATTCAACATCTTTTACAAACGTCGTCCAGAGCAGCGTTAAGCGGAGCTGAAATGATCGCCCATCTTCGTGGAACTCTTCTCGCAACTTCTCCGGGTCGCATCGTCGTGGACTGCCACGGCGTCGGCTACGACGTCACGGTTTCGATGAACACCTTCACTCGGCTTCCGGAGATAGGGAAAGACGTTTCCCTGTTCATCTTTACCCATGTTCGCGAAGATCAGATTGCTCTCTTCGGCTTCCACTCCGCCGAAGAGAAAGCACTCTTCGAAAAGCTGCTCTCCGTCAGCGGCATTGGCCCCAAACTGGCGGTTAATATCCTCGGAGGAATGCCTACCCCCGACTTGGTCGGATCAATTCGCGGCGCAGATGCCGTCAGGCTCACCCGCATGCCCGGCGTTGGAAAGAAAACCGCAGAGCGAATGGTACTTGAACTCAAGGACAAGTTAGCGGAATTCGGCGTTACTCCAGTTGCTCCACGCGCACGGCACATACTCGAAGAAGACGTGCTCTCGGCACTCATGAATTTGGGTTACCAACCAGGCGCTGCCGAACAGGCACTCGAAAAGTTGGGACCTGCGAACGGCCGCAGTTTCGAACAGCTTTTCCGCGCCTCCTTAGCGCAGCTTGCTCGTTAGACTCTCACCGGCCCTATCCAATGCAGAGCTGTCGGAGTCACTAGCCCAAGTTCCACCTGCAGAGTAGAATCCTCGCACGCCATCACGCAGCTATTTCGCGTCAATGTGCTGTCCAGATAGGAGTCTTCTTGCGCCCTTATTCCTCTTCGATTCTTAGAACTTATCGCCTCCTCTCATTCACCTTCGTACTACTTGCCGCGCTGTCTGGATACGCGCAATCGTCATCTGTCGCTGATCTCGGCTCGGCCATGCCGCCGAACTCCTACTCTGCCTCCGCAGACTGGTGGAAGCACGCGGTAATCTACGAAATCTATCCGCGCAGTTTTGGTGACTCCAACAATGACGGTACCGGAGACCTTGCTGGCATTACCGAGCACCTTGCATACCTGCAAAGCATGGGTATTGACGCCATCTGGCTTACCCCGATGTTCCCCTCACCCCAGGTCGACTTCGGATACGACGTCTCTGACTATCGAAACGTGGACCCTCAATACGGGACCCTGGCCGATTTCGACCGTCTGGTAGCTGAAGGCAACAAGCACGGCATTAAGATCATTCTTGATTTCGTCGTGAACCACACCTCAGACCAGCATGAATGGTTTAAGGCATCCACGCAGTCGAAGAACAATCCTTACCGTGATTTCTACATCTGGCGCGACGGACGCGCAACGAACTTACCGCCCAATAACTGGACATCCTGCTTCGGAGGCTCCAGTTGGACACTCGATCCAAAAACCGGGCAGTATTACTACCATTACTTCTACCCGCAACAGCCTGATCTGAATTGGCGCAATCCGAAGGTTGAAAAAGAGATGTTCGACACCATGCGCTGGTGGTTCAAACGCGGTGTCTACGGATTCCGCCTGGACGCGGTAGATAGTCTCTTCGAAGACCAGAAACTCACCGACAACCAGCCCGCCGCTGGCACGGACGCCTACGGAGATCCGAACCAGAATCATCTCTACGACCACAATCTTCCAGAGGTTCACACGGAACTGCAAAAGATGCGAACCGTGGTGGATCAATATAAAGGCCGCGTCCTGATTGGCGAAACATGGACCAACACTCCAGCAGAGCTCGCCGTCTATTACGGTCCTCACAACAACGAATTGCAGATGCCGATGTACTTCAACTTCACGACCATCAATCGTCTGGATGCCGCAATGTTCCGCGAAAAGATCGAGGCCGTGGAGCAGAACTCTGTCGGAGGATGGCCCGTCTTTGTGCTCAGTAATCACGACATCCATCGTCAGGTTGATCGCTATACTCCGCCGGGAGCCGATAAAGACAAAGTCGCCAAGTTGCTCGCCGGAATGTATCTGACGTTACGCGGATCGGCCATCATGTACTACGGCGAAGAACTCGGCATGGCGAACAATGATCCAACGCGTCGCGAAGATGTAAAGGATGTCATCGGACAAAAAGGCTGGCCCACCGAAAAAGGTCGCGACGGTGGGCGCACCCCCATGCAATGGGATGCCACGACGAACGCCGGATTCAACAAGGGATCCACAACTTGGCTGCCCGTGGGTGCAGACTATCCAACGCGTAACGTCGCAGCCGAGATGGCCGATTCCTCTTCCGTGCTCAACTGGTATCGCCACATCATCCGCCTACGCCGTGACAATATCGCCATCTCCGAAGGCGACTACCGCACCGTCGACGTATCGAATCCAAACGTCCTCGCCTACACTCGAAACGCCAAAGGCAAAACCGTTCTCGTGCTGCTCAACCTCTCCGCTGAAAATCAAGATGCTGTGTCTCTGACTTCCTCCCTGCATAAACTTTCAGTGCTTGCAGCAACCGGAGCAACCGTCGAACAGACGCAGGCCAACCTACAAGGTTTCGGCGTCCTGATTGCAGAAATCAACTAAACGCATTCCAGCAACAAAGGCGCGAACCGATTAGGCCCGCGCCTTTGCTCACTCCCTCTCTCACGACAGTCGATATGGCAAACGCACTTCAGCAGCATGCATCCAAGCTCGCTAGGTGCGCCTGCAAGCTCCTATGTCGATCCAACATTGCTTCAGCGCTATTGCTTTCGTCATTCTTCTATCGCTCGGAATCTTCGCACAGACGCCCGAAATCAGAGGCGTAGTCACAGATTCCACGGGCGCGGTTGTCCCGAATGCCACAGTTCGCGACTCCACGGGGCACATGACCCACTCCAATGCTGAAGGCAACTTTCAGATCGCAGCTCCGTCCGGAGATCTCACGGTAACGGCGCCAGGCTTCGCCGAAGAACACGTTCCTATGCCTAACACCACACCAGCGAAACTCACCATCCACCTCGCCATCGCGCGCCCCGGAGAACTTGTCAGCGTCAACTCCTCCAGTGGAGTGCTTGCGCCCGACACTACCACCTTCAGTTCTACAGCACTTCGTCTTGCGCCAACTCTCACCTTGGATGAGGCGCTCCGCTCATCTCCCGGCTTCTCGCTATTCCGTCGAGCCCCATCCTGGAGTGCGAATCCAACCACGCAGGGAGTCTCTCTTCAAGGAACCGGCTCCAGCGCTGCGAGTCGAGCCTTGGTATTGCAGGATGGCATTCCGCTTAACGATCCTTTCGGTGGATGGGTCTATTGGCAGCGCATCCCCACCACCGCACCCGAGCGTGTCGACTTACAAACCGGGGGCGGCAGCGGACTCTACGGCAGCGACGCAATTGGTGGAGCAATCGACATCATCTCCTCGCAACCGTTTACCACTCCACCAAACTTGGTCCACACGTCCATTGATTTCTCCTACGGGAATCTCCACACTCAGAACGGCTCTGCCACTGCGTCAGCGGCGCTAGGAAAATGGGCAGCCTCCGTTTCATTGTTTGGAAGTTCGACTGACGGCTACATCCCGACACCGTTCGCGCTTCGCGGCACTATGGATTCTTACGCCAACTCCATGGACGCAGGTTCTACATTGCGCATCGATCGTAAGTACAACGCGAACGCAAGCGCTTTCATTGCCGCTTCGCTCTACGGTGAATCGAGACAGAACGGCACACACCTACAAACCAACGGAGCAACCCTGCGCGAACTTCGCTCGGGCCTTAATCTCAACAGCGCAACCTTCGGCTCATTTGCGGTGAGACTTTACGGAGGCACCGAGACTCTTCGCCAAACCTTTACATCCATCAGCACTGATCGCAACACCGAAACCCTCACGCGCAATCAAGGCGTTCCTGCAAATCAGATCGGTGGAAGTCTCTTATGGTCACGGCCGTCCGCCGCACGACAGCTTCTCGTCGCGGGTGCGGATTTTCGCCACGTTGAAGGCGAGAGCGATGAATACGCCTACCAGAGTGGAAAACCTGTGTCTTACTTGAGAAACGGGGGCGTGCAATTACGTTACGGTGCATTTCTAGAAGATCGCCTGCGACTCACTCCAAAGCTTCTACTTACCCTCTCCGCGCGTCTCGATCATTGGGTAGACGAAGACGCACGTTCTATTACCCAGTCGATCAGCCCATCCGTATCAGCTACTCACATTACACTGCCATCACACAGCGCACTGGCTTTCGATCCTCGCATGGTTCTCTCCTACGCACCCAACTCCCGCTGGACCTACTCGGTTTCGGCCGCCCGTGCGTTCCGCGCCCCCACGCTTAACGAGTTGTATCGAGCCTTCCGTGTCGGAAATGTATCAACACTTGCAAATCCATCTTTGCGAGACGAACGCTCCACCATCGTCCAAGCATCCGTGCTCTACTCTCCCCACGCGCTCACATCACTCCGCGCCACAGGATTCTGGAACCAGATCCACGATCCAGTCTCAAGCGTTACTCTGTCCACCACGCCGACGTTCATTACCCGCGAGCGGGAAAATCTCGGTAGTCTTCGCGCTGCGGGAATGGAAGCTGCAGCTAGCCTACGCATACGCTCTGTCCAACTGGATGCCGCATATCAGTACTCGCATTCCACCGTAACCAGCTTTGCTGCCGAGCCAAAGCTAGTTGGTTTATGGATTCCAGAGGTCCCCCGACATTCATCCATGTTGCGAGCCACATACGTACTCCAGAGTTGGACGGCAGTACTAGACTGTCGGTACTTCGGCCGACAATTTGATGATGACCTCAACCAGTTCCCATTAACCGGGGCCTTCGTTGCAAACGCCGCACTTACCCGAACATTGCCCCGAGGGTTTGTAGCTTACATCGCGGCAGATAACCTATTTGACCGGCGTTACGCTACAGCGCGCACCCCTACACTGTCTGTTGCACCACCCACCCTCGCTCGCATAGGTGTGCGATGGAACTCCCACCAAGGCCACTAATAGGTTTAAGAGGGGAGGTAAGGTGGATTTCAACAGAATCCACAACATAATCACAGGTAAGCCAAATCCGCTAAGTCGTAACGGCTAAAACCACTTCCTATACCCGTGACTTTCGACCTATGCAATCCACCGCTGTGGAAAGTCTGTGCAAGATGTGCGCAACTCGACCGATACTCTCCTGGAGCAGAGTTTGTCCGCAGAACGGTACCTCAGGGATTTCCGTTTTCCGCACAGCTTTTCCTCTCAAAGGACTGACAAATAACACATTCCCAAGTTATCCACATTTCCGCAGCACCTACTGTTACTACTAGTAATTGACTTACTCTTTTGTTCTTTCTTAATAGCAGTAAACCTCTGCTCAAGACCCAAACCCTCTTGTCAGATGTCCGGCGTACTTTCACTGCTGCTGTTGTTGATGTTGCTGCTCTTCGGAGTACAACGCCTGAGCCTGCCGATCTTCCTGAAGGAATTGTGACCATTCTTGGTCGGCAGCAAACTCCTGGTCTGGAGGCAACACAGCCTCCGAAGGAGTTATCCGCACCCTTACCTGCAGTTCCGTTTCAGCGCTCCCTTTCAGAGTTCCAGCCGTGGGAGGGACGTCGGCGTAATCCCGACCGACTGCGGTACGGATGTGTCGCTCGCGTGCGAGCAGGTTGTTAGTTGGGTCAAAGCCGACCCATCCTAACCCTGGCAACAGAGCCTCGACCCACGCATGGGTAGCACCTTCAGAGGATCGGTCCTCGTGGTCGGAAGTGTGATACATGTATCCACTCACATAACGACAAGGGATACGAAGGTTCCGCGTCATCGTCGTCATGATGTGAGCAAAGTCCTGACACACGCCTCTCCGCGACTCCAACGCGGTCTCGATAGGAGAATGAACAGCTGTACTCTGCTTTACATAATCAAAGCTCTCGTAGATAGACGTGCTCATAGCACGAAGCGTCTCAAGCGGATCGCGTTCATCACGACGTTCGAATCCAAGCTCCTGCGCAAGCATTGCCAACTCTGGAGACGTACGCGCAAAGCGACTGGGCATCAGCATCTCCCAGTGATCCTCGTTATGAACCATTGCATCCAGGTCATTCCATGCTTCCGGACCAAGGCTTTCCTGAACCTCTTCCTGTTTCTCCATGTTGACGAGCGCGTCCACAATGATTGTCAGTTGCTGGTGTGGCAACGGTAAATCAAAGTGATGCACAAGATTTCCTACGTGGTCAGAGTAGGAAAAAATTCGCGCCTTCGGATTAACCGACAGTTGAAAAGTAAAACAGCGCTGCGATCCCTCGCTGCGAGGATGCATCCGCACTTCCATCATGCTCTGAGAGATGGGGCGGCTATAGCGGAACCGTGTGAAATGTCGAATGGCGTAGAACATTAGCTCTCGAATGCGACCTCAATGGGATAGTCGATGAATGCATCATGCACAGCGGAATGCAAGTTGCGGCACTGTTCAATAATGCCGCGCAAGTAAGCGTGCATATCGCCTGCCATTACTTCGGAGATTTGTCCGTAGGCAAGTGATGCACGCAAGCGTCCAACTAGCCTATTGATCTTTTCACCGTCGCGGCCTGAGGAGAGATCAATAATCGAACACAGCGCATTATGCATATGCTGCACTGAGTAACGAACCGAATAAGGAAAGTCCGCATGCAGCAGAATGAATTCAGCAACTCTCACCGGCCGAAGATCCGCGGTATAGGTTTTGCAATAAGATTCAAACGCACCGCAACTGGTAAGCAGCCCCACCCAGTCCAAATCATCTGATGGAGCATCGATCGAGAAGTACGCATCCAGAAGCATTGAAAGGTTCGTAGCACGCTCGCTGTATTTACCGAGCTGGATAAAGTGCCACTCCTGACCGTGATTCATCGTCAGATCAGTGAGCCCCTGAAACCGATACGATGCCTCTCGCACTTCAGTTACCAGCCGCATTGCCGCAGCATCATCGTTTGGTAGCGTTCGCGATTGCAGGACAAGGTGATACAAGCGGTTCAGATGTTCCCACATTTCCGAACTGATTTCCTCACGAACCTGCCGCGCGTTTTCTCGTGCCGAAATGATGCAGGAAGTAATCGACGCGCGGTCATCAGGACTATGCGCTAGACGCCTCATAATGCGATGTGGATCGGATTCGATCGGATCCTTCTTCGGTATCAGCCAGGCCAACACCCGATACCAGCGTTGCTCCGTAGAGAACTTCGCGGGATTCAGGATGAGGTTATAAGTTGCTTCGAGCACGCGAGCGCTATTACTGGCACGCTCAAAGTAGCGGCTCATCCAATACATACTGTCAGCTACGCGCGAGAGCATCTGTTAGTTCTCCAGTACCCAGGTGTCTTTCGACCCGCCACCTTGTGACGAGTTCACGACCAGCGATCCCTTACGAAGTGCCACTCGCGTCAGACCGCCAGGAACGATCGTGATCTTTTCTCCGCACAAGATGTAAGGACGCAGGTCTACATGCCTTGCCTCAAATCCACGATCTGTGAAACACGGCGAAGTTGACAACGCGATGGTTGGCTGTGCGATGAAATTGCGCGGATCCTCCAGTATCTTCTCGCGGAACTCGTTTTGCTGTTCCTTGGTACTGTGCGGACCTATCAACATGCCATAGCCGCCAGATTCGCCCACGGATTTTACAACCATCTTGTCGAGGTTTTCCAGAACGTAATCGCGCTCCTTTCGATCCGTCATCTGATAGGTTTCGACGTTATTCAGTATCGGGTCCTCACCCAAGTAGTAGCGAATCATCTTCGGCACGTAAGCATAGATTGCTTTATCGTCGGCAACTCCCGTACCAAGCGCATTCGCCAACACTACATTTCCGGCGCGATATGCATTAAACAACCCAACGACACCAAGACGTGAATCCGAACGAAACGCAAGTGGGTCGAGGAAGTCGTCATCGATGCGGCGATAGATGACGTCGACGCGCTTCAGTCCAAAGGTCGTGCGCATGTAGACGATGTTGTTATGCACAACAAGATCGCGACCTTCCACGAGTTCGATACCCATCTGCCTAGCGAGAAATGCGTGCTCGAAGTATGCCGAGTTATACGCACCCGGAGTAAGCAACACGACCGTGGGTTCGCATCGGACATCAGGTGAAAGCGAGCGCAGCGTCGACAGCAAAGCCTGAGGATAGTGCTCGATCGGACGTACGCGACTCTTGCGATAAAGCGTAGGGAAAATTTGCTTCATTACTCTTCGACTGGTAAGCATGTAACTAACACCGCTGGGCACGCGTAAGTTATCTTCCAGCACTACAAAGCTTCCATCCGGAGTACGAATCAAGTCGCTCCCGGCGACCGTAACGTACACATCTCGAGGCACGGGGATGCCAATCATCTGCCTGCGAAAATGTTTGCACGTGTAAACGACCTCTTGGGGAATTACGTGATCCTTCAGAATCCGGCGCTCGTTGTACACGTCTTTCAAAAACATGTTGAGCGCAGTAATACGCTGAGTCAGGCCACGCTCAATGGTTTCCCACTCGGCACTGGTGAGGATGCGAGGAATCAAATCATGAGGAAAAATGCGCTCCGTCCCTTGATTTTCCCCGTACACGGTGAACGTTATACCCTGATTGAAAAACGAGAGGTCGGCTTCCTGCTTGCTTCGTTGAAGTTCATCCAACGCGAGATTTAGCAGATGAGTATGCAGTTGCCGGTACTGTTTGCGAGGCTTTCCCATTGCCCGGAACATCTCGTCATAGGCTTGGCCAAACTCGTAGCTACTGAACGGCCCAAAGCTATTCGGGTCGGGCCCTACAAGCGCTAAACTCATGAGAAATAGCCTCACTCGATTAATCGGTGCCGGTCTAGAATCCGTTGTCTTCGAGATAACACAATTGGCGAGCGTCCAACGTACCGCATCAGCCAACACCTTATGGCGAGAGTCTCACAAGCGCCAAGTACGCAAGCGCCATTTCGTGAGATGCAAGAAACCGCGGATTTGGTTGAATGCGAGCCTCAAACCTCCATAAAACATGCACATTCAGGGCAATCCGACCGTAACGCGGTAACGCTTTGCTGCATCCATAGTAGGGAAGGAGTGGTGTTGCCGCAGGTTCGCGTCTCCAACCGAGCCTCACCCATTCCTGTGCTACGTGACGCAACACCCTCGTCAACGCGGCAAAATAACCGCGTCTATACCAAAGACTAAGTGCGTCCGACAATATACAGAGGCAGGACTTAACCTATGCTGATTCGCCTTGGGTACGACATTCGCTTCCGCGTCACTTCCAGCGTGCCGATGCTAGCTCTGCTGAATGTGCACCCATCCCGCATGAACGACCTTGTGGAACCGGATCGAGTGAATATTTTTCCGGATATTCCTGTCGAGGAATTTGTAGACGCGTTCGGAAACCGTAGTTGCCGCTTCGTCGCACCCGAAGGCGAGTTACGTATAAGTAACTCAACACTCATCCGTGACACTGGCGTACCAGACACACAGGATTTCTTCGCCCGCGAGGTTCCGTTACAAGAGTTACCCACCGAGACGCTTCCCTACCTGATGAATAGCCGTTACTGTGAGGTGGACCTGCTCTCTCCGATTGCCGCCGAGCTCTTTGGCAGTGCTCCGCGCGGATACTCGCGAGTTCAAACCATCTGCGACTGGGTCTACAACAAAGTAACCTTCGGCTACCCATACGCGAGGCCGACCAGAACTGCTTTGAACGTGTATACCGAGCGTGTTGGAGTCTGTCGCGACTTTCAGCATCTTGCTGTCACCTTTTGCCGCTGTCTTAATATTCCCGCGCGTTACGTCACCGGATACCTAGGCGACATTGGTGTCCCGGTCTCGCCAGACCCAATGGATTTCAGTGCATGGTTCCAGGCTTATCTCGAAGACCGCTGGTGGACCTTTGACGCTCGCCACGATCGAACCCGCGTAGGCCGCGTGCTGATGGCCGTAGGTCGAGACGCTACGGACGTCGCGATTACTACTTCGTTTGGCAGCGCAACTCTTTTGAAATTTGAAGTCACAAGCGATGAGGTGCACGAAGACGAAAGCGCGTTGCCAGCCGCGTCCTGAGCTAGCAAGGAGCTAATGCCCAGTCTCAACTACTCGATCGAGGCGGCTCTTCCGGGGGGAGCTACTTTCCGATGCAGAAGGTTGAAAAAATAAGATTAAGGATATCGTCAGCGGTAGTCGCCCCTGTGAGCTCATCGAGGGCGCCGAGGGCGCTGTAAAGGTCCAGCAGCACCATTTCGTGCGGGATTCTGCTCCTCACCGAAGACACGGCTGCAGCCAATCCGAGCAGTGCGGCTTTAACTTGGGATTGTTGCCGAATGTTGGTTAGCATCGCTCCACCATCTTCGGTGGCACTGCCACGAACTATTCGCAAGATCTCGCTGCGTAGCTCAGGCATGCCTTCGCCGGTGACAGCCGAGGTCCAGATCGTCGGCAGACCCGCGATGGAAGCGTGCTCTCCGTGTTTTGCTAAATCAGATTTATTGCACACTGCGACTGCTTCCCGAGTACTTACATCCGCCAGTAGTTCGCGATCCACCTCGGTTAATTCTCCGCTGGCGTCCAGCACTACCAATACAAGATCTGCATCCGCGAACGCTTCCATAGATTTACGAATGCCGATGTTTTCGGCTTCATCCACTGCATCACGAATTCCGGCGGTATCCACCAAATTCACAGGAATTCCACCGAGTGCAACGCTTTCGGTAACGAGGTCGCGCGTGGTTCCTGGGTGCGCGGTGACAATGGCTCGTTCGCGCTCGACAAGCTGATTAAATAGGCTCGACTTGCCGACGTTAGGACGACCAACAATCGCCAGCGTTATTCCCTGATGAATCACCATGCCGAAAGCGGAGCTAGCGTCCAACTCGCGCAGTCGCGCACTCACCTCTTCTATTGCGGGAAGAATCTGTTCCGCCGGCAATACGGCCACGTCGTCTTCCGCAAAGTCGATGCCTGCCTCGAGTTTTGCAATCAGGGCAATCAACTTTTCCTTGATCGGCAAAATCACCCGTGACAGAGATCCCTTCAACTGGCGCGCCGCGACCTTCGCCTGATACAAAGTTTGCGAGTCGATCAGATCGCGCACCGCCTCTGCCTGCGTCAGATCCAGCCGACCGTTCAGAAAGGCGCGCTGCGTGAATTCCCCCGGTTCGGCCAGCCGCGCACCTTGTGCTATGGCCATCTCTACGACTTGCCGAAGGACCACAGGTGAGCCGTGGCAACTGATCTCGACAACGTCATCGGTTGTGTAGGAGTGCGGTGCAGCAAACCAGGTCGTCACTACTTCATCGATTCGCTCGCCGCTTCTGATTTCCTTTAGCTCGCCGAATACTGCACGATTCGGCTCCAGTGCTCGTTCCCCTGCGAGATGCAACATCTGCAAAGCGATGGTTTTTGACTCCGGACCAGCAAGACGCACGACTCCAATACCGCCTCGTCCCGGAGGTGTCGCAATCGCCACAATGGTATCGTCCAGATTCACCGCTGCCTCTCCTCAGTAGTAGTCGTTCGGGCCCTTGTCATCCAGTTTCTTTGACTGCTTTTTCTGCTTCTCTTCCTCGCCCCAACGCTCCTGCACGCGGTCATACATACGGTCAAGTTTGCGATGCAGTGTAGCAATCTCAAGCTCGGCTTTGCGATTTACCTCAAAATCCAAATCACTCTTAATGCGATCCTTCGCGGCCTGTCGATTCTGGCTCATCATGATGACGGGTGCCTGGAAAGCAGCGAGCGTCGACAAAACGAGGTTCAGCAGAATAAACGGATATGGGTCGAACTGACGCTTCATAAGTGCAACGCTATTTAGCGTAATCCACACGCCGATTATCACCGAGAACAGAATGATGAAGGTCCACGATCCGCCGAAAGCTGCAACTCGGTCTGCAATCCTCGAACCAATTGTGAGTTGTTCGGCTTCCTCTTCGTTTGCGTTCCGGCTCACATGAATTCGCAGTAGCTCGTCATTGGCACGTAGCCGACGGCCCACCACAGTCAGCAAATCGATCGCCGCATGCGGATGGTTGGAAACCAACTCCTGCAAACATTCGCGGTCAAGCCGAAACACCTCGCTCGCTTCCATGGCGACGGCCGTTACTGTGCGCGGCCCACCGTCCAGCATTGATATTTCGCCGAAAACGTCACCGGGGCCAGGTTCGCCAAGTACGATATTTTCTCCGGTATCGTCTTCCACAACCACATGTACACGACCCTTCCGGACAATGTACAGGCTGTCGCCAATGTCTCCAACTTCAAAAATCTTCTCACCCGCGCCGAAGCTCTCTTCTTTCATCAATTCGGCGAGAGTATTGCGTTCATTGTGGTCGAGCAGACTGAACATCGGAATTTCAGCCAGCATCGCTACATTGGTGGACATACATGTTTCTCCGGTAGAGCTCCGTTACGTTGAAAGCCCCGCAGCGATATTCTCATCGAATTCGCTGCGGGGCTCAAATCAAACTTGCGCAAGCTATTGTGCTCGGAAGCTTCTATCTTCTGCTGCGTCGTGCCCCAGCAGGTCGACCGCTTGCGGGCGCGGCAGGAGCCTTGCCCTTGTAGTTCTTCGGATACACGACAAGGTGGCGATCGCGGCCTTCGCCTTCACTCTCGGTTCGCAAATCTTCCACATCGCGCAAAGCAAGGTGAACGACCCGACGTTCGCGGCTGTTCATCGGAGCAAATGCGTACGGTGCGCCTGTCTTACGAACTTTTTCGGCCGCCACATTGGCAGACAATACAAGCTCGTCGGTACGTGCCTGACGGAAGCCCATCGAATCGAAGCTGATCCGCTCGCGCTCGTCGAGCATGTCGCCGAACGACTCGACCGTTATCATTTCCAGCGCGTGCAGCAGCTCTCCACCGCGAGCTACCAGCAAGCCGCTGTCAGGACCGGAGAAGTCTACCAGTATCGCCGGTCTATCCCATTCTGCGCCCTCGCTCACGGGTGGATCGACGGCAATCCGGTACTTCACGCGGAATCCGCCAAGCCGCACAATGTTGTTCAATAGTTCGTTGATTTGCTTTGCCGCAGCTATCTTTTCTTCGATCGCCATCACCGCTCCTTGCTGACTACCGTTTCTTTTCCGCTGCTTTAAGGGCACGTTTTTCGGCCATCGTGCGCATCTCGCGGCCCATTTCCGTACGATTCATGATCATCTGCTGAACGATCTGCACCACGGAGCCCGTAATAATATACAAGCCCAACCCTGAGGCCACCGACCAGGTAAACATCGCGAACATGACAGGAGTCATCATGTTCATCATCTTCTGCTGCTCCTTGCTCATGCCCGTTGCCGGCATCATGCGCTGCAGAGCCATCATCAGAACGATGGTCGCGATCGGAATAATATGCAGATGGTCGGGCGCCGACAAATCGGTCAGATATAACCAATTCGCGTGCCGCAACTCGATTGCGTTCCGCAACATTGTGTAGAAGGCAAACAAGAATGGCATCTGGATAATCACGGGAAGGCAGCCGCCCACCGGATTTACATCGTGCTCTTTGTAGAGCGCAGCGATTTCCTTCTGCATCTCAGAACGTCGCGGATCATCCAGTTTGTACTTCTTGTACTTGTCCTGGATTTGCTGCATTTGCGGCGCGACTTTCTGCATCTTCATCGAAGACTTGATCTGCGAAATTCGCAGAGGCAGCAGCGCGGCATTGATCATCACCGTGACTAGGATGATTGTCCAACCCCAGTTCGGCGTCCAGTGCTGCTGAGTCCAGCGCACCCACGCAAATAGCGGACGCCCGATGAATCCGAAGAATCCGAAATCCAGCGTGCCGCGCAAATCCGAACCATTGTTGCTGTGTACCGTCTCCAGCACATCTACCGCTTTAGGACCGGCAAACAACCGCACGCTCGACGGGGCATTCAGAGTTCCAACGGCAAGTCCAAGCACCTCGGCCTTAACCTTTTCCCCCTGCTGATTGGCTGGATCCTTTGCAATCTGGATGGCATTTCGAAGCTGGCCCAACGCGGCATTCTGCGGCTGATCTGGTAGGAACACGGCCGCGAAGTATGCGTCCGAGGCACCAACCCATTGGTAGTTGCCGTTCTGCACGCGTCCACCGCTGATGGCGCTGCCCTTCTTGTCCAACTTTAGGCGCTTCACATCTTCGCCCGTAGCAACGTAATCCAAACGCTGTTCCGCGTAGCTAGGCAAACCAGTGCCATCGCCAAATCCAGCAGGCCATGCCGGAAGGGCGGTCACGTAATTGCCGCCACGACGCACGCTGGTCTTCACTCCGATGACATAACTATTGTCGAAGTGGAACTCTTTCTTCACGACGAGATCGCCATCGGCGTACTCAAACGAGAGATCATTTGCGGATAGTGCACCTGTCTGGCTCGGAACATAGAGCGCGGTGTTCAGCTTCTCGCGCAGAGCCTCATCGGAAGTCCATAAAGACAACGGATAGCCAAACTGCGGAGCCGCGATTTTATGCACCAGCTCCAACGGCTGGCCGCTTTCGTCCGTGTACTTCTTCAGAATCCAGCTCTTTACCAATCCGCCGCGGTTCGTGAAGGTAATGCGATATAGGTTGTTTTCGACGACCGTCGTGTCTTCGGATACTGCCTTCAGCGCCGACACTGGCTGCACAGCCGCGTCAGCGGGTGCATCCGGGCTCATGCTGCTGGTTGCCTGAGCGGACACCGGCGGCGCACTCTTTGCCGCCTGCTGTTGCTTTTGATTCGCCTGTTGCTGCGGCTTGACCAGGAACTGCTGGGCCAACACCAACAGCAGCATCGTGAAGGCAAAAACAAACATCACGCGCTTGTCTATGCCTGGCTGGTTCTGCGGATTCTGGAACTCGCTCAAGGTAGTATGCCGATCTGCGCGGCCGTAGCCGCCAGTTAATATTTTACAATCCTGACAATGCGCGTCCGGCCTCTGCCAGTACGCGCGCCTTCGCTTTAATGCGTGCGGGCCGCCTCGGCGCTATTCGCGCGGCAGCAGCCAAAATGTTCCGGAACCGGATCAAGTCCACGCCCGCCCAGTGGGTTGCAACGCAGCAACCGCCAAAGCCCCAGCCATGTTCCGGCAAGCACCCCGTGGCGCATGATTGCTTCCGCTGCATAATCAGAGCATGTCGGCGTAAAACGGCAAGCCACCGGCAGTTGTGGAGAAATGTACCGCTTATAAGCAGCAAGAAACATGAGGACAAGCTTCAGGATGAACTTTCTCATCTCTGCCGTGCCTCCTGCTTGCCGCTTTTCTTTTCCGGCCCTTCGCAATTCTGTCGAATCACGCGAAATGCCCGCTCGATCTCCTGAGAGATCTGCGGGAATTCCGTAACAAGCAATTTCTTCTTTGGATTGATCACCACATCTACTGCGTCGCTCATGCCGTTCAGCATAAACAAATGGTGTCTCACCGCTTCCCGCGTGCGTCTCCGCATTCGGTTTCGCTCGACCGATCCGCCCAGCGCCTTGGAGACAGTGAATCCGATACGCACACGGCCATCTACCTGCACACACAACTCCTCGGCTGTCCCGGCCTCGTTCGGCGCGGGAGCAGCTTCGGTATTGGCTCGCAGATAGAAGACGGTCATGTTCCCGGAAAAATGACGGCGACCTTGCTGATACACCCTTTGAAAGTCTGAGTGTTTCAGTAAATGCGCGGTCTTCGGGAAACATCCTTTCGGTGTGTTGCTCACGCTGTCATCCACGGCGTTCGCGTTCCTGGTTCTTTCGTTTTCCATCCGCTCCGCTTTCAGGATTGCCATAGTTCAGCTCGCCTGCTCTGCCGGAACGGCTGGTTCAACGTTGATGAATGGGCCAGGGACGGGCGTGGTCCTGCGTTGGTTAATCGCGGTAGCCGGGGCTAACGGAGACGCGTTTACGTCCCTTCGCGCGGCGGCGCGACAATACGGCCTGGCCGCTCTTGGTCTTCATACGCTGCCGGAAGCCGTGCACCTTGGAACGGTGGCGGCGATTAGGTTGGAATGTGCGCTTAGGCATTTGACTGACTGCTCCTGCTTCAAGAAATGTCGATGAGCAAAGGGAAAGTATAAATGAAGGAAGCCCCTTCGGCCAAACTGGTCGAAGGGCTCCAACCGATTCTCGCTCAATGGAATCCTACCTGTTTCTGTCCCATCTCTGCACGTTCTTTGAAGTAATGGCCAATTTCCTGCTTGACGAACCAGTGCCCAAAGGCGCAAAAGTGAGAACACCACATCGCAAGATTTGTACGGGGGCGGCCATTTTGAGGGTCTTATTCGTGCTAGTATCCGATTGCGGATGCTGTTTATTCTGGGCCCGCCCAGCCGCGAGTGCGAGTGGCGATGCACACTTGCACCCACCAGCTTCACAGGTCTATTCGTTGTGCCTGTGGCGTTGTGTCTGTTCAGCGACGACATTTTAAATTCCGTCTTAGTTAAGCCCCAGCAGGGCCACCACCTTAGCATTTCCACAATGTGTAAGGCAGGGAAGCTCGCGGGCTACGGCTAGGACAATGGTCGGTACATGTCAGCTTTTGTAACATCGAGTTCGAATCCATGGATGCAAATCCTCGATGCCCTTGAAAAAAAGGTCAATCGCCACTCCTATGACACATGGTTTAAGCCCACGCGCTTCAGCCACGACGCCGACGGCAAGCTCTTCGTCGCCGTGCCCTCTCCCGAGTTCTGCACCATCGGAGAGCGGTACAACGACTTAATTCTCGAAGCCATCGAAAATCTCGGACTGACCTACGAAGACGTAGAGTTCGTCACCGTTCCTCCCGAGCCGGAGCCGCCTCCCGCTCCTGTAGTTCGTCACAACGGTGGATTAAATAATTCGGCAGCGCGCACTGTCGCGCAGTCGCGTTTTGATTTCGACGGTGCGGCGCAGCTCAACCCGCGCTACACATTCAACGGATTCGTCATTGGTAGTGGAAACCAGTTTGCCCACGCCGCAGCGCTGGCCGTAGCCACTGCACCTGGCAAGGCCTACAATCCGCTCTTCCTCTATGGTGGTGTGGGTATGGGAAAGACCCACTTGATGCAGGCCATTGGTCATGAGGTCAAGCTGCGTCAGCCCGACAGCTCGATTGTCTATCTTTCCACAGAGAAATTCACAAACGAGATGATCAACTCCATCAAGCACGACAGGATGGTGAGTTTTCGTGATCGTTTCCGTGGTGTCGATGTTCTGCTGATCGATGACATCCAGTTCCTTGCCGGAAAAGAACGCACGCAGGAGGAGTTCTTCCACACCTTCAACGCGCTCCACGATACAAATCGTCAGATTGTCATCGCCAGTGATCGTTCTCCGAAGGAATTGGCTGAAATCGAAGACCGTCTCCGTTCGCGCTTTGAATGGGGACTCATCGCCGACATTCAACCGCCCGATCTGGAAACCAAGATTGCGATTCTGCAGAAGAAGGCCGAGAGCGACCACGTCGCGCTTCCTGATGATGTCTGCCAGTTCATCGCCAGCAACATCCGCAGCAACGTTCGTGAACTCGAAGGCGCTCTCATCCGTCTGATCGCCTACGGCTCGCTGACCGGTGCCGAGATCAATCTCTCGACCGCTCAGCAGGTCTTGAAGAACATCATTGATCAGCAGAGCCGTAAGGTGACCATCGAAGCCATCCAGAAGGCTGTCAGTGAGCAGTTCGGTCTGCGCATTCCGGAAATCAAGGCGAAGAACAACTCGCGCCAGATCGTATTTCCGCGTCAGATTGCCATGTATCTCTGCAAGCACCTCACCGAGGCCTCGTTGCCCGAGATCGGCCGTCAGTTCGGCGGAAAACACCATACTACCGTCCTGCACTCGATTGAGAAGATCAATATCCAACGTAAAGACGACAAAGATTTGAACAGAATGATCAACAAACTCACAGAGCAGTTGAGTAACTAAGTTCAGCAAAATTCCGCCCAGGCGCACTTCTCAGTGCGTGCCGGGCTTTCTTGTGCTCATTTTTGGCTACCGATGGGCCTTTTTCCGCATGTTCTACAACCCTCCCTTCACGATCCAGCCCCGCCGTTCAGACCGAACTCCGCAAGATTTGAACAGGATGCTCAACATACTCACAGGCACCATTTAACGGGCTAACTTCAGGCTCAATAATCACTTCCGATGTTCTTGGCATTTCTGCGAGCTATTCCCAGCCTGTGGAATCTCTGTGCAAACTGTGAACAATTCTGGACGTTTTCCACAGATTGACGATTATCTCCACCACTCGCTCTTTTCAGCGCCAGGCTTTTCCGAACGCGATTTCTTCCTAAGTTCATGAAAAATAGAGATCTCATTCTCTTTTCCACATTTCCGCACTGCCTACTGCTTCTGCTATGAGTTTGTATTCTTTGAGTGTGTTTAGTAGCAGCAGCAAAACCTGATTGCAAAACTTCACTTTTCTCGCGTTCCGGAGTCGATCTCAGCTCGGCGCATTTTTACTGTCCGGCCGCCTGCAAGATGTGGCCACCTCCTGGCCGCTTCGATTTCCGAAATACCCGCAGGAGATCCACAACCGCGCGAATCTTGTCTGAGTCCTGACCGAAAAGGCCTTTGCGTATTTCCAAATTGGTGGGACGATATTTCTAAGCTGTGGAATGGGTGTTGAAGATGTGAACAAAGGACTGAAATCACGGTTTTCTGGCGGATCGTCAACTCGCTTGTTTCCTGAAAATGTTCTTTTTAGGAAGTCTTCCTCGCCCTAAGTGTTGAAAAATGATAGATTTTCCTATGTTTTCCACTTTTCCAAAGGGCCTACTATAACTGATAGTTTCTGTTAGCTTTAATTGGGTATAAGACCAAGTCATAGCTAGCGAAAGGTTTTGGGGAATATATGCCAGAGACAGCGATCGCTCAAGGAACCGCTATGGAGATCACGGTCAGCAAGTCGGACCTGTTAAAGGAACTCACTGCGACCCAGGGAGTGGTCGAACGTAAGACCACCATCCCCATCCTGTCCAACTTCCTTTTTGAAGCCCTCGACGGCGAGTTGACCATCACTGCCACCGATCTCGATCTCAGTTTGCGCACCACCTGCGCCGCTGGCGTGAAAAAGGATGGCGCCTGCACCATTCCCGCCCGCAAACTTTACGATTACGTAAAGCTGCTAGGCGAGGGCGACGTCAACATCAAGTTGCTGGAGAACCACTGGGTCAACATTCGTGCCGGCCGTTCCATTACCAAGATGGTGGGAATGGCTCGCTCGAACTTCCCCAGCGTCCCCGTGTTTCCCACCAATGGCGTGGTGAAGATACCCGCGCAAACTTTCCGCACATTGATCGCAAAGACGGTCTTCGCCATCTCCAACGAGGAGTCGCGTTACACCCTCAATGGTGCGCTCATGGTCCTGAAACCTGAGTCCATCACCATGGTGGCAACAGACGGACACCGCCTGGCGCACATCATGAAGGAAGGTCTTGCCTTCGACATCGCAGGCGAGCTCAAGACCCTGATCCCACGCAAGGCGATGGTTGAGTTGCTCTCGCTCATTAACACGCCTGAGATCGAGTTTGTGGACTTTGCAAAAGACGAGTCGACGCTGTTCTTCCGTATTGGACCGCGACTTCTCACTTCTCGTCAGTTGACGGGACAATTCCCCAACTACGAGGCGGTGCTCCCCAAGGAGCACAACAAGAGCGTCAGCGTTCGCACCGTAGACTTGCAGTCGGCCATCCAGCGCGTTGCTCAGTTTGCAGACGAGCGTTCCGGCGCGATCAAAATGCGTTTCGAGAAAAACGAGTTGCGCGTCTCTTCGTCTTCTACCGAGACCGGTGAATCCGAAGACTCCATTGAAACCAACTACGACGGCGAACCCCTTGCCATCGGCTTCAATTCACAGTATCTAGTTGAGTTCCTCAAAGCTACCGACAGCCCGAACGTACGCATCGAGTTCAAGGACTCACAGTCGGCAGGCCAACTCCGCCCCGAAGGCGTGGAAGATTACAAGTATCGCTATGTCGTAATGCCCATGCGCATTTGATTTTTGAGAATAGCTAAATGACTTAAAGCGGCGAACTGTCTGACATGACAGTTCGCCGCTTTCGTCTAGATCAGGATAATGCGCTCATTCACTTGACCCTCTGCCGACGGTTTCTCCACAGACTGCTCCCAAAATATAGACATCGAGAAGTTCTTGCTATTCCACTTCTCTGTTCGCTTTTTCTGCACCCTCCTCCCTACCCTTTATCATCTCGATTAACCCATTGTTTTTCAGCTATTTACGCGTCAACAGGAAATCCACACTTGTGCTAAAATGAATACAGGTCTCAGCACTTCTAGGTGACGACGATTCGAACCGGTCATCCATCGCAACTGGAATCAATCAGCCACACCAGTCAAACAGAGGTGATCGTGTGTCTGATCTCCCTGTTTTCGTCGTCCCTATTTAGCCAGGTGCGCTGTTTCTTCGCCGCCTGAATCACAAAGATCCCTGGAAAATAAATGTCCTCGAAGCCATCAACTGCCGAAGCCGAGAAAAATACGATTCCCCACGTGGAAGAATTCAACAAGAAGACCGCAACCACCGCCGAATCCGGTTACACCGCTGATTCCATCAAGGTTCTCGGTGGGATGGAAGCCGTTCGCAAGCGCCCAGCCATGTACATCGGGTCCACTGGGGAAATGGGTTTGCACCATCTTGTCTATGAGGTCGTGGATAACTCGGTCGATGAAGCGCTGGCCGGATACGCTAGCAGGATCGATGTCGTCGTGCATCTCGACAACTCCGTCTCCGTCGTTGACGATGGCCGCGGAATTCCAGTAGATGAAATGGATGTCGATGGCGAGCGTTTGCCTGCCGCCCAGGTCGTCATGACCGTCCTGCACGCCGGCGGAAAATTCGATAGCTCGACCTACAAGGTTTCCGGTGGACTTCATGGCGTCGGTGTAAGCTGTGTCAACGCGCTTTCCGAGCAACTAGATTTGGAAATCTGCCGCGACGGCGCAATCTGGGAGCAGGAGTACTCCGAAGGCATTCCCAAAACCAAACTCGTCAAGACCGGCACCACGAAGCGCCGTGGCACCAAGGTTCACTTCGTTCCAGACAAGACGATCTTCACCGTCACCGAATACAACTACGACACGCTGGCGAACCGTCTGCGCGAACTCGCCTTCCTGAACAAGGGCTTGGTTATCACGCTTACCGACGAGCGCACTACCGACCAGAAGACCGGCGAAGCGAAGCGTACCGAGTTCAAGTTCAACGGCGGCATCGCCGAGTTCATTAAGCATCTGAACAAAGGCAAAAACGTCCTCCACGAGAATCCCATTTACATGGAGTCGGAGAAGGATAGCCTCGTCTGCGAAATCGGATTGCAGTACAACGACTCCTACAGTGAGACGCTTTTCAGCTTTGCCAACAACATCAACACCGTTGACGGCGGCACGCATCTTCAGGGATTCCGTTCTGCACTCACTCGCACCATCAACGCCGCCGGACAGTCGCTTGGCTTGTTCAAGGACTTGAAAGAAAATCTTTCCGGAGATGACGTGCGTGAAGGTCTGGTTGCTGTAATCAGCGTCAAACTGCCGCAGCCGCAATTTGAAGGTCAAACCAAGGGCAAGCTGAACTCTGATATCGCAGGCCCCGTGCAGGCGTTCATCAACGAGCGCCTAGGTGCCTTCTTCGAGCAGAATCCGCAGGTTGCGAAGAAGATTATCAACAAAGCCATCGACGCCGCCCGCGCCCGTGAAGCTGCTCGCAAAGCCCGCGATCTTACGCGGCGCAAAGGAGTGCTTGATAGTGGCGGACTGCCCGGCAAGCTGGCCGATTGTTCCGAGCGAAACCCCGAACGCTGCGAAGTCTACCTCGTTGAGGGTGAGTCCGCAGGTGGGACCGCCAAGCAGGGACGCGACCGCCGCTTCCAGGCGATCCTTCCTCTCAAGGGAAAAATTCTCAACGTCGAAAAAGCTCGCTACGACAAAATGCTAGGCCACGAAGAAATCCGCGCTATGATCACCGCCTTCGGCTGTGGCATTGGCAAAGACGACTTCGATCCCGCCAAGCTTCGTTACGGCAAAATCATCCTGATGACGGATGCCGACGTCGACGGTTCGCATATCCGTACGCTGTTGCTGACGTTCTTCTTCCGTCACATGCAGGATCTCATCAAGCGCGGAAATATTTTCATCGCGCAGCCGCCGCTCTATCGCATCAAGAAGGGTCGCTTCGAGCAGTACATCAAGAACGATGTTGAGTTCGTGCAGGTGATGATCAAGCGCGCCTCTGACGGTCTCGTCGTTCGCTGCGGAGATAACGGCGCTCGTCTCGAAGGCAAGCCACTCGCGCAGTTCCTTACGCGGCTCAACGAATACCTTGGCTTCATCGACAAAGTGGACAAGCGTATTCGCAACGAACGCGTCACTGAAATGCTTCCGGAGTTTGAGCTCTCACATCGCGAAGACTTCCACGGCGTGCCCGACGTGGTACCGACCCGTATCGCGGACATCGAAGCTCGCCTGAAAGCCATCGCCAAGGAAGAGCAGTTCATGTCCGTCACCACAAGTTTCGACGAAGAGCATGAGCTGTGGGACGTACATTTCGTAAACTCGCAGGGAACGCCGCACGCCATCAGCTGGTCGCTCATATCGAGCCCCGAATACAAGCAGATGATGTCGCGTTACCGTCAGATCGCGGAGTTCATGAAGCCTCCGTTCCATGTCGAGTGGGTCAAGAACGTAGAGGCGGCGAAAGAAGAAGTCGATGACACGATCTCGGCTGCCGAAAAGGCGGACGCAGAGAAAGTCGAAGGTAAAACCATCAAAGGTGGAACTCCGACCCGCGTCTCGGCCAAGGCTGGCTCACGTGAACCTGTAGAGAAGAAGACGGTCCGCGATCTCTTCAATTTTGTCCTTGAGCAGGGCCGCAAGGAATACCAGATCCAGCGTTACAAAGGTCTGGGCGAGATGACTGCCGAGCAACTATGGGAAACCACCATGGATCCCGAACGCCGCACCTTGCTTTCGGTGAAACTTGAGGACCTCACAGAAACCGAGGCCATCTTTACCACGCTGATGGGCGAAAACGTCGAAGCTCGCCGTAAGTTCATTGAGGACAACGCGCTCGACGTAAAGAACCTCGACATCTAACATGCAATAACAACAACAAACAACAACGGCAGCAAGTCACCACCCACGCACGCCACATGCGACCACACGGTCCATGTGGCGTGAGTTTTTATGGCTCGTGTTTGAGAGTCCACATCCCCGACTCCCCCCGGCAGCACAAATTCACAAAGCCACGGGATTTCAACCGCTCTATTTCAGGCATTCCATTGAGATTCCAACAAATCCCGGCTCAAAGCTCCGGATGCGTGCATCCTTGCATTGTGAGTTACACAAATCCGCGCTATAAAAGTGCTTCCTGCCATCGAGTGTTGCAGTTCTAACTTATGAGTGGCGGTACATCTAAGTCGGAGAGGCCATGCGTCATTCTTCCCGTGTTGTGTTCTTGTGCCTTCTTTCACTTCTCTTTTCGATTCGCTTATTTGCCTACTCCGATTGGCTCCCTATAAATCCGGAAGAGTTGAAGGTGACCAGTATTCCGCAGCAACGCTGATGGCATCCATGTTGCAAGTCGCAGGCATACGTAGTTGCAATGCATTGGTCTTTGCTGCCCATGGAGTTACCCGCGAAGACTCTCCGGGATACTTGTTCACGCAAGAGATCCTTGCCATCGAATTGCCTTCCAACTCCTCGGCCTCTTATCGCAGCGTCGTGCAGAGCAAGTCGGGAGTTCGTTACCTCATCTTCGATCCCACCAGCGAGTGGGTTCCGCTCGGCGATCTTCCCGAACAGGAGCAGGGAAACTTTGCTCTACTCTCCGGCAAAGAAGGCGGTGAACTGATTCGTTTGCCCGTGGTCGCGCCGGAGGTCAATCAGTTCGCTCGGACTGGAAAGTTTGTTCTTGCTGAAGATGGCAGCATCAGCGGCGAACTGGAAGTCAGTAAGCGGCTCGCATGCTGTTCCGGCGCGGAGCAACGTAAAGCGCGAAAATGAACTAGAACGCACTCAGAACGGGGAACGATTTCTCGCCCGCTATCTCCAAGGCGTCTCACTCAAAAAGCTTACTTTTGAAAATCTCGATCAGCGCGCTCAGGAGTTTAAGCTCCAATATTCATTCTCCTCACCGGCCTTCATCAAAAGCAACGGACCGCTATTGTTGTTTCCACCCTGCGTTTTCGGACACAAAGCAATCTCTATAGATTGGAAGAAGCGCAAGAATCCGGTAGATCTCGAAGCAGCCACACAGGAAGTGGACCGCTACGAAATTGCATTGCCGCCCGGAATGGAAATTGACGACCTACCGGATCCGGTGCAGATTGACGTTGGCTTTGCCAGCTATAAGAGCCGGGTCGTCAGCAATCAGACATCGATCCGCTATGAGCGCGAGTACATCGTGCTCGATCCGCAGGTTCCGGTCGACAAACTCGGACAGTTGCGTAAATTCGAGGAAGCGATTCTTCGCGACGAGTCTTCCAGTGTGGTGCTGAAAAAGAAGAACTGATGTGGAACTGCCAAGTAACATAGAATCAATAGGAACTTCGAGCATCCTACTGTGCTGCGACCAGATGCCTGCAACCAGTATGATCTCGAAAGAAATCCAAAAGGCGCAGCCCCGAGCTTTTCACAACGCCGGAGAACTGCGAACCTGATCCCAGTCTTTGAGGTAGCCATGGCCGCATTGATCGATGCCATCGACGTAAAGCGCAAGATGTTTTTCGAACTAGAAAACACCCCATTCCTATGTCTGGATGTGGAGGTTAACACCCCCACCGCCAGAGGTGGCCAGACATTGGTCCGTCTCAAGATGCGCAACCTCCTTACTCGCGCCGTCTTCGACAAAACATTCAAAGCCAGTGACAAGTTCAAGGACCCGGATCTCGAAAAAGTGCCAGCCTCTTACCTCTACACTGATGGTGAGGGTTCGCACTTCCTCGACCAGGAATCCTTCGAAACCCTCACTCTCTCCGGAGACATGATCGGAGATGCATTGGATTTTCTTGCCGAGGGAGCCATCATCGAGATGCACAAATTCAACGGCAATCCTATCGGCCTAGAGCTGCCCACCCACGTGGAACTCACCGTCGCTTACGCCGAACCAGGTGCTCGCGGCGATTCTTCTGGAGGCAACGTCACCAAGGTTGCGAAGCTCGAGACCGGCATCGAAATCCATGTTCCGCTCTTCATCAAGGAAGGCGAAAAAGTTAAGGTGCACACGGAAACTCGGGAATTCGTAAGCCGCGCAAATTAAGCGGCACTCTCGAATGCCCAGTGATCTCCAAGATAGAAGTTCACGATTGAGCAGCTGAGAATCGCAATACCGTTCGAGACGAGCATGGGAAAATGGGCCTCCTGCACCAGCAACCGCATCAGTAGGAGGTTCCCGCCCAATGACACCATTCCGTTCGACAGATGGAAGCGCAGCAGTTGACCCATCCTTCCGGAGCCATCCTGCCTGTCGCGCCATGTGTAATGCACGTGCCAGACGAAGTTGTGCAGCAGCGTGCACTCCACCGCACCCGCCGTTGCTAGCAGAAGGTGCTCCGGCATCAACCGAGTGAACAGCCCAAGCACAACGAGTTGCAAAACCATCCCCACCGCGCCCACCAGATTGAACTTCCACCAACGCACAAAGTGATTCACCGCAGCCGCTCCTGCCTGTAGAGCTGCACCGTGTGCCGAGCCGCCGTAACCACAGCCATTCCCAACATCCCGACTGCCGCGATTCCACCGCCCAAGTCGAACAGCAGCATCCGATGCCCCAGCACCGTCGAGTACGGACTGCGCAGCAACGCCAAGTTTCCAATGACGAGCAGAATGCGAATCTCCGTTGGCCCAAACATTCCTTGTGAGAGCTCAAAGCGCGATAGCGTATAGGACGCCAAGTAGCTCTCGCTCGATAGCAACAGAAATGCGACCAGCATCGCCATTGCCGTCCACCAGTGCAGAAATCCAGAGCAGCCGAGCCCGGCCATCAGCGCCGTCGCCCCAAACACATCCACAATGTGATCCACATAGAATCCATATCGCGGACGCTCCTGCCGCCGCGCGCGCGCCAGTGTTCCGTCCAAACTGTCTCCCAGCCAGTTCAACGCAAGGCACGCAATCACCCCCAACAGCATCCGCCGATCAAATCGCGACAGCCCATAACACATGCCCGCGCCGATCTGTCCCAGCAGCCCCATCGTCGTCAACTGGTCTGAACTCACCCATGCCGGAGCCCGTCTGGCCATCCATTCCAGCGCCCGCCTTTCCATTGAGGCGGTAAGCGCCAGATTCACACGTTCAGCACTCTTGAACGCCACGCGGCTCTCAGTGACCGATTCGACTCTCATCGCTCTCCTCCGTTCGCGACCTGACGCGCTGACGTGTTGCCCTCAACCTTGCGCAGAGCGTCTCCCGTAGCCCTCAACGTAAACTCCAATGACTCCCGCGGAATGCTCTGCACAAACGGACGCACCGCCCATCCAAATCCATGCGGAATATCCCGCGAAAGCGATACCGACTCAATTTGCAGATACAGACCGTCGTCCGCCTCCGCCCAGCTCCAGTACGTGTTCATCCGCCACAAGAATCCATGCCCATCGTTCTCACCAACAGCATGTTCCCGTGCAGTTCCCGGCGACTCGATTTCTGAAACGTGTGTACTGCGTGACAAGCTGTATCCGCTCTGCGAGTTCAGCCGCCCAAAGGTGACGTCATAAGTCGCATCCATCACCACGGTGAGAACATGCTTTTGGCGGATTCGCATCTCGGCTCGGAAGTGATCTCCCTCGCGCATCAATACCCGTCCGCGAAGCACCTCTGGTGCAAAACTCTGTGGATATGTGGCAAAGTCCTTCATTAGCCTCTCAACGTCAGCCGACTTGGCTCCAGCGACGAACGAGGTCCCGCGCCAGTGATGAAGTAGTGCGCCATGAATCCCCGCCCCAGTCGCTGGTGTCAGTTCTTCGACGATGACCTGTCCCCCGCGCAACCGCTGCTCTCTATCGGAGTCGGTTTTCATTTGCGCAAGGAAGCTGTTCGCAGATCGACGCTGCCGCTCCAGGCGTGCTTCGACCGAGCGGGCATACGAGTCAAACGCGGCACTCGCCGCAGGCGTCAGCTCTGCGGCCATCCATTGCGGCGCCAGAGTTACAAAGGCCCAAACCGCAAAAAATATCCGTGACATTATGAATCGGTCGTGCTTCATGGCTCCCACCATGCAGCATCACGACGTCGACGGCAATGCATGGAATCTCACGCGGTAAACATTCTTCATCACCGTGCAAGTAACTGCAGCTTAATGCCTTTTGTGAAGTTCTAATTTGCCATGGGGCTTTGGAATGTGCGCGCGATTGGATACACTGGCCGGGAAACATGTCCGGCTCGCCCACAAACCGTCTCTACCGTCTCTACCGTTTCGGAGTTTTCGAGGCTGACTCCGCAACCGGAGAACTCCGACGCCAGGGCGTACGCATGAAGCTGAACGCGCAACCCTTCCAGGTGCTTCTCCTGCTCTTGGAGCGTCCCGGGGAACTTCTTACTCGCGATGAAATTTCTCGTGAACTGTGGCCCGAAGGCACATTCGTAGATTACGAACACGGTGTGAACTCGGCCATCAACCGCATTCGCGAGGCGCTCGGCGATACCGCCGGCAATCCAAGATTCATCGAAACCCGTGCGCGACGCGGATATCGCTTCGTCGCTCCCGTCGAACGAATTGTCCCCGAAGAATTGACCGCACCCAATCCCCAACCGTCCGAGACGAGCACCCCGTTAGAAACTCTCGCCCCCACGTCGATCCCACAACGAGCAGCGCCGCAAGTAGGCAATTCCATCCTCGCCTCTCCGCCGGAACTTCCAAAAACCCCACGCCCGGTTGTCCAGACACTCTTCGTCCTGCTGCAGCTCATGTATGTCAGCTTTTACGTAGGTGCGCTGGCGAATCTTCCAGAAATAGAGGATCTTTTCTCCTCGCTCCCCAACGCATCTCACGCTCTGTCGATTCTCATCGTAACTGCCGCCATCCTGCTTCCGGTCCGAGTCTTCGTCCTCTCCGCCGTGCTGTTTCACGCTCCCGCCGCAACAGAAAAACTCCTCAAACTCTGGCCGCTCCTCTTCCCTTTAGATGAGATCTGGTCGCTCTCGCCGTTCCTCCTCTTGCATCACCTCAACTTCGGACTCGCACTTGCCTCGACGGCGCTACTGGTCTACTCGCCATTCGCCCAGCGCTCGCTCATCCTCATGGGCGCGGCCGACAACCCGAGCAACGAAGTTTCACCGGGCTCCTAACCTTCGCCGCCCGTCGCGAACATTTCCGATCCAGCTTACGTATCTCTCTCTGCTTCGCGAGTTACCTCTACTTGGGGCGAAGGGCAGTTCGCCCCGTTTTTTCGGACTTTTCCGCAGAATCACAAATTAGTTTCATCCTGTAGCCATGCAGCAGGAACCCAAACCGTACTTCTACTGTGCAAGATCGTCGTCCCAATTCCAGCGCACAAGTGTTACAAAGTAGTTCAGAACATCATGTCTTCTTTCCGCGCGCCCAAGCCCGTTCGCTCCTACCACCTGATTGCTCTATTCCTGTTGCTCGCGTTTTTCGCCCAGTGTGCCTGGTTCGTAGCATCGGTGCCACTTACGCAACTTGAGGTCGATCACATCCTCCGTGGGGTTGCGCTTCTTCGTCACGTTCCTCTGGCCTCGGAGCCCATCTCCTCACCCCTCGTGCCGCTGCTCTCGGTGGCAGGCATCTCTCTGCATCTTCCGCAGAACCCAGTTCTCCTTGACCAGTTCTGGCTCGACCAGCACCGCTGGTTCATCCGCGCGCCCTTCCTCCTCGCGGGAGTTTTACTAGGTCTCTCACTCTGGTATGTTGCCCGACGCCTCTACGGGACCGCAGGAGGACACATCGTCCTTGCGCTCTACGCCTTCAGCCCCGGCATGGTCGCCTGTTCATCGCTAGCAGGACCGCAAATCTTCGCCGCCTGGGGAGCCTTCGGGCTGATCTTCACCGCCATCGCCACCGCGCATACTCTCTACGCGCCTCGCGAAGTCATTCTCTGGAACGCAAAACGTATCACCCTGCTCGGCGTCTCCATCGCCTTCGCCGCCGGATCGCAGTGGCCTCTCGCTTGGCTCCTAGTTCCCGCTGCGGCTTTCATGTTGTGGGCCGTACCGCATCGTCGCGGAGCCGCGTTGCTTATACTCTTCTCCGCCACGCTCATCGCGTTGGTCATCTTGGATGTCTGCTACCTGTCCAATGTCCGCATGTTCGCCCAAGCCCTGGCCCATGCCGGATGGTTCAACTGGTTCCCGGAGCCGCTCTCCCCGCGTCTTCTCGCAAACATCCTAGGACGTTTCTTCTTCGACGCCGCGCCCGCCACGCTGCTAGCCTCTGTGTGTGCAATTGTCGGATGGTGTGCCTGGCGCCGAATCCGTTTCTTCGGCAACACGGCCCCGCTCATCGCCTTCGTGCTTCTGCTTGTGATGGGAGTTCTTCTTCCGCAGAACGGAGCGAGCGCAATCCTGTTCGCCACGCTTCCATTTCTCATGCTTTTCAGCGCAGGAGTCTTTACGGATCTAATCGAAAGCAAATTCCAAGCGCCCGCCCTAGCGGCAATCTTCGCGATCATCGCCGGGCAGTGCGCCTACAGCATCGCGAGCCTCATCCGCATGTATTCGCGGCTCCCCGGCTCCTAGTTTTTGATTTCGACTAGGTCAGGGATTTCGGTCTTGAGATTACTGGTGTCCCATCAAGCTGCGTGCGGAAGATTAGCCGCACCCGGCTCCCTGTCGCTAGACATTTTCGCCGCCACCACTCCAATGCCGATTGCGACTCCATCCTCCACCAGCGCAACTAGCGCGTCAGGCACCCCGCTAGCCTTTCCTGCGCTCTTCCTTAGCCCATAACCTGCAAAGCTTCCAGCAAGCGCTCCAGCGGCTCCCAGCAGCGCTCCTGCTCTCTGATCCTCGCTCACCACCGCAGCGCCACACATCGCTCCAGCCAGCAACCTCCCCGACAGTCCCCCCGGAGAGAGCCTGCTTGGCGCAAACGGCAGCTTATCGAAAACCAATTCTCCCAACGCCAGCAACGTCAGCACCTGCGATGTCCGCCGACTTCCCAGTAGCCATACTTTTCCTCCTCCAGGCTGCTGTTGGGCAAGCGCCAGCAAAGCTGGTGCGGTCATCGTCCGTAATCCTGCGGTCACTCCAAAAAGTAGGGCAGAGGTAAAGCTGCGTTGACTCATGTCGTCTCCTATCCTCTGCATGGATGGTCGAACCCGCCCGAAGGTTGGGATATTCCCTCGCACGATTCCTTCACCTGAGGTTCAGCAATTCAGATTAAGCAATTCAAGGTGCGATAATCGGAGCGGCATGATTTCCTACCTATGTGCGGTTGAACGCCTGTACGCGCTCGGCCACGAACTCCAGCACGGTCCCTCCCGCAAGTTTGACCTCGCGCACATGCGCATTCTCTGCGAAGCTTTGGGTAGCCCGCAGCGTCGTTTCCCCTCCGTGCTCATTGCCGGAACCAATGGTAAAGGCTCGACAGCCTCCACCCTAGCCTCCATTCTTAGGGCGTCAGGTCACCGTGTCGGTCTCTACACCTCGCCCCACCTTTTGCGCATCAACGAGCGCATCGCACTCGACGGTCAACCAATCCCGGACGTAGCATTCGCAGAATCCTACGAACGCGTCACCGAAGCCGCGACGAAACTGGTCGCAACCTCAGCGCTCCCGCATCTCCCAAGCTTTTTCGAAACCATCACAGCCATGGCCTTCGATTTCTTCGCCTCATCACAGGTTGAAATCGCCGTCCTCGAAGTAGGCATGGGAGGACGTCTCGACGCCACAAACATCGTCGACCCGATCATCTCGATCATCACAGACATCGACATCGATCATCAGAAATTCCTCGGCAACACCATCGCCGAAATCGCTTTCGAAAAAGCCGGAATTCTCCGCTCCAACGTCACGGCGATCACCCTCCCTCAGCATCCCGAAGCCAATCGCGTTCTGGGCGAACGCATGATCGAACTCGGTTCCCGTGCCGTCAGTGCCACTCGCAATATGGCTTCGGTCTCTCCGGAATCTTCCACACTCGTCCACAGCTCAACAGTGGAAACGCGCTTCGAACTCAGTGTCTTGGGACAGCAGGTAGAAATCGTATCGCCGCTCGTCGGACGCCATCAGCTCCGCAACCTCGCGCTTGCCATCACCGCCGCCGAGGAACTCGCCTCACAAGGCTTCCACGTCACATCTGAGAGCGTCGCACGCGGCACACGTGAAACCATCTGGCCGGGTCGTTTCCAGCGCTTCGCCGCCACTCCTGAACGTCCGGAGATCATCATTGACGTGGCCCATAATCCTGCCGGAGCCTGGGCTTTACGCGCAGCCCTCACCGAGCAGGTCTCTGACCGCCCACTCGTTCTGCTCTTTGGATCAATGGCGGATAAAGCCGTAGACCAGATCGCAAAAACTCTCTGGCCTCAAATGTCCCACGTCGTCCTGACCCGCACGGCCAACAATCCCCGAGCCGCTGCCGCCGGTGATCTGGCAACGCTCGCGCAGGCTCTCAGCGTAGAGCATTCGGTCTCGTCAACAGTTCACGAGGGACTCGACCTAGCAATGGCGAAGTGTCGCACTCTCGGTCCCGAGGCTCTTCTCGTCATCGCCGGTTCCATCTACGTCGCCGGAGAGGCTCTCGAATCCCTCTCTTAAGAACAGGCCGTTCGGATTTCAAAGGCATGAAGGAAGACTCAACGCACACCGAGCGTCCAGCGCACCATAAAATTTGTGGTCATTGGCTCTGCTTTTGAGCAGTCATTCCGAGTGCAACGAGGAATCCCCGTACCGCTGAAACCCTCAGCGCCATCTCAGGCCACCCAGAGAAACCTCATTGGACTAGTTCTTGGCCAAGTGATTTTGGAGCAATGCACTCACCTTCGGGGCTTTACACGGGGAAACCGCGGACGCCATCTCAGCCAGTCTACTCAGTGCCCGCCGTGATACGGATGATTATTCAAAATCGTAAACGCGCGATAAATCTGTTCCGCCAACACCACCCGCGCCAGCTCATGAGGCAGCGTGATCTTTCCCAGCGATAAAGTGATCTGCGCTCGTCCCAGTGCTGCTGGAGTCCAACCATCTGCCGGACCAATTGCAAAGATCAGCTCCTGCGTTCCTCGCTCCTGGTGTTGCCGCACCAGCGCAGCCAGCTCTTCACTGCTGTATAGCTTCCCTCGAGAATCCAGCGCCACCATCACCGGAACCGTGCGCCCCGGCCTCTCCAGACTCTTCAGCAGCGCCTCCTCCGTGGCACATTCACTGGCTTCCACTGCGGAGTACCGAGCCGCTCGCTTCACATACTCAGCCGTCAGCTCTTCGACGCATCTTTCCTTGCTTGCGCCTTTTCGTTTCGTAATCGAGACCAGCCGTATCTTCATCGAAAATGTTCTTTCAGGCAAACAACAGCGCGGGCTGAGAGGCCCGCGCCGCATCGTTCAGAATCGTTACTTACGCTTCGCAGTCGTTTTCTTCGCGGCAGTCTTCTTCACCGCCACCTTTTTCGTAGCGGTTTTCTTTCCTGCTACCTTCTTGACTGCGGCTTTCTTGGCTACCGGCTTCTTTACGGCAGTCTTTTTGATCGCAACAGCCTTCTTTACAACAGCTTTCTTCGCAGTCGTCTTCTTCGCAGCTACTTTCCTGGTCGTCGCCTTCTTTGCAACAACCTTCTTCGCTGCGACTGTCTTCACCGGAGCCTTTGCGCTACGAGCGCGCTGCTTCGCCGCACCCCGCACGCTGACGGCTTTCTTCTTCGCCGGAGCTTTCCTAGCAGCAGTCTTCTTCACCGCAACCAGAGCGATTTCCGGCTCTGCTTCCGCGGCTACCGTTTCTTCTTCCTGTTCGTCCTTCATTAGTTCTTCAGCCGTCAGCTTGTGCGCGCTCTTCCACAGCCTTTCCAGATCGTAGTAAGCGCGGCGCTGTGCGTTGAAGATGTGCACAACGAAGTCCACGTAATCCAGCAGAATCCATTCCGCCGTCTGGTAGCCTTCGCGTGCGTTCGGTTCAATGAGCATGTCTTTGGAGAGCCGCTCATCCACTTCGTCCGCAATCGCCTGCACCTGTCGCGGATTGCTTCCACTGCAGATCAAAAAGTAATCGGTAAAGGTGCTCGACTCACCAGGGAGTTGGAGCAACGCGACGTCTTCGGCCTTCTTGTTATTCACGGCCTCAAGGGCCAGTGCGACTTGCTTTCGGATATCTTGGCTAGGCATCGTTCCTCTTCTTTGCTGCACTATTGTGCGGGGGTTCGCCGCCTGATGCAAGCATCTCGATTAGGAGATTCTCTCCCAACCTGGCCGAGCATCACATTCGGTCTTCAATTTTTCCCAACCGTGGCGCTAAATTCTCGGAGGTTCCGGCGTTCCGGGTTCCGGGTCTTCATCGTAAATTTTCAGCTTCGTAATGTACTCAGCCACTGCTCCCGGTACCAGTTCTTCCAGCCCATGGCCCCGCCGGGCAGCTTCGCGAATTGCTGTCGCGCTCACATCCTCATACACATCCGGCAGCAGATGAATCCTCGCGCCGTTCGTCTCCAGCGATCCTGTCTCTTGCAGCATCTGCGCACCTGCCTCATCCGGACGCAACTCCTTGGGCAGTGCTGCTGCAACATTCTGCAATGAAAATCCCGGACGGCTTGCAACCACAAATTCCGCAGACCTCAGTAGCTCCACGGGAGCGCGCCACTCTGCGATCGACCGAAACGCATCCATGCCAATCAAGAAGAACAGCCGCGTTCCTTCATCGATGCGATCGCGCATCCGCGCCACTGTGTCAACCGTATAGCTCGCCGGTTTTCCCGAGCCACGCACAATCTCCGGAGCTTCCAGCAGCGAAGGCACGAACCGCGCATCGCCTTCCAGTGCCAGTCCCAGCATCGCGAAGCGGTGATAAAAGTTCGTGACCTGTTGCCGCGCCTTCAGCGGTTGAATATCGGTTGGCACAAAGTACACGCGATCCAGCGCGAACCGCTCCGCCGCAGCGCGAGCTACTGCCAAATGGCCCAGGTGCACCGGGTCAAACGAACCGCCATACAAAGCAACGTTCTGAATTGATTCTTTCATTCGGTGGGCAAAGCTGCGGCGCGGACCGTGAGGCCCGCGCCGGAATGTTTGCTAAAACTACTTCGTGGCCTTTGCGGCTTTCTTTGCGACGGCCTTCTTGGCAGCCGGCTTCTTCGCGACAACCTTCTTCGCGGCGACCTTCTTCACGGCGGCCTTCTTGGCAACCTTCTTAACGGCCTTTACTGCCTTTACGGCAGTCTTCTTGGCAGCAGCCTTCTTCACAGCCGGCTTCTTGGCAGCGGCCTTCTTCGTTGCAACTTTCTTTGTAGCAGCCATTGGTTTTATTCTCCCTTTTTTTTGTTTGTTCGTTTTGGTCTCCGGCTCCGCATCTATCAGCACGGATCCAGCAACCCCTTCACCGTCGTCAGTCCGACGGCGAACTTCCTCGACGTAACGCGCCATTGCCCACGCCAGCTCTGAAACACCGGCTCCCGTCACAGCGGAGATCTCATAGAATTCGAGACCAAGCTTGCGCGCGTGCTTGCGCAGCTTCTCCACCTTCGACGAAATCGCGGTGTCAACCTTGCTGGCCACCACGATCATGGGTTTGCGTTCCAGCCCTGCGCCAAATCTACTTAGCTCGCGCAGGATCACATCGAAATCTTTCACGGGATCTGGTCTTCCGCTAGCATCGGAACAATCGACCAGATGTACCAGGCAGCGCGTGCGTTCAATATGGCGCAGGAACTGAGTGCCCAGTCCCGCGCCATCGCTTGCGCCTTCAATCAATCCCGGAATGTCGGCCACAACGTAGCTCACAACATCCGGCATCTCACCCAGCGCTACAACTCCCAGATTGGGCTGCAGCGTGGTGAATGGATAATCTGCAATCTTCGGACGTGCTGCCGAAATGCGTGAGATCAGCGTGGACTTGCCCGCGTTCGGGTATCCCACCAGTCCCACATCGGCCAGCAACTTCAGCTCAAGTCTTAAACGAAACTCTTGTGCAGGCCAGCCCGGCTCGTGTTCTCTCGGAGCCTGATGCGTCGGCGTGGCAAAGTTCTGATTGCCTCGTCCGCCGCGTCCGCCCTTGGCAACAACAATGCTCTCGTTCGGCTTTGAGAAGTCATGCACCAGTTCGCCGGTCTCGTCGTTATAAACAATCGTGCCGACCGGAACTTTCAGAACGATGCTCTTGCCTTCTGGCCCCGTGCGGTTGGAGCCTTCTCCATGCCGTCCACGTTGCGCTTTGTATTCAGGGTTAAAACGGAAATGCACCAGCGTGTTGTGTCTCTCGCTGGCTTCCATGATGACGTCGCCACCACGTCCGCCATCTCCGCCACTCGGTCCACCGCGCGGAACAAACTTCTCGCGCCGGAAGGCCATGCAGCCATTGCCACCGGCTCCGGATGCGATACGAATTTTTGCTTCATCAACGAACATCGATACTCGCGTCCTTCTAACTGAGCTATTTCACCACAACTAGTGCAAGAAACATAGATGCTAAATCACGATTCAAGGTAGATTTACATATGTAAATCTACTAAGATGACCTCTCTTTTCCCCAATTTGAAACTCATCCAGCGGTCCGCGATACACCAACGCACACCGGGCCCACTCTTCGAGCGCAAGCCACCATGTGCATTTCACTCAGTATCCATGCACCTTTGCGAGCCTATGGAGATTCGTCATTACGTTCGCGCATGAGTCGCGCCCGCCTACCTGCTCTCCTGCTGCACGCCTGCTCTGCCTCTATCATCGCCTTCCGGGGCTGCAGAAAAAATATCAGTCGCGAACACGCCGTCCGTATCGAAAATGCCAAAGCCTCGGACTTTGCGAGTGCTCCACGTCCGCGCCCCACCCGTCAGCTCAGAGCGAAAGCATCACCTCTACGATGAGCGCATTGCGTTCCTGTTTCTGTTTTACGTTTTTGCTTTTGTCTTTGAGCAGTCATCCGGAGTTGTGCGAGGCCCCCCGTACCGATCAAATCTCCAGCGGCATCACAGGCCATCAATCAGTCTCGATTCCTCCTCGCATACCGAAATCTTGGTGGCCCATATTCGCCTTCCTTGTGGCGAATGTGGGAAGACGACAACTCCACCTCTACCGTCTTTTGAATTGTTCCCTCCTGGGCAACTACACCTTCGAAATACTGCACGCTGGTTATGAAGCCTTCTCCGTTCACCATTCTTTACAGCGGAATGACGAGCATTACATTCCCACTCACGTTAAAGTAAGCAAGTCATTTTGTTGATCAAGATTCACGGAGAAGAATTATGTGGAGAGCAATCCGAACCGGTATTCTCTGTGCGAGTTTCGTTGTCGCTCTACCGGCGATCTCATTCGCAGGGAAGCCTATCGACCCTCCTACCCCGGCGCCCATCCCCGAACAAATTCTCAAAGCCAAGACAGTATTCATCTCGAATTGGGGAAGCACAGTAGACCCGACAAACGACGTACCAATCGACCTACCGTACAACGAGTTCTATGGATACATGCAGAGTTGGGGAAAGTATGAACTGAAACCAGCCCCCGCAGAGGCCGACCTTGTGGTTGAGATCCGCTTCGAGGCACCCATAAGCATTTACGATAGGCAATCCTACGAAAGGCCAGCGCTGCGATTGGTAATTGTGGATCCAAAAACCCACACCGTACTCTGGGCGTTCACTCAAAGCATCTCTGCCTGGGAATCGGGTCCCCGGAAGAACTTCGATAACGCAATGCTTGCACTCGTAGATCAGCTAAGGATCAAGGTTGGCGCACCTTCTTTAAAACCTGAACCTCAGCCGGACACCAAGATGCATCTGTTTTAGAAAGGGTAAACGATTCCTCTGTGTAAACGAACAAAGGGCCGCGCCGTGAGGCGAGGCCCTTTGTCTCGATCTAAAACCTGTTTACGCTTCTGCGACCGGAGGTGCAGCGACAACGATCGGGTCGATGGCGACGAACTTGCCCATCTGTCCGCGATCGATGAAACGAACTTTGCCGTCCATCTTGGCGAAGAGCGTATCGTCCTTGCCGCGTCCGACGTTCAGACCTGGCTTGATGCGGGTACCGCGCTGGCGAATGATGATCGTTCCGCCGGTGACGGTTTCTCCGCCGAAGGCTTTGACGCCAAGACGCTGTGCGTTCGAGTCGCGGCCGTTGCGGGATGTTCCTTGACCTTTTTTGTGTGCCATAGCTAAATTCCTGTTCCTTCAGTCATTCGCCGCAGTTGAGCCGCGAACCGTAATAGTGACCGTAAACGTTACTTGCTAGATTTCTTGACGGCCGTCTTTTTCGCGGCGGCTTTCTTCGCCGGAGCCTTCTTGGCCACCGGTGCTGCTTCGGCTTCAACCGTCTTTGCGACCTTCGGAGCCTTAACGGCAACCTCAGGAGCTTTGAACGTTTCTCCGCCTGCGCTGATTTCCGCAATGCGTACCTGAGTGAACGGCTGTCTGTGTCCGTTCAGCTTCTTGTACTGCTTCTTGCGCTTAAAGTGAAAGACCAGAATCTTGTCGGCGCGGCCCTCTCCGAGGATCTCGCCAATGACCTTGGCGTCCTCGGCTTTGGCGATCTTGCCCTCTTCGCCGCTGACTGCCAGGACTTCGAATTCAATGTTCTGGTCGCTGTTATTGGACGTCTTTTCAATCTTAACGACGTCACCGGGAGCGACACGATACTGCTTACCGCCAGCGCGGATCACCGCGTACATAGAGCTGCCTCCATAAATCTTCCCTCCATCGGAGGACACTCTTAAGTGGGGAGCCGATGGAGATTCTTCAGATCAATTCTGTGCGCTTGCACTTCCTCGTAGATCGAAAGATCGAAGGCAGATCCGACGCCTAACGCCGAACCTGATGCGAGGTGCCTCTGACGAGGCGAAGCAGTACAGGCAAACCATAGGATTTTAACGTTTTCCTCAGCCCAAGGTCAACCGCGCAGAATTTTCGTGCAGGATTCCGTAGTATTCCGAGCCACTCAGCACCCTCTCAGGTGCAGTACAGCCGCAAATCCAATACCCAAGACGATGGCCCCAGCCAGGAAATACCATAATACAGGCACTCCGACGAGAAAGACGGCCAAGCTTCCAACCGTGAAGATCAGACCGGCAAATCCAGCCCCAACAGGGATCTTGTGAATCGCTATGCCAGGATGAACCCCATCAGTCTTCATGATTGTCATGACGCTTTACATGACTCTCAATCAGTATAGCCCCGCAAACCTCTAACGAGTATCTCCATCGTTGCCGGCGCTACCCGGAGTCACCTTCATCACCACCACCGTCATATCATCGTACTGCTTAGCGCCTGCCGTGAACTGGTCGGCGGCGGCCATAATACAGGCCACGGTTTCGGCCGCGCTCTTGCCGTCGCAAGTCTTCAGAGTTTCCAACATCTTTTCCTCGCCCCACTCCTCATCCGCAGAATTCATCGCCTCGCTGATCCCGTCCGTGAACGCCACCAGCACATCTCCATGCTTCAGTTGCACCTGATCCTGACTGTAGGTGAAATGCGGTAACAACCCCACCACCGTTCCCCCCACTTCCAGCCGCCTTAGCTTCCAATCCTCACTGCACTTGTTCAGCACCATCGGAGGATTGTGTCCTGCGTTTACATACGTCAGCAAAGAGCTGTGCGCGTCATAACAAGCAAAGAAGAATGTCGCATAGCGTTCCGGAGAAGACACTTCATACACCAACTGGTTCACGCGTCCGACTAATGCTGCCATGTCTTCCGGCCGCATCATGGTCTGCCCGCGCAGCGAAGCCTGTAAGCTCGCCATCATGAGCGCCGCCGAAATCCCCTTGCCTGAAACATCTCCCACTGCCACACCAAGCTGTCCATCCGGCAGCAGCAGAAAGTCGTAATAATCTCCGCCCACTCCTCGCGCCGGACGGCATGTTCCGCAGTAATCCAGTCCCGCGACCTCCGGCGGATGCTGCGGAAACAGTCTTTCCTGAACCTCGCGAGCAATCTCCACCTCGCGTTTCATTGCCTCGCGTTGTGCTGCTTCTTCCGCCACCGCCGAAGTCAGACGAGCGTTTTCCAGTGCCAGTCCTGCCTGCACCGCGACCGATCCCAGCAGTTGCAAATCGGTGTGCGAATAAGGTTCCTCCGAGCGCTTCCGCCCCAAGCTGATAAAGCCCAACAGCCGCCCCATCGCCATCAGAGGAATCAGCAACTCAGATTGCAGCTTCGCCAGTGTTCCTCGCTCTTCGTTCTCGATCTCATCCGCGTGGTTTACCCAATTGTCAGGGTCTTCCAAATAGACCCGTGTCGGCTGTTTCGCCTCGCGCAATTGCCGCACCGTTCCCGAGCCTTCTCCGAACGCCACCTCCGGGACTGCAGCCTCCGATGCCCCTTCATATCCCAGTGCATAGGCCAGTCGATAGGGATTCCCTTGCTGCAGTAGAACGGCGACTCGCGGTACATGCAGAGACTCCGAAATTCGCCGCGACACCGTCTCCAGGAGAGGATGCATCTCCACAATGGTGCGCACCTGTTCGCTCAACTCCATCAGCAACTGTTCCGCGTTGTAGGAATCGCGAAAGAATCGTCGGTCGATCCATTTCGCCAGCCGTTGCGCCCCTCGTCCCATCAGAAAAATGGCGACGAAGCCTAGCGAAACTACCAGCAGTGTACGAATGAGAGTCGTAGCGTGCGACTGCGCGAGTAGCGCAATAGCCAGCACCAGCGCGCCAGTCAGCATTGCCTGCAAAACCGCAATTCCTCTGCGTGCGAGTGTGTACTGCAACCCTTGTCGCAACACTACCCGTATATCCATCGCCCGGTACACCACGATGATGTAGGCCAGCGTAGCCGGGAACAAAATGGTAAGCAGCAGACACGGCAGTTCCAGCCACGCCGGAAAATCATCCAGCTGCTTGTTGAGCAACGCTCCTGCAATCACCAGTGCCACCGTGGGCATCAGCGACAGAAACATTCCCCCGTACAACAGCTTCAGCCTGCGTTTTGCGTCCGGAGTAGAGGCAACAAAGTACTTCGCGATGATCGCCACGAAGAATGAACCCATTGCAATGAGTACCAAGGAAGTGCTGATCGGCCCGGCAGCCGGAGGCAGAACTTGCGAGATGCGCTTCTCCGTCGCATAGCTATTCGCAATAACCAATGGGTCCACAAAGTTTAGGGTTGCGAGAGCTGCCAGTGGCACGATCAAAAGCCATTTCAGCCAAGGATGCCGCCGCTCAAACGCAAGCTGTTCCGGAAAGTAGACCCCCAGCAGAAGCAACCAAATAAACCAGGTCGAACTGCATATCAACTTGTAGCCAAGCGCAAGATTGCTCAGCAGTCTTCCGTCCATGTTTTCTGGTGAGATTGAGATCAACTGGCTAAATCCCAGCAGCAGCGCCAGTAGAATCCAAGCCATTTTTTCTCGCGGACGCAGTGCAGCCACCCAGAATCCCAGTGTCACGCAAAACAGAGGCATTACAAGGTGGAGAGGAACCACAAAGAGCGGGTGGTCGCTGGCGACATTTTCGCGTTTTGCCAGTCGAACAACCACCGTTGTCGGATGGTCTTCACCTTTGTGTTGCAGCGTCAATCGCAGTTGGTCCCCAGGATGGGCATATTCAACGGATCGAATCAAATCTGCCCGGCCGCGATAAGGCAGACCGTTCACTTCCAACAACGTGTCTCCGACGCGGACCCCGGCTTGCCCCGCTTCTTTCTCCACGGCAGAAACAATGGGCGCGTCGCTCTTCATATCTCCTAACCGCCGCGTCGCATCCGTACGCGAGGTCACATACTCCGCGACAAAAATAATTCGCTCGACGAAGTAGGCCGCCGTGATCGCAAACAGCACGGCGAGGATGCAGTATTGGAGTATTGCGGGTTTGCTGGCTTGTTCTTTGGAAGGCATTTGGGAATCTCTCCGATGAAACTTCCCGAAACTACCGATGCCTGCATTAATACAGAATTTCCGTGCCGCGTGCAATCCGTAGCTATCAACCCACAGCGTCCTGGACCGTGGAGTTCTCAGCGATCTAATTACTGCCGATCCTTTGTCCCTGCATACCGCAGCTTCAGAAAGATGATCGCCGCCTGCAGCAAGAGCGTAACCGCGTTTGCCAGAATAATGGGCGGCTCGCGGCGAGCAATGCCATACGCCAGCCACAGCACGATGCCGAGCGTAAAACTTACCAGCGTTCCGATATGCAGGTCATCGGCGCGCTTCGTCTTCCACACGTGGGAAACCTGTGGAAGAAAAGCAAAAGTTGTCAGCGTCCCTGCCACATATCCAATCCAGGTGACTGTCGTTGTCATCAATTCCCCTGTTTCAGGAAGAAGTACGCAGACATCCCCACGCCAATCGCAATGACGATCCACCGCACATATTCCTGTTTCACTTTCTGCGCCAGATATGCCCCGTAGTAGCCACCTAGCAGCGCGCCTACAACCATCACTCCAGCATGTTTCCAGTAAATGACGCCCTTTGCCACGAATGCCAGGATTGCCACTCCGTTGCACACCGCTGCCTGCACGGTCTTGTACGCGTTGATGCGATGAATATGCTCCAGTCCAAGCAGCGCCAGCAAAGCCATCATCAGGATGCCTGCTCCGGCTCCGAAGTATCCAATGTAGAACGCAACGAAGAACTGTGCCGCAGCCCCTCCCCACGTGGACATCGCCGCTTCACCATGCGGACGCACCGCCAAAGTTATCCTCCGACTAAATGCGAACAGCAGCGTAGCCGTCAGTAGCAGGTAGGGAATCAATCGCAGAAAAGTCTGTTGCGGAGTCACCAGCAGGGTTATCGCTCCCAGTAGACCACCCACGCATCCGGTTGCCAGCAGCGGCCCCAACACGCGCCTCGCTTCACGCCCGCGCAATTCGTTACGATAAGCGCCAATGCTTCCCAACGTCCCCGGCCACAGAGCCAGAGTATTGGTGGCATTGGCCTGAATCGGAGGTACGCCCATCAATAGCAGTACCGGAAAGCTAAGAAAACTGCCGCCTCCAGCCACCGAATTCATGGCGCCGCTCACCACCGCGATCCCAAAGAGCAACAAACCTTGTTGTAATGTCAGCACTCAATAATTGTAAGCGCCCACTGTTCAACGACCGCGGTTTGCCACAACAAAATGGGCTGGCGAATGTCGCCAGCCCAATCTCCCCAACGGGTGCTCTTACTGGACATCCAAATTTCCGTAGGTCTCATACATCTTCCCTACCGTGTCCCAAGCCAAAATGACGTAGTAGTGCGTGCCCTTCGTAGCCGTTACATCGGCCGTCAGCCCCGGTCCCGCCGATTGCTCTTTCTTCACTCCGTCCACATACAGGATCATCTTCGTGGTCGGTTTCGGATTACCTGTTACCAGCGCCTGTATCAAGGATGTGGCTGAGACATCCGCAGCGTTCTCTGTTCCGGCGTTCTCTGGATGAATCAGCTCGATACCCGGTCTGCATGCGCCCGACTTAGGGCCGCAAGACAAGTTGTAGAAAGTAGAGAAGCTCCGCGTCAGCGTGCTCGTCACGCCCTTGGAATCTACCGCGTGTATGACCAGTGTGTGGCTGCCCGCTGCGGCAAATGCATCAGTCAGAATCGGAGCCGAAGCGGACTGTCCAGTTTCTGCCGACGTAATCACAGTCTGTCCATCCAGAGTCATGCTCCAGCTCTTTACGCCCGTAGCGAAGCTAGCCGAGATAGGTACGGAAGCTTCCGGCTGATAGCTTCCCTGCGAAGGCGAGCACACCGTAACTGTCCCGCTTCCCTTCGCACACTGCCCCACGCCGAACCCTGTGACCGTGAAGTTCGATTTCGCCTGATACAGCTTTCCATTCGCATCCCAGGCATTCACGGTAATCTTGTGTGGACCATTCGTGATCGAGTAGTCGATCAGATTCGCGGGCAAAGAGTCGAGATCATCCACTCGCGTGTTTCCGTCATACACCGACACATGGGAGATTTCGGTTCCCCCTGAATTTGCAGCCAACTCTATTGTTGCGGGATAAAGTACCGTTGAGCCTGCCGATGGAAAGCACAACGAAAGCCCGCTCTGTGCGGGCGCGGCACATGCGGAAAAAGCCGTCGAAGCAGCGGCGACAACTAAGATTGAAGTACCCAGAACAAGACGAAAACCACGGAGCCCATAATGCAACATACTGATCGTTCCTCACCAATTTCGATTGCTTACTACTCTGTGTAGCTGCAATTTGCAATCCAAAGGTGAATCCGCAGTTTAGCCCTATGTCTCCCAATTGCTAGTTGAGCGCCCTTGATGAACACTTCCACTAGTGAGCAATCAAGTACCCAACTTACGTCCTTGCTAAATGACGAAAAACATTGGGTCCCTAGGCTCGCTTCGCGGCATTTCACGCCGTCAATTCGTTATTGCTCGCGCATAGTGAAATATCGAAGTGCTTCGTTTTCCGTCCTGTTCGTAGCTCCATTCCTCATCGTGGTGACTCGCGTCAATTAAATCGATGGCCAAGGCAACCATATGTCCATCGTGAGGACCGATATTCGTGCCATCTTTGAATTCGAATACCAGACGATTCGCTGTCGCCGAAACCAGTTTCATTCGTGGCTGGTTGTGAGCCGAGCAGTAATGCGTTGCCAGCAGCTCATTCATGTCAGGATGAAACATCGTGACCATCTCATGCGGCGTACCCTCGTCAATCCAGTGCATTAACGCCGAGCCACCGCCTGTACGTCTCACCTCTAAATGAGAACGAAGATCTTTCCCGTTCTCATTCACCGTCCCATCCCACTTTCCCACCAGCGTCTGCAGGCTCTTCCACGCCGGAGTCTCAGGTACCGCTCGAAAGTCCTGTGCCAAAGCCGCAGCCACCATCATCACCAGCACTGCCAAAACGTTCCGCATACCTCACCTCCCGCAAGTGCCGGGAAATAGTATCAAAGCCCGCAAAGATCTACCAAAAAGATACGGGGAGCGCTGTTTGCGCTCCCCATAACAAACCCGTGCAACGCCTGCTTAATTACCCCAGCACTGCGTACTCGGAAACCTCTTCGGGATACCCTGCCGGAGGTACGCGCGACACCGCTGCCGCCACAGCTTCTTGTCTTACGCAGTAAAGCGAGCCGACGCCCAGCAGAAATACTCCGAGCAACAGCCCCATCTCCGTCGGCCTCCAGGACACTTCTCCGGCGAGTATGTTGAAGGCTGTGAACCAGCCAGATGCCGCAAGCACCACCGCAAAATCAAACTGATTCCGTCCTGATCCACCGGCAAGTGAATTCTTCCCGTGAACTTTGCCTGGAGAAAAACTCACTCCAAACTTAATCATTCGCCAAGCGATCAGCAGCATCGGAACCGTGATGACCGCAACGTCATATTCCTTGACACGCGGGTTCAGCAAAATCGTACCCACCAGTGCCACAGGAATCCATTGCTCCTGCGGAAGTTTTCCTTCTCGCACCATACGAGCCAAAAACAGCAACCCAATTCCAAGCGCCGTGGCGAATATCAAGTAAGCGATGGTTGTTGCCGGGGAATAAGGCTTCCTCATATCCCATAAAACTTGTCCCAAAACGCCCGCCGGTCCGAATCCAAAATCATGGTTCCAGTCAAACTGTAGCTTCACCGCCAGCATGTACTCACGAAACAGGTCCGGCCAGATGCGTGCCTGTACAGAAAACAATGCTAATCCGGTAGCGCCCGTAAAGATGGAAGCAAACCATTGGCGTCTTCCCACCAAGACCGGAAACGCGAGTAACGTCAGGAGTGGGACCTTACACACCGAAGCTGCCAGCACAGCAAGGTAATACCACAGCCATTTACCCCGGCTCCAGCCGAGAAAGGCTGCGGCAAAAATGGCCCCATATAGAGCGTAAACAACGTTCCCGCTCAAAATCACATCGTCGCAAAGCAGTCCCGGAAAGAATCCGACGAATGGCAGCAGCAGTGCCAGCCATGGCCGTTCCTCTCTGGAAGCCATCTGATATCCAACCCACAGCACAAGCAGAAATCCAGCAAGCTGAGCAGCCGCATAAAGGATCGCAAGCACCCAGCTCGGGACAGTTCCTAGCACGCGCAACAAGGGCAGCGTGATCGGGGAGTAAACATACGTGAATGGCGGACGGTCTGCTGCGGTATGTGCACGTTCATGGTAGGCCTGCTGCGCTGCCAGTCCGGTGGCATACGGGTCTACGCCGTGACGTACAGACTGTATTGCCTTCCAGTAAACCTGAGCGTCCCACCCATTCGAGCCGGAGAAGGCCATTCCCGCGAATATCACGACCGCTGTAATCCAACAACAGATACTCAGCCAAAATCTCCAGTGCGGGGGCCTACTTGTTGGTGCAGGAGAGGCTGTGACTACAGCCAGAAAATCTTCACTCAAACAATCCTCCATCCTTTCACTCTTACAAGTGATCGGTGTCGCACATAATATTATTGGACGTAAGTCTCACGTGTGCGTTGACATTAAGTCCGCACAAGTAGCAAAGATTCATAGAACAGCAAGTGCAAATAAGAATGAACCAGAATACATCGTGTGTACATTCTTTCATTCGTGATTCTCACTTTGTTGTTTTTTTACTTGCCTTCATATTGCATTTGTCCTTGCAATGTCTGCGTTGGTCTTGCTTATTTGGGCTTCTCGTGTCACTCCGGAGGAAACTCGCCCCGCATCGATTCTTCGTCATAGCCTGCGACTAAACGCAACAAAGCCCTCGAAATCCAGGCTGTTACGAAACGCTGGCTTTGAATAAAGTTAAAGAACGGTGTTCCGGTGTCGGAGCACCGTTCTTTCTTATGGAGAGCCGGTTTCTGTTTATGCAGGACTTGGTTTTGAGCGCAGGA
>Ga0224528_1000044_pt1 | contig 97781 bp, 70 predicted proteins | sample CBST25metaG_2_FD_179888 | JGI IMG/M metagenome (GOLD analysis project Ga0224528, IMG submission 179888) | Peat soil microbial communities from Stordalen Mire, Sweden - C.B.S.T25 | ecosystem: Environmental > Terrestrial > Soil > Wetlands > Peat | place: Sweden: Norrbotten County, Stordalen Mire...
GGGGTACTGGCATCGACCGGCACAGTCGCTTTTGCGGTGATCACGCTCTTGCCGGTCGATCTGATTTTGCAAGTCAGTTCGGGAGCCGGGTTTGCAATGGTGTTTGCCCTGTTGATCGCGGCGATCTTGTGGAACCTGGGAACGTGGTGGCTGGGGCTGCCAGCGTCGAGTTCGCACACGATGGTGGGCTCAATCATCGGCGTAGGCGTAGCGAACCAGCTACTGAGTCAGCATTCGGGCACGTCGGGAGTCGACTGGGCCCAAGCCGCTAAAGTGCTCAAAGCGCTGTTGATCTCGCCATTGGTGGGATTCACGCTGGCGGCTTTGCTTATTGTCATTTCGAAGTTTCTGTTCCGCTACCCTTCACTCTATGAAGCGCCTAAAAATCAAGAACCGCCGCCGCTGCCGATCCGCGCACTGATGGTGCTGACCTGTTCCGGAGTTAGTTTCTTTCACGGCTCGAACGACGGACAGAAGGGCATGGGATTGATCATGCTCATTTTGATCGGAACGGTGCCAACGGCGTACGCACTCAATCATGCCGTGAGCCCGGTCGAAATACAGAGTTTCGTGTCCGCTTCAGAACAGGCGGGAAGTGTGCTGGAGCGGCATGTGGGCGGTAGCCAAGTTGGAACCACGCCCCCGCGCACCCAGGTTACCGACTACATCCGCAGCAAGCAGTTGCAGCCCAGCACTGTCTTGGCGCTGCGGGAGTTGGTGAACGACCTGGGGCAGGAAGTGAGCCATTACCACCATTACCAATCTGTTCCGCAGCAGGACCAGGCCAATGTGCGTAACGATATGTATATTGCGAGCGAAGCGCTGGCGCTGATGGAAAAGGCGCACAATCCGGAGTTTTCGCCAACGGAGCGAGTGGCGCTCGACAACTACAAGGGCAAGGTGGACAAGGCTACAAAGTATATTCCGAACTGGGTCAAGGTGGCGGTAGCACTGGCTTTAGGGCTGGGAACGATGGTGGGCTGGCGGCGAGTGGTGGTTACGGTCGGAGAGAAGATCGGCAAAGACCACCTGACGTATGCGCAGGGCGCCAGTGCGGGACTAATCGCGATGGGCACGATTTTTGCGGCCGACAAGTTTGGGATGCCGGTGAGTACAACGCACATTTTGAGTTCGGGCGTTGCCGGTACGATGGTCGCGAATGGGAATGGTTTGAGGTTTACGACGGTTCGCAACATTGCGGCAGGATGGGTATTCACATTGCCCGCGGCGGCGATGCTTTCAGGGCTGCTGTATTGGATGTTCAGGCACATTTCGTGAGGGGCACACGAGAAAGAAACAGCGTCGTGAGTCAAACAACGTAAAGAATTGTTTTAGAGGGCATACTATCCCACCCATCGAGCAAAAAGCGTTCGATGGATGGGGGCACAGTTTCATCGGCAGTGGGTCGGAAATACCGGTGGAGGCAGATTAGAAGCGAGGATGCAGTTCTTTCTTTTCTCTCATTTGCATTCTTGTCATGCCAAGCCGCCGAATGCCCCTCCTCCGCGTGGGCCTGGCACATGCTCCTTGTTGCCTCTTGCGCAATTCCACTCTGCTAACTAAATTATTAGTTGTACGTCTTACTCACCAGAGAGGGATTGAAGCGGCTTCCCCAAGGTTTAAGCGACGATGCCACCAAAAAGATCAATCACGCTGACCCAGGCCGAACTCAGGCTCATGAAGGTGCTCTGGGCCCGAGGCGAATCCGCTGTCTCCGACATCGTGGCCGCCACTTCGAGCGACGGCGCCCTCGCCTACACTTCGGTCCTGACGACCATCCGCATTCTCGAAACCAAGGGCTACGTCACGCACCGCCAAGAGGGTCGGGCATTCCTTTACAGCTCGTCGATCGGTGAACAAGAGGCCAGCCGCTCTGAAGTAAGACATGTCTTGCAGCGCTTTTTCGGCAACTCCCGCGAACGCCTGCTGCTCTCTCTGCTCGGTGACGACGACCTCAGCCCCGAAGAATTGAAACGCCTCAAGGACGCCATCGCCAGCGTTCCCGACGACGCCCCCGACGGCGATGCCAACGAAGAGTCCGAAGAACTTTCAGCCGAAATCCCCGTCAATAGTAAGGAGAAGGCATAAGTGAACCCGATCCTTTACGACGTCTCGCTTCTTTCGGCCACGGCCACTGCAGCTCTCTTCTCCGCCATCTGGCAGGGAAGTGCGCTGGCCGTCTGCGTGGCGGCAATACTGCGATTTATGCCCCGGCTCAGCCCGGCCGCTCGCTCTGTGATCTGGCTCAACCTCTTCGTTCTGTTGGCTTTGCTCCAACTGGTTCCAGCCATTGCCGCTCCCGCTCATAGCGCGGGCATCGGCCACATAACGGCCATCGCACTCGATACGCGGTGGAGTCTGGCCATCGCCGCAATCTGGTTTGCCCTGTCTCTATGGCGAGGCGTGCAACTGGTCGTGAGCGCTCGCCAGCTCCATCGCCTGGCTGGCCGTGCCACGATTATCGATATAGACCCGAACACCCAAGCCCTGCTTGACCGTGCCGCTGCTCCCCGGCGCGCCGTCGTGTGTGTTTCCGACGACGTCGCCCGCCCGAGTGTTCTGGGCTTTTTTCATCCCCGTATCCTGCTGCCGCCGTCGGTCGCCGATAATCTCTCCGCCCTCGAGCTGCAGCAGGTTGTCTTACATGAGATGGAGCACCTGCGCCGCGCCGATGACTGGACCAATTTATTCCAGAAAGTCGCCCTCGTGCTCTTCCCTCTGAACCCTGCTCTGCACTGGGTTGAGCGCCGTCTCTGCACCGAGCGTGAACTGGCCTGCGACGACCATGTCTTACGCTCGACGCCCGGCCGCAAGTCCTACGCCGTTTGTCTTACACACTTGGCCGAGCACTCCATGTTGCGCCATACCTATAACTTGGCGCTCGGCGCATGGGGGCGTCGCCCGGAGCTGGTTCGTCGGGTGCAGCGCATCCTTGAGCAGCCCATCCATTCCATGGGCCGCAAACCCGCCATCTTTGCCACCGGAACCCTTATTGCTGGGTCTCTCGGTTGCGCCTTGTTCCTGGCGCGCGCACCTCAGTTTGTCAGCTTCACGGCGCCTATCGGCACCATGCAGGCCTCGGAATCGTTAGCTGCGAACGAACTGGGCCCGATGAGCCGTCAGACGAGCAATCGATTAGGTGCCAAACCGCAGTTAATTAAAGCCGTTATGCCTCAGAAAGCTGCGCAATCTGCCGCGAATCCGGTCAAGAGGCAGGTTCGTAATGCGGTCTTACACACACGTCGGTCGGCCAAACCGATCGAAAATCAGCGCACCATCGTCATGCTTACCGACTTCACAGACATGGAAAGTGCTCCGCGCCTCGTCCTGACCTTCTCGCAGAATCAAGGGCCTGGTCCCATCGTGGTTCCGACCACCTACGCCGTCGTTCCCACCCTCAACGGGTGGTTGATTCTGCAGATTTAGCACCAATCTCAAAATTCCGCCGCGCCCGCAAGTTGGCGCCAGTAAGTTCAAACGAACCAGACACTTGGAGAATAAACAACATGTCTCAAACAACTAATCAATTAGTAGCAACAGCAAAGAAGCTCTCCGTTCCCGCCGCCGTCGCCGGTGCTTTCCTGCTTGGCGCGGCCTTCTTCGCCGGGCACGGTCGCGTCCATGCCGCCGCGGCCATGGATGAAAACAGCATCTCCGCCCTCACTGCCCTCGATCAGGCTATGGAAGCCGTCGCGTCCAAGGTCACGCCCGCCGTGGTCAACGTGGCCGTCACCTCCCGAGGCTCGAGCGAAGACGCCTCTGCACCCGAAGGCCAGATGCAACAACTGCCTCCCGGCCTCCGCCAGTTCTTCGGCCCCATGATGCCTCAAGGACAGCAACAGCCGCAGATTGAGCACGGTGTCGGCAGCGGCATCATCATCTCCTCCGACGGCTACATCGTCACCAATAATCACGTCGTCGACGGCGCCACCCAGATCAAGGTCACACTCAACGATCGCCGCGTCCTCACTGGCAAGGTCGTTGGCACCGACAAGATGACGGATCTCGCCGTGATCAAGGTCAACGCTACCGATCTGCCCACCGTCGTGTGGGGCGACTCCACCAAGCTCAAACCCGGCCAGACTGTCCTTGCCTTCGGTAACCCCTTTGGCTACTTCGAATTTTCGGTCACTCGCGGCATCGTCAGCGCAGTCAACCGGCCCAACCCCTACTCCGACAATCCCCGCAGCCGCGGCAGCTTCATCCAAACGGACGCCGCCATTAACCCCGGCAATTCCGGCGGTCCGCTCGTTAACGCCCACGGCGAACTGGTCGGTATCAACACCTTCATCATCACCAACAGCGGCTCCTTCGCCGGCGCCGGCTTCGCCATTCCCTCGCAGATCGTTCGTGCCACCGCCGACGAGCTCATCAAGCACGGCAAGGTTGAACACGGCTATCTCGGCATCAACATCAACGACGTAACCCCTGACAACGCGCACTTTTTCAACCTGAAAGACGCGTCCGGCGCCATCGTGGCCCAGGTCTTCCCAGACACACCAGCCAGCAAGGCCGGCCTGCACCAGGGAGATGTCATCACGGAGGTGAACGGCGAAAAGGTGACCAACGGCGGCGGCCTCCAGCTAACGATCAGCCAGCTCGAACCGGGCGCCCAGGTCAAACTTGGCGTCATCCGCGACAGCAAGCCCTTGTCTGTCAACGTCACAATCGATCGCTATCACTCAAAATCCGAAGAAGCCTCGAACGACGGGGACGAAAACTCGCCCAAGCCCGGCAAAATCGGCCTTTCCGTAGCCGACCTCACCCCTGACGCCCGCCAGCAACTGAACGTCCCCGAACATGTCCATGGCGTCGTCATCCAGCAAGTCCGCGCCGGCAGCCCCGCTGAAGACGCCGGCCTCCAACCTGGCGACGTCATCCTTGAAGTGAACCGCAAACCCGCTCAATCCGCCAGCGAATTTGCCAACCAGGTGCATCAGGACACCGCCGGCAACGACCTGCTCCTGCTCGTCTGGTCCAAAGGCAATTCCAGCTATCGCACCGTCCACCCCGACGCATCCGGTCAAAACGGCTAACTGAGCGTCGACCAATAGAGGTGCCCGGGTCCTGCGATTCCAGCCTTCGCTAGCAGAAGGCGAAGGATAAGGCACTGAGTTTTGAGGTGATTACTGGGGATGACTGCGAACCGTGGTATCCCATGTCTGAGAAATCCAGACATGGGATACGGGGCACCCGATACCGAGCGCCCGGGCGAATCGCATCGCGATTCAAGCGGCAGTCGTGGACCAGATTGAGGTTGGGGGTCCAGCATGAGACGCGGATATAACTCCTTTGGCGTCATTGCGGACCAGTAACTCATGGATTCGCTCATGGGAAAAGAGCCAATTGGAGGGAAGCCGTTCGATATTGGAAATGCCGTCTCGAGAGGACGACCATTCATATTGCTCGAAGAGGGTGGCCTGCCCAACCCTTGAGGCGGTCTCATGCATTCGTTGTGCGATTTCGAATGGGGAGGCCAGATAGATGCGCGGCAACTGCTGGATAGCAATGCCCTCGAACTGGACCAGGCAACAAACTGTGCGGGAACCATGATGGTCGAGCCAAAGGTCAATGGAACCCTTGCGATCATTACGTCTGCCGGTCATATCGGCGGCGTGCCTGAGATAGGACTCTGTGAGGCACCAGCGTCCGTTGTCGCTGGCCCTGACGGCAACACGGAGCAGGTTTCCGGACTTGGTGACGACCAGGTCGTACCATGGTTTGTCAGAACCGGCCTGAACCAGGACGTCGAACCCACAGCGAGCGAATTGAGCGGCGGCGATGGCCTCTGCCCCGACAGTGATGGGCCACGAAGGCGGCTTGAGCGGTGTGTCAGTGGACTGAGTCATACATCTCTCCCTGGATGGCGGTCAACTGATCAAGGACTTTCTTTCATCTTGTCGCTTGTCTTCCAGGACTTCGTTAAGCAACTGACGCGATTATCGGCGTGTATGCAAAAGGAACAATCTAATATCAGGTGCAAGAAGTAACAACCGCGGAGAAATTCCTAAATTGGAGGTTGCGGTCTTTTTCGGAACGTGCATTGTTCCTAAGCGCGCGAATATTTATACGACTGTAAGCCACGGGCGAGAGTTATGAGGGATGAGCTGGGGCCTGCCCTGGTTTCCATTGTTGCCGGCCGATTCATTCTCCATTCATGTTCTTGGTATATCCATTGCTGAGTCTGGCAATTTGTCACTCCCCCGTGCAGCAGATGTTCTTCAATCTCTCAAAATTTGGAGCTACCCATGGCCGATGTCGCAGCAGCAGTGAAGCCGCTCCCACCGGGAGCATCATTACTCGATCGCAAGATGAATAAATCGTCCGCCTGGATCAGCGGCGCAGTCGTCATGGTGGCGCTGGTGGGCGGACTCGGCTTCATCGGGTACAACATTTCAAAAGATCTTGGGAACATCGTAGTCACAAGCGTCTGGCCCTATGCGCTGCTGGGACTGGCACTGCTGATTGCCTTGGGGTTCGAGTTTGTGAACGGCTTCCACGATACGGCAAACGCTGTGGCTACCGTGATTTACACCCACTCGCTGGAGCCGAATATCGCGGTGGTGTGGTCGGGGCTATGGAACCTGGCTGGAGTGCTGAGTTCGTCGGGAGCGGTGGCATTTACCGTAATTACGCTGCTGCCGGTGGAGCTGATTTTGCAGGTGAGCTCGGGGGCCGGCTTCGCGATGGTGTTTGCGCTGTTGATCGCGGCGATCATCTGGAACCTGAGCACGTGGTGGTTCGGTTTGCCGGCGTCGAGTTCGCACACCATGGTCGGGTCGATCATCGGCGTGGGTCTGGCCAACCAGTTGCTTAATGCTCACTCCGGCACGTCGGGCGTGGATTGGGAGCAAGCGACCAAGGTGTTCAAAGTGCTGCTGATTTCGCCGGTGGTGGGATTTGGCTGCGCGGCGCTGCTGTTTCTGGTTTCGAAGGCGCTGATCAAGTATCCGGCGCTTTATGAGGCTCCCAAGGACAATACGCCTCCACCGTGGCCGATTCGCGCCCTGCTGGTGTTGACCTGCACGGGTGTGAGCTTCTTCCACGGGTCAAACGACGGACAGAAGGGCATGGGGCTTATCATGCTCATTCTTATCGGCACGGTGCCGACCGCATACGCTCTGAACCACGCGGTGACGACGGCGGATGTTCAGGCGTTTATTACCGCATCGGAGCAGGCTGGACACGTTCTCGACCAGCATGTGGATAAGACGGGAATCCTGGGAGCGGACCCGAGAGCCGAGGTCACCGACTATATCCGCACGAAACAGTTGCAGCCGGATACGATTTTGGCGCTGCGCGAACTGGTCGAGGATCTGAACCACGAAGTTGCGCTGTATAAGGAGTTCAAGTCGGTTCCGGCCAAGGACCAGACCAACGTGCGCAACGACATGTACGTGGCGAGTGAAGCGATCCGGCTGATGATGAAGAACCATAACCCCTCTTTTACGCCAGCGGAGGGGACGGTGCTGAACAACTATAAGAGCAAGGTGGACAAGGCGACGAAGTTCATTCCGAGCTGGGTCAAGGTGGCCGTGGCGCTGGCGCTGGGACTGGGCACGATGGTGGGCTGGAAGCGGATCGTGGTGACGGTGGGCGAGAAGATCGGCAAGGAGCACCTGACTTATGCACAAGGCGCCTGCGCCGAGTTGGTGGCCATGGGGACGATCTTCGCGGCGGATAACTATGGATTGCCTGTGAGTACGACGCACGTGCTTAGTTCAGGCGTGGCGGGTACGATGGCGGCCAATCGAAGCGGGTTGCAGGTTTCGACTATTCGGAATATCGCAGCGGCCTGGGTGTTTACGCTTCCGGCGGCGGCGCTGCTTTCGGGAGTTTTGTTCTGGGGATTCCGGTTCATCTTCTAGTTCGATCCGGGCCTGAAGGCCCCTGCTCCCCCCGGAATTGATATCTGCGACTGTAGTACCAGGATGTTTCGGAGTGGTTTGGAACTGCTTTACTTCGGTTTTGTGGTTGGAAATAGGGCGTTCGCTACGGCGGACGCCTTTTTTTACTGGCTTTCGATCATCGGATCGAGGGTTGGGAGGCGCCGAAACGAGCAGGGCGGCTCCGCTTCCGGTACCATACTTGAGGTACCTATTGCCGAATGAGCCTGAAAGCCAAGCTGGAAGCTGTCATATACGCCGCGGAGGAGCCGGTCACACTGGCCCAACTCTCCGTTTTGTTTGCCGCCGATGCACTGGAATGGAAGGCGGCCCAAGCGGCCGCCGCTGCCGAACAGGCGGCCGAGGTGGCGGGGGAGATGCCTGCTACCGCGGAGTCGCTGCCGTTTTTGGCGGAGGGTCTGGAGTATCTGGGCCTGGAGGAAACGCCGCCGGGGTATGCCGAGAGTGTGGCGGAAATTGCGGCCGCAGAGGCGACGGAGCCGACAGATTCGACGGGAGTTAGCGGAAGTAAAGCGCCCACGACTGAGGACCAGTCGGCAACGGAGAGTGGGGCGATAGAGCTGGCGGCGGACGAAGCCGAAGTGGTTATCGAAACCGCCGTTGACGTTGAGGCCGAGGCAAGGCGGCTGGCGCGGCTGCGCGATCGCGAGATAAAGGCGATCTTGAAGCAGCTTTTGGACGAGTTGATTGCGGGTTATGAAGCTGACGGGCGCGGTGTGGAGATTCGCGAGATCGCGGGCGGCTATCGCATGGCGACCAAGCCGGAGTGCCACGACGCAGTTCGAATGTTTGTGAAGAGCCTGAAGCCGCCGATGAAGCTGTCATTGCCGGCGCTCGAGACGCTGGCGGTGGTTGCCTATAAGCAGCCTGTAACTGCGCCGGAAGTGAACGAGATACGCGGCGTGGAGTCGGCGGGCGTGCTGGGATCGCTGCTGGCGCGCAAGCTGATCGCGACAGCAGGGCGCAAGCAGGTGATTGGGCGGCCGATTCTTTACAAGACGACGAAGGAGTTCCTGCTGCGGTTCGGGTTGAAGGACGTGGCTGAGCTGCCGTCAATGGAAGAGTTTGAAAAGATGGCAGCGATCGAGCTGGAAGAGCCGGATTCCGCTTCCCAGCCCGAATCGGCGTCTGGAGACGCTGCTGAACCGGCGGAAACCGAGCCTGCGTTTGACGAGGCTGAAGAGCTCGAGTCGAATTTGCCCAGCGGAGTGGAACTAGCGGAGGCCACGGCAGAGGCAGAAGAAGCTGTTAAGGCTGAAGAGGCCGCTGAGACGGAAGTGAACGAAGAAGTGATTGAATCTGTTGCGGATTCGACCGCCGTGATGGCAGCCGAACCGCGGGCCGCATTGGCCGAAACACCCCCCACAGAGGCTGCGCCCGCTGAGCCTGATTCCAACCTGCAGGCAGAAATTGAGACTGTTCCCCATGCCCAAGAAATCGAAGAAGAGCGTTGAGGCCCAAGCGGCTGAAACTGAGAATCCCGCAGAAACCATTGAACTGAAAAATGCACCTGAGACGCCTGCGGAGCCGGAAGTGCCGGAGACCAAGTCCGAGATGGCTCTGGACATAGAAGCGGAGCACCGGCAGCAGGGCGAGAGTCCCGCCGTGCCTGAAGACGCAGAAGCTGAAGCCGAAGCGTTAGCTGCTGAAACCAGCGAAGAAGCTCTTGAGGGTGCGGATATCGAGGCTGGTCTAGAGGATGAAGATTCGGACGATGAATCGGACGACGAGGAGGACGATGATGCGGACGACGAGGAAGAAGACGAGGACGAGTCGGAAGAGGACGAAGTTGATGATGGCGAAGAGGTAACCGAGGACGAGGATTCAGACGAGCCGGAAGAAGCGGCTGACGTGGACGAGACGACCGAGGATGAGGTCGAAGAAGGATTCACTCCTCAACCACGCCCACCGGCCAAGCTGGGGCGGCTGCAGAAGATCCTGGCGCAAGCCGGAGTGGCCAGCCGTCGGCGTGCCGAAGAGTTGATCGAACAGGGCCGAGTGCAGGTGAATGGCAAGATCGTCACGGAACTGGGCACCAAGGCTGATGCCGGTCGCGACCATATTCGCGTGGATGGCAAGCTGCTGCACGGTGCGGAGCGGCTGCGGTACTTTGTCCTGAACAAGCCCAAGGGCTATGTGACCACCGTGAAGGATCCGGAACATCGGTCGACGGTGATGGAATTTTTTGCGAAGATGCCGGAGCGGTTGTACCCGGTTGGCCGGCTCGACTACCAGAGCGAGGGATTGCTGCTGGTGACCAACGATGGGGAGCTTGCCAACAAGTTGACCAAGGCCGCGTCGGGCGTGGAAAAGACGTACCTGGTGAAGGTGAGTGGACAGCCGACCGAGAGTGAGCTCGACATCCTGCGCGGCGGCGTGAGCATTGAGCGGGGCAAGCCGGGCGAAGGGCGTGTACGCACTTCGCCGGCTCGGGTCAGACAGGTCAGGCAGGGCGACAATCCGTGGTATGAAGTCGTTCTGATTGAGGGGCGTAACCGCGAGTTGCGCAAGATGTTCGAGGAGATCGGGCATTTTGTGGAAAAGATTCGTCGAGTGGGTTATGGGCCGCTGGTGCTCGATCAGGAACCGGGAAATTTCAGGGAGTTGCAGCCTGAAGAGCTTACGGCGCTGCGCTTAGCGGCGGATGGCAAGTTGCGGACGCCGAAATCGAAGGATGTGAGAAGGCGCAATCTGGCAGACGCGGGCAAGCTGCCTACCGTGCTTCCGAAACCCACAAGGCCGCGACCGGGACAGACGTTTGGAGATCGTCCTGCTGGCGCCGGCGCTCGACCCACGGGCCAATTTCCGCCCAAGAGGTCGTTTGGAACTGGTGGACCGAGCGGCGATCGAGATCAGGCCAAGCCGTTTCGTCCCGCGAGACCGGCTGGTGAGGGGTACAGCTCTGGACCCGGTCGAGGCGCAGAGAGACCATCCGATTCAGGTTCGGAGAGATTTGGCGCAAGAAGGCCTGCGGCAGGGAAATTTGCGTCGGGACCGGCGCGGCCGAGCAAATTTGGTTCCGAGAGACCGAGGCCGGGTTCGGGCGAATCCGCCGGGGCTGGTTCGGATAGGACCGGTTCGAGCAGGCCTGGTTTCGGAAGACCGAGTTCGAGTCCGGCAAAATTTGGCCAGGGACGACCAGCTTGGAAGAAAGACGATCGGCCTTCGCGTCCACCGGCACAGTCGGGAGCGGCACCAAGTTCAGATGAGGGACAGGGATCTTACCGGGGTGGTCAAGGCGGCGCGGGCCGGGCTTCTACGGGACGGGATTTTGGGGCGCGAGGCCGCACGGGGGGCGCACGCACCTTTGGCGCCAAGCCAGCATGGAACAAGAGCGGTGGAAACGACCGCCCGCCATTTCATCGCCCTTCGAGACCGCGACGCGATGCTCCGCTGCCTCCTGAAGAGCCGTTGGGCGAGAGGCGACCGTCACGCTTAAAGATTGAAGCAGTTGAGCCGGACACGCGCACTCCGAGTTTTCCTGGAAAGAGCTCGCGTCCGCCTCGGTTCGAAGGGCGCGACCGTTCGCAGACTTCCCGGCCTGGCTTTGACAGACCGCCGACGGATCGGCCGCGTTCAGATAGGCCGCGCACTGAAAGACCACGGCAGGATCGGCCGCAATCCGACAGGCCCCGTTTCGAAGGAAGTGATACGAGGCGAACCGGTGGCAGCGGGCGTCCGGGAGGGCGGCCAACTGATTCCGTCCGACCGCCGCGCGGCGACAGCGGTTTGGCGCGTCCGTTTACGAGCAGCAGCGGCGTTCCGCGTGCAGGCGGCGCAAGGCCGAGCAGCAAGTCTGGAAAGCCGGGTGGGCGAAGCGGTTCGGGGGCTCGTCCTGCGGGAAAGTCTGGTTGGAAGCCGAAGCCGAGCTTTGGTGGCAAGGGCAAGCCGCCTTCGGGTGCAAAGAAGTCAGGGCCTCGGCCTGGCGGCAAGCGTCCTGGGCGCGACTAATCGAGCTTCACTAAAATGCTGTTGGTTGTTCTAAACGAGTTGGGCGCGGAAACGCGCCCATTCTTTTTTGTGGCCAGGCTTTTTCAGTGGTTATCCGTTGATTCTCGTTCGTATGCAAAGCATCTAGTCGGGGAAAGTTTGCCTCCAAGATCAGAACGAAAGTCGCACGGAATCATAATATTTGGAGACGTTTTCATGAGGGTTCTGGTGGTTGGAGCTACAGGGAAGTTTGCGGGGTATGTGTTGCCCGCGCTGTTGAGCAGGGGTGTGAAAGTGCGCGCCTTGGTGAGGAACAAGCAGAGCGAACAGATAGCGCGGGAGCGGGGAGCCGACGAGACGGCGATTGCCGATCTTGAGGACGCGCGCGGGGTGATTTCGGCGGCTGTGGGCGCGGATGGGGTGTTCCACATCGGGCCGGCGTTTGCGCCACGAGAGGCCGAGATGGGCAAGATCATGGTGGAGGCGGCCAGGGCTGCGGGGGTGCGCAAGTTTGTGTATTCAAGCGTGATTCACCCTTCGCTGGTAACGCTGCCCAACCACGCGGCCAAACTGCCGGTGGAAGAGGCGCTCTACCAGTCGGGAATGACGTTCACGGTGTTGCAGCCGGCCATGTTCATGCAGACTATGGAAGCCGCCTGGAGCGAGGTGGTGCGGCGGGGGCGGTTTGCGCTGCCGTATTCGCGGCGGGTGAAGGCCTGCTACGTGGACTACCGCGACGTGGCGGAAGCGGCGGCGATGGCGCTGACGGGCGACACGCTGGATTTTGCCACGTTTGAGCTGTGTGCGCCGGGGATGCTTAACCGCGTTGAGGTGGCGGCCTTGATGAGCGAGGCAGCGGGGCGAACGATCGAAGCCGGCGAGGTTTCATTCGACGAATGGGCGGATGCGGCGAAGATAGCACCGGGGCCGGTGCGAACGGGGCTGAAACGTATGTATTCCGACTATGACCAGTGTGGTTTCCCCGGCGGAAATGCGCTGGTATTGCGCAAAGTGTTGGGCCGCGAACCGCGCTCGTTGCGGCAGTTCTTTGAGGAACTGGCGCGACGGGAGCAGAAAGCGGCCTGAGAGACGTTGGTCTCAAAAAAGACTGACGCCGAATGTGTGGCTTGTCGCATCATTAGAGGCATGAGTATGGAAACGGCAACTTTTGGGGCCGGCTGCTTTTGGGGAGTTGAAGCTGCGTTTGCAGCGATTCCCGGCGTGACGAAGACAGCAGTTGGCTATGAGGGCGGCGCGCTGGAGCGTCCGAGCTATCAGGATGTGTGCACGGATCAGACCGGGCATGCGGAGGTCGTGGAACTGGAATTTGATCCGGAGAAAGTGGCGTATGGGCAGATTCTGGATGCGTTTTTCGGGCTGCACGATCCGACGACTTTGAACCGCCAGGGGCCGGACTGGGGTACGCAGTACCGGTCGGCTATCTTCTATCACTCGCCTGAACAGGAAGCGCATGCTAAGGCGAAGATTGAGGAATTGACGGCCGAGGGGCGATTCAATCCCAAACGGATTGTGACCAAGGTTGAGCCGGCCAAGACGTTCTGGCGCGCAGAGGAATATCACCAGAAGTATCTTGAGAAGCGCGGCATGGCGAACTGCCACATCTAGGCTGACTTCCCCGGTCGACTACACTAACAATCGGTATGCCGCACGCTTTGGCCAAAGCCGTGGAGCTGGTGACCACGGCGCTGGCTGTGGCGGGGATGGGGTATTTTGTGGCCGCGTGGGTCGCTGCTCGCTCGTTCCTCAGCAGGCGGAGGGCGCAGTTAACGCCGTTTGCGCCGGCGGTCAGCATTCTCAAATCGCTGAAGGGGCTTGATCCGGGGATGCTCGATGCTTTCCGGAGCCATTGCCGCCAGGATTATGCGGGCGATTTCGAATTGCTGTTTGGCGTTTGGTCGCTCGATGATCCTGCGGCGAAGGCCGTCGAGCAATTGAAAGCCGAGTTTCCGGAGCGACCGATCCGGCTGTTCGAATGCCCGGAGCGGCTAGGGACAAATGGCAAAGTAAGCACGCTGGCGCAGCTCTTGCCTCATGCGCAATTTGATTATCTCCTTATCAATGATTCGGACATTACGGTTGGGCCGCGCTACTTGTCGCAGGTGATGGCGCATTTTGGAGCTGGGGCGGAGCAGAAGAAAACTGGGCTGGTGACGGCGCTTTATCGGGGGCGGGCGCATGGGACGCTGGCCTCGCGGTTTGAGGCAATGGGTATATCCACGGATTTTATGCCAAGCATATTGCTGTCAAAGATGCTTGAGGGCGGACTGCAGTATGGGCTTGGTTCGACGCTGGCGGTGAGTCGTGAAGCGCTGGAAACGATCGGTGGACTGACGGCGGTGGTTGATCACCTGGCGGATGACTACGAGCTCGGTGCGCGCGTATTTCGTGCGGGCTATCACGTGGCACTGAGCGCGGCAGTGGTTGAGACGAGCGTCCCGGCCTATGACTGGGGTGAATTTTTCGAACATCAATTACGCTGGTTCCGGACCGTACGCGATGCGAGCCCATGGGGATATGTGGGGGTGGTTTTCACGCATGGGCTGATGTGGGCACTCTTGAATGTGGTGGCCAGTGGGGTGAGCCCCGTAAGTTTGTGGCTGCTGGGGTTGAGCTTTTTTTTGCGGCTGACGGTGGCGATGACGGTGGGCGCTACGGTGCTTGGCGATCACCAGGTGCTGCCCAGTTTGTGGCTATTGCCGCTGCGCGATGCTGTGGCGATGGGATTGTGGATTGCGGGTTTTGCGGGGAACACGATTGTTTGGCGGGGCGAACAGTTTGAAGTGAAGCATGGAAAACTGATCAAAGTAGTAAGCCAAGACCGTTATTGATCCGGTGAGAACAAAGTGACATCGCTATCCCACCGTTGCGGGATGAAACTGCGCAAGGATGGGGCATCCTAATTCTCTGTGCTGTCGGAGGGTTGGTGGATGCAACATCCCCGGACCCGGTGTGCGCATCCTATTTGGGGTTCACGGAGAGGTAGTTCAATGCTGCGATTCGCTCTTTATCTTGCTGGAATTTCAACTGCCGTAGCGGCGTACGTCGCTTATCAAAAACAAAAGAGAGCGATGCGGCGCATTCCTGTGAAAGAGGCAGCAGCCCTGCTGCAACAAGCCTGGGCGGATCATCACACGAGGGCCTGATTCCGAGATTGAAATCGTGTCGATTGGCACTGGCGGCGGCGACAATGCTATGGTGAGTGCCAAATGCCATTTGTGACGACATCCGATACGGGTGTGCCCATTCAAGGGCCGACCGCGACACTGATTTATGACGACTGGTATCCGGCTCTGCGGACCGACAAACTGCGCGCGGGCAAGCTTACGACCGCGATGCTGCTGGAGATCCCGCTGGTGCTGGGGCGGCGTAACGATGGGCAGGTGTTTGCGCTGCGCGATAGTTGTCCGCATCGCGGGATTCCGCTGAGTGTGGGGTGGTTTGACGGCGAGCACGTGACCTGCCGCTATCATGGGTGGGAGTTTGAGCCGTGCAGCGGACAGTGCGCCAAGATTCCTTCGCTCTCGAGCCACGATCGGCTGGATGCTACGCGGATTTATGCCACTTCGTTTGCCTGCGAAGAGCGTGACGGCTATGCATGGGTTTACATTCCGAGTGCAGGCGCGGGTCGGCGGAGCGGGACGGCGGAGACCAGGCCGGTGCCGGAGTTGGCGAAGTTTGGATCACGGTACCGGACAGCGCATTTGACAGCCGATTTGCCGTGTAATGTGGACCACGGAATCATCGGGCTAATGGACCCGGCGCACGGACCGTTTGTGCACCAGGCATGGTGGTGGCGTTCGCGGGCGAGTATTCGCGAGAAGACGAAAAAGTTTGAACCGATTCCGGAAGGTTTCCGGATGAGCGCTCATGCGCCGAGCGGGAATTCTGCGCCTTATAAACTGCTGGGCGTTTATGGACAGCCGGTGGAGACGACGATTGATTTTGTGCTGCCGAATCGGCGCACGGAGACGATTCGCTGCGGAGAAAAGTGGTTTTCGAGCTTGACTACGGTGACGCCGGTGACGGGATCAACGTGCAGGATCGATGTGGTTGCGGCGTGGAATGTTTTCTATCATGTGCCGTTTGTTTTGCCGATGGCGAAGTTCTTTGGGGCGAAGTTTGTGAGGCAGGACCAGGTGACGATGATTCAGCAGGCGGAGGGGTTGAAGCACAATCCGAGCCTGATGCTGATTGATGACGCGGACAAGCCGGCGAAGTGGTATTTCGCATTGAAGCAGGCGCGGTTGGAATCGTCTAACGATGGGACAGCGAAGCATCCGATGACGGGGCCGGTTGAGTTGCATTGGCGGAGTTAGTCGCGCGTCTCAAGAATGGTCGTGGGGTATGCGATCCCACCCATCGAGCAAAAAGCGCTCGATGGATGGGGCACACGGTGTGACCCGGGGCGCCCCGATGAATGCGATTGCGGCTGTCGTCGCTGGGCTTCAGTCGCCGGCGACGGGGTCGATTTCGTGAACGTTGATGGCCTCGCAGTCGATCAGTAAACACCATGCCAAATCGCTGAAAGCCTTGTCCCAACGGGGGCGGTCTTCGAGCGCCAATGAGGTCAGGCCGTAGCTCGAAATGCGGAGAATCTCGTACCAGATGTTTTGCGCTTGCCAGAGGTTGAGCTCGAAGGGGAGTTCAACCAGGATGTGGGCCAGGGTGAGGGCGCGATCGAGCATTTCGAGCGAGCCTGCGGACATTTGCAGCTCGATCATGGCGCGCTTCATGCGCTGGTCGGCGATGTAGGAGAGGGTCGCTGTTTCAAGTGAAACCTGGTCGGCTTTGGCCAAGGCCAGAAAAGACCGGAGCATGGACTGATCGATGGGATCGGCTTCAAGAGCGCGACGGAGGCCGGCGTTGACGGCAAAACCGGCGGCGAGGGTCAGTGCGGGGGGTTTAGGCAAACCGGCCTGGGACAGGAAGTGAAGGAGGCTGGCGTGATCTTCATAGATGGTTGTGAGGGAACTCTCGATGTTCCAGAGGGTGGAGTTGAGAATGAGTTGCACGATGCGGCGTTGCTCGTCGGTGAACAGCGAGGTGAGCGAGTAGTCGACGTGTCCGTAGTAGCGATCGAGGAGACGAATTACCTCAGGGAAATCGGCGCGGAGCACCTGTTCTGCCGCGTCGTGACTGAAAGCCTCGAAAGCGTCCGAGTCCAACTCGTCGAATGGCTTGACAGCGGCGGTAATGTTCTGGTCGCCGAAGTGAAGAACGGCAAAAGAAAAGCTCTGCTGCTGACCGGTGATGGCGCTCGAAATGTGGGCGCGACCGAGGGCTAAACGACCGCGGCCAGAGGTGAAGATGTCGTAGGAGATGCGGCGCACGCTGTAGCAGAACAGCTCGGTTTCCTCAGCAAAGGAGGAGAAAATCGAACTAATCGCGTAGTGAGCTGCGACTTGCTCCAAGCCGACCTGCATGGAGGCGACCTTCTCGTTGTAAATGTGTGCGCCATCCACGGCGCTGGCCACATTGGAGCGAGCGTCGGCCAAGCGGAAGAGGAAGGCAGGTTCGAGGGGCGCCGCCTCAATGCCGAAGACGGTTTGCGCCAACTGCAAAACGCGCGCGGCATAGGCGATGATTTGCACGGTTTCAATGCCGGATATATCGTCGAAGAACCAACCGCAACTGGTATACATGAGCTGGGCGTGTCGCTGTAACTCCATCAGTTCAAGAGCGCGCACGCGTTCCGGATCGGTGAGGGGATGGCTTTGCTGGTCGCGGAAGAACTTGTCGGCGACGTCGACATTGCGATCGAGCAAGACATGAATGTAGTTGTCGCGGGCTTCCCAGATATCGCGAAAAAGCTTGTTGCCTTCTTGTTCGGTAAGGGGGACGAGCGCGTCTCTGAGCTCATCGAGAGCGCTGCGCAGAGGGGCGCGCCATGCCTGGTTCCATCCCGGCTTGCCACCGTTGCAGCCGCAGTCGGAACGCCAGCGCTCGACGCCGTGGACACAACTCCATGAGGTGTTGTCGACGATCTGGCATTCGTATTCGGGCGGGAACTGAGCGAGGAAGCTGCCGTAGTTGGCGAGGCGAACGGTCTTGTCCTCTTCGAGGAGGCGGAGAGCGTAAGCAAGAGCCATTTCGCCGTGCTTGTGGTGATGGCCGTAGGATTCGCCGTCGGTGGCGACATGAACGAGCTGCGGCTGCTGCGTATCTTTGAATGTACTCTTGAGGCGGCCGGCAAAGTTTTCGCCGGAGTTCAACAGGCCTTCAAAAGCGATGGCACGCGATGTGGGGCCGTCGTAGAAGAAGACCGCGATGGAGACGCCGGAGTTGAACTGGAGAAGATAGGGGTGTTTGGTATCGACACTGGCGTTAGGGGTATCGATCCAATCGCCGCCGTCTCTAAGTGGGCGAATGCATTTGGCCTGGTGCGGGGCGAGGACGGTGAACTTGATGCCGTGCTGGGCCATCAGTTCGAGGGTTTCGGTATCGGCAGCGGTCTCGGCCAGCCACATGCCCTCGGGGGACATGCCGTAGTGGTGCTCGTAGTCGACGATGCCCCAGCGAATCTGGGTGACGCGATCGCGGCGGTTGGCGAGGGGCATGATGACATGGTTGTAGACCTGGGCCATGGCTGAGCTGTGGCCCTTGAAATTTTTGCGGCTGCGGCGCTCGCCATCGAGGATCATGCGATAGGTGCGGGGGGCGTTTTCGCGGAGCCAGCTCAGGAGCGTGGGGCCGATGTTAAAGCTGGTGCGCGCGTAATTGTTGACGATGCGGGTGATCTGATTTTTGACGTTGACGATGCGGGCGGCGCCATTGGTGGCATAACACTCGGCGCAGATGCGCTCATTCCAGTCGTGATAGGGGGCTGCGGAATCTTGTGTCTCGACGGTTTCAAGCCACGGGTTCTCACGAGGCGGCTGATAGAAGTGACCGTGAATGCAGACGAAGCGCTTAACGTTGACCATGGATGCCCCAACCTCGCGCGCGGGGAAAATTGAGCCGCGGATCCGGCAGGGAGGAGGAAATTCTCGACCCTACCCGGCTATTTTAGGCTCCTTGGGAGGGTGGAGGAGATTTTGCGAGATCGCAAGCGCGCCAGAGATACCAACTGGCCACGGAACGGAACGGTTTCCAGCGTAATCCGCGTTTGAAAACGACATCTGGTTTGGGCAGGTCTTCGGCGGCGAGGGGGCGGGATTTGGGCAGGCGCTGGAAGGTGAGCGCGTAGCCTTTGCGGACACCGTAGTCGGTCACGGGCAGGACGTCGGGCCGACCCATGCGGAAGATGAGGAGCATTTCGACGGTCCACGGGCCGATGCCGCGGACTTCGGTAAGTCGTTCGACGATGTCGGCGTCGGACATTTTGCGAATCGCGGCGTGGGAGGGCACGGTGCCGTCGAGGGTGCGCTGGGCCAGGTCTTTCATGGCACGGGTTTTATTGCCGGAAACACCGGCGGCGCGCAGCACCTCATCGGGTGTGTCGAGGAGAGCCTTGGGGGATGGATCGCCGCCGTAGAATTCGCGGACGCGGCGGTGGATGGTGGCTGCCGCCTTGCCGTGCAATTGCTGATAGAGGATGGACTCAAGCAGCGACTCGAACGGCGAGGGCAGTGGACTGAGTCGCAGGAGGAACGGGCCGACGCGGTCGATGAGTGCTCCGAGTTTGGGATCCTTGGCGCGGAGATGGGTCAGCGCTTCATCGGGATCGAAGGGAAGTTTGCGGCTGCGGCCGTCGTGAATCATGGGTGGAGTTTATCGCAACCACCCACGTTCGGATTCCGTTCGATTTCCGATGAAGCGTGGGCCGTTCTTTCTCTTCACATGGCGTTTTGGACGTATCTTTCCCTGGCTTGCAAAAGACGCGCGGCCTGTTCGTGTTCGAGCGTTTGGGCAGAGCCAAGCTGGTGAGTGACAAGGCGAATCTGGGCAAGGTGTTCGAGTGTTTCCATCTTGGTAAAGGCGTCGGGCAGGCTGCGACCGTAGGTGACGGCGCCATGATTAGCCAGGAGAATCGCCTCGTGTCCATGGATAAACGGGATGAGGCTGTCGGCAACCTCATCGGTGCCGGTGGTGGCGTAACTGGCGAGGGGAACCGACCCAAGGGTCATCACCGCTTCCTGACAAAACATCTCATCGAGGGCCCGTCCGGCGCAAGCGAAGCCCGTAGCGACGGGAGGATGGGAGTGGATGACTGCCTGAATGTCGGCTCTTTGGCAGTAGATGGCGAGGTGCATGCCTATCTCGCTTGTTACCCTCCGAGGACCGGCCAATTGCCGGCCTTCGAGATCGACGATGACTAAATCCGCGGATCGCAAGAGGTATTTACTAACGCCCGTCGGCGTCGCGAGCAGCCTCTCATCGTCAAGCCGGACGGAGAGGTTGCCGGAGGTACCGGGCATAAAGCCGAGTCGATAGAGCCATTTGCTGAATCGAACGATTTCGCGCATCAATTGTTGTTCGGAATAACGGTCGTTTGGGGTCATTGCTCGCTCCTTTCGTGCAGGAAGTTATTGGTGTTTGTAGCGGACTGGGGTCCAAGAATCTGAAAAGGGGAAGGACGTCTTGATATTGGCGTTTGACGGCGAAGGTTTCGTTTGAGTCTCGCCCAACTCTTACCGATCCTGTCTGAGGCCATGAAGAGGTGGCCAGCGGTAAGCGGACCGGCAACGCGGTGATGACCCACGGCGGCGAGCCCCATGGAGGCGATGCAGCCGCACTGGGCACAGTCAGGGTCGCCGCCAAATTGGCAGGGGCCGATGCGGGTTTTGAGGTCAGCGGAGATGGTCTCAGTGGTTCTGGCGAAGATGCATTGGCCGGGATAGTTGGGAGGCGCCTCGAACTCGCGAATGACAGCTTCAGGCATGTCGAGGGTCGGGAATTTCTTCCGGAGCCGCCGCAATTCCGCGACTGTGGCAGTTCTTTGCGCAGGGCTGAGGATCTCCGCATCGGCGGCGCCTCGCTGAGGAGTGAAGAAGCTGAACCAGACCTTTGCGACCTCAGGTTGACTCGACCAGAAGTTGAGGAATTGTTCAAGATAGCCGGGACGCTCGGCAATTTGGGAAGTGATGGTGCAGTGGATTGTGACCTTGGCACCTTGAATACTGGAAAGTATGCGGTCATAGGTCGCGGGTTTGCGACGTTGATCATGCTCGGGTTGTAAACCGTCGACCGATACGACTACGTTCAGTTTCTTGAGCTTCATCCAAGCGGTGGGAATGGTGCGAAAAGCGCTTGTCACGACCTGGGTATGTACGCCTCGGGAATCCATTTGAGGCAGCAGCATATCGAGTTCGCGATGTCGTACGAGAGGGTCGCCGCCTACGAGTGAGACGTGAAGGGGCTTGAGTTCATCAACGACGGCCAGCACGCGGCGAACGAGCTCATCACCTTTGAAGTCGGATATCTGGCGGAGGACGGTTGCGCCGCCCAGATGAGCTGGATCGAAGGCATAGCATCCGGGGCAACGCAGGGGGCATTCTTTGGTTATTTCTATGGAAACCGATGGGGCACGGCCGGACAGGATTCGCATCCAGGCGTGTAGAACTTCAGATGTTTTCATGACCTCTCCGCATAGAACGCAGGACTGTTGACAGTCAACGGCGCGAGGATGGCTCTGACAGGAGCGATCCGCTAGCGAGCTCGGAAAGGATGAGGATCAGATCTGAAGAGGAAGGTTATGGGTGACCGGAAGCGGGATGGTAACTCGCTCATCGCACGGGGATGTAGCGGACGATACCTTGGCCAACAGCGGTGGGAAAAGGCCAACGAGACGCCTGGCAGCCAGGAATAAATCAATACCCTGCTTGCCGTAGCGAGCCAGAACCAGCAGCAGGCAGAGCGAGGTGAGGACTAAGAGGACGCTGGTCTCAAAATCCTGACCGCCATGCAGAAAGTTATCCCACGTCCAGAGGTGTTGGGTAAGGGGGGTGGCGATCATTACGAGAACTGCGAGCATCAATAGAAGCCGGCTCACCCACACACGCATACGAGGGGTGTATGCGAATGCGTTCAAGTCTGGCCGGCCGATGCTGGGTCTCGAATCCAAGGGTTATCTCGTCTGCTTTGAGTCTACACGGAGGCCTGTCTTGGGCCTTTCGAGCGATTCAATCTCTTGATGCTACGGTATCGGGAACAGCTGTTTAGCGAATTCGGAAAAAAGAAACTGCTGCGCATACCAAAACCGCACCCGATGTCGTTGGCTCTACACCTGAGTATTCGACGCGAGTGGACCCGAATGGGAAGGCGATGGGCTGGGCCAAAGTAATTGGGGGCGAAGGCGGCTAAGTTCCGGACCGGCTATCGCCCAAGCCGCCAGGATATGTACCATCTAGAGCGTAGGAACTCTTAAAGGAGCGTCTAACTTATGAAAATGCGGCCCGGAACGCAAACGGGATTTCTGCTGTGCGGCAAGGAGTGGAGCGACGGAGAAGCGCTGGAGGTGCGTTCGCCCTGGGACCAGGGATTGGTGGGCCGCGCGACGATAGCGACGCGGGCCGATGCGCGCCAGGCGGTGAACCATGCCGTGGCCAGTATGCGCCGTACCCGGGCCCTGCCGCGGTGGAAGCGCAAGGAGATTTTGGAGGATGTGGCGGCGGCGCTGATTGAGCAGAAGGAGCGGTTCGCGCAGTTGATTCTGGCGGAAGCGGGCAAGCCTATCCGGTTGGCGCGGACGGAGGTCGATCGCGCCATTCTTACTTTCAAGACGGCGGCGGAAGAGGTTTCGCGGCTGGGCGGCGATACGATTCCGCTGGATTTGACCGAAGGCAATGAAGGACGGTGGGGATTGGTGCAGCGTTTCCCGGTGGGGCCGATCCTGGCGATTACGCCGTTTAATTTTCCGCTGAATCTAGTCGCGCACAAGCTGGCGCCGGCGATGGCCGCGGGGTGTCCTTTCCTGCTGAAGCCGGCGCCGCAGACGCCGTTTACGGCACTGGCGCTGGGCGAAGTGATTTTGAAGGCAGGATGGCCTCAAGAGGCGATGGCAGTGTTGCCGCTCTCAAATGTGGACACCGCTTGGCTGGCGGAAAAGGAAGACCGGCTGAAGCTGGTGAGTTTCACGGGGTCGGCCAAGGTGGGTTGGGAGTTGAAGGCTCACTCGGGACGGAAGCGTGTGCTGTTGGAGTTGGGCGGCAACGCGGCGATGATCGTTCACGATGACTGGCCGGATTTGGACGAGGCGGCACTGCGCACGGCTCATGCGGCATTTGGCTATGCCGGTCAATCGTGCATCAGCGTCCAGAGGGTGTTTGTGGCGCGGAACATTTTTCAGAGTTTCCTGTGGAAGGTTGTGGAGATCACGGCCAAGCTGGGAACGGGGAATCCTGCAGACGAGACGACCGACGTGGGGCCGGTGATTCGGCTGAGCGATGCGGAGCGCATTGAGACTTGGATTAAAGAAGCGGTGGAGGGCGGCGCGAAACTGGTTGCCGGTGGAGAGCGTCAGGGATCTATCATCACTCCGGCGATTTTGACGGCGACCAAGGCAGGCATGAAGGTGCGCGAGGAAGAGGTTTTTGGACCGGTGGTTTTGATCGAGCCTTACGACGATTTTGAGGAGGCTCTGGCCGAGGTCAATCATTCGAAATACGGACTGCAGGCGGGGTTGTTGACGCGCGATGCGGGGCGGATTTTGACCGCGTTTCGAGAGCTTGAGGTAGGCAGCCTGATTGTGGGGGACACACCAAGCTGGCGGCTCGACCCGATGCCGTATGGCGGCGTAAAGGACTCAGGACTGGGGCGCGAAGGGATTCGCTCGGCGATTCAGGAAATGACGGAGCCGCGCATGCTGGTGATGGCGGGGCTGAGCTAGAAAGAAACAAGTCGATCCTTGGAATATTCTTCCCCGGTCCCCAAAAGCGAGGGACCGGGGGCACCCAGTTTCATCTCCTGTGGGTCGGTGGGAATCCCGACATGGGGCACCCCGGCAGTATTTTGTTGCTGGATCCGATCGGTGCCCGACCCCGAAAGATAGTTAGAGTTCATCGATGGATTTGGCGGCCTGGTTTACGATCTCGGCGAGCTTCTGGATCTGCTCCGGGGTGATGGCGCCGCGGACCAGGCGTGCTCCGATGGCGCTGCGAAGGTTCATGAATGCCTTCATCAGCTCGGGAGAGCGACCGCGCTGGAACTCTTCTTTAGCCTCTTCGAGCCGAGCAAACAGGCCGCCGAGGCGCTCCTTGTTGGCTTCGAGGAATTCCAGGCCTTGAGGGGTGACGGAATAGACCTTTTTGGGGCCCTCGGAAGTGGCGGCGACGATCAGGCCTTCTTCTTCAAGCATGGTCAGGGTGGGATAAATGACGCCGGCGCTGGGGGTGTAGCCGCCGGCGAGACGTTCCTCCATGGTTTTCATGAGTTGGTAGCCGTAACTGGGCTGCTCCGATAACAGCTTGAGGATGACGAGCTTGATGTCTCCTCCGTCAAATAGGCGTTCGCGGCCTCCGCCGCCGAAGTTGCCCCAAAAGCCGCGATGGCCGAAGCCGCGGCCAAAGCCTCGTCCGCCGAAACCGCGGGTGTTGGAATCGGCTTCGCCAAAGTCAGGGCCACAGTGGCGCCCGTGACGTTCGCCGCGCTCTTCGCCGCGATCGCCCCGGCCGCCGAAGTGCCGGTCGTGGCCCATCCATGTTGCAAAGAATTGTGTGTTCATAGTGGTTCTCCTTTTCGTTATATCGAAAGATATATCTTAGTAGTCCTGATGTCAATATGTTTTGCGATATATCTTTGCGACAGAGGAAATTGCTCGCTGCTCTGATGTCGGTTGCCAGATACCAGTTACCGGACTGTAATTCTTGCTTGCTTTAGCGCCGATGGCTCGAGTCCTGATAAGAAACGATGCTGCGACGGTTCGGGAAACTTGCTCTCCCATGTCTGAAAATCCAGACATGGGGCACCCGCACCCGGGAAGAAGGAAAGATTCGACGGTCGACGGTAGGCCTTTGTGGTCTCCCACCCATCGAGCAAAAGGCGCTCGATGGATGGGGCACCCTGCTCAGGTGACGGATCAATAGTGGGGTGAGTCTGAAGTTTGCCGAAGAACAAAAGCAGATTCTTCGCTTACCACCCCCGAACTGAAAAGCGTTCGGGGCCCCGTTCGCTCAGAATGACAGCCGGTCTTTTTCGTGTGTGACACGATGACAGCGGATTTTATATGGTGCGTGTCAGAGTGACAGCAGAATTCTTATGGCGCGTCACAATGACGGCCGATTGTTTATTGCTTGAGTCAGAAGCGCAGGAGGCTTCGATGTTGATGGTGCGGCTACTGGAGCCGCGCGGCGATGTTCGTGGACAGATGCGAATCTGGGGATGAATTGGCGGGGGTGTGGGGTGGCGGCTTATTCTGGGATTCCTGTCTGGATTGCAGCGGAGGTTTAGATTGCTTCGTACTCGAATTGCGCTGGTGGTGGTGTGCCTGGGGTTGTTGGCGGGCGTGTGTGGATTTGTGTCGACTGAAACTGTGACGGCGCAGGAGGCGGCGACGGGCGTGGGCGCGCTGGCCGGCGAGTACACCGACGCTGCGGAGCCGGATACGCCGCTGAGCTTTTATGTGAAGGATGGCAAGCTGATCGTGGAGTCGGAGCGGAGAGTGCCGACGGAGTTGAAGGCGGTGTCGGGGACGGAGTTTGCGATTCCTGATGCGAAGGCGACATTGAAGTTTACGCTCGATGGCGCGGGGGATGGGGCGAGTGTGGTGTATTCGACCGATCCGGACGCGGTGTATAAGCGGACGGGGGAGGCGGTACATCACGTGTTTCACGACTATCAGCGGACGGAAGTGATGATTCCGATGCGCGATGGGGTGAAGCTGCATGCGGTGATTTTGAAGCCGGCGGATATTGCAGGGATGCTGCCGTTTCTGATTCAGAGGACGCCTTATGGCGTGGATGGGACGACGCGCGAATCGTTTTCGGGGGGGCGGCCGGAGTTGGCGCGGGATGGTTATATCTACGTGGGCGAGGATATTCGCGGACGGTTCAAGAGTGAAGGTGAGTTTGTGATGAGCAGGGCGCTGGCCGATCATCACGATGCGAAGGCTGTGGACGAGAGCACGGATACGTATGACACGGTGGCTTGGCTGCTGAAGAATGTAGCGGGCAATAATGGGCGCGCGGGATTTGTGGGGACGAGTTATCCGGGGTTTCTGGCGATGGAGGCGGGCATCGATCCGCACCCGGCGGTGAAGGCGATTTCGCCGCAGGCTCCGATGATCGATGTGTGGATGGGCGATGACTTTTTTCATAATGGCGCGTTTCGGCAGACGTATGGGTACGACTACGTGCTGGGAATGGAAGCGAGCAAGGAGCGGACCGGCGTTGATTATGGCAAGGACAAGGATGGCAAGGCGAAGGATGGGTTCGACTACTTTCTGGAGCGGGGAAATTTTCAAGAGGATGTGAAGAAGTCGGGATCGAAAATGCTACCGACGTGGAAGCTGTTTTTGGAGCATCCGGCGTATGACGCGGTGTGGCAGTCGCGGGCAGTTGAGAACGCGATGAATGCGGTGACAGTGCCGACGTTGACGGTGGGCGGCTACTACGACCAGGAAGATATGTGGGGACCGCAGGAGGAGTACGCGAAGTTGGAGCCGCATGATGAGGGGCATCAGAATTTTATGGTGCTGGGGCCGTGGCGGCATGGGTCGTGGGCTTCATCGTCAAGGCGGCTGGGGAATTTGGAGTATGGCGAGTCGATCGGTAGGGAGTTTAGAGGGCAGATTGAGGCGAAGTTTTTTGCGCATTATTTGAAGGGCGAGCCTCGCGATAATCCTCTGGTCCGATTCCCATCAGGCTTTGATTTGGAGGATACGGCGAGCTTTCAGACGGGATCGAATGTGTGGAAGCGGTATGCGCATTTTCCGCCGAAGGGATCGGAGCCGACGAATTTGCATTTGCTGGGCGAGGGAAAGGCGAGTTGGACGGAGCCGACGGCGCAGATGCCGAGCAAGGTCAGTTATGTCAGTAATCCGGCGGACCCGGTGCCGTATCGACAGAGGCCGATACAGCCGACTTATGCTGATGGGTCGAAGTGGGGACCGTGGCTGACGGAAGATCAGCGGTTTGTGACGGGGCGCAAGGATGTGGCGGTGTGGAAGCTGCCGCTGAAGAAGGACCTGGTGGTGACGGGCGAGGTGATCGCAGACATTTTTGCGGCGACAACGGGCACCGATAACGACATGGTGGTGAAGCTGATTGACGAGTACCCGCAAGACGATGCGGACGCGAAGATGCGCGGGTATGAGTTGATGACGAACGAGGAGATTTTTCGGGGGCGGTACCTGGAGAGCTTTGAAAAGCCGACGGCGCTAAGGGCGGGATCGGTAAGGGAGTATAAGTTCAGCCTGCATGATGTGGATCATGTGTTCAAGGCTGGGCATACGGTGATGGTGGAGATTCAGAGTTCGTGGTTTCCGCTGTACGATCGCAATCCGCAGACGTTTGTGGCGAATATCATGGTGGCGAAGCCGGAGGATTATAAGGCGGCGACGATCACGGTTTATTCCGACGCGGAACATGATTCGAGTTTGCAGGTGCCGCTGATGAATGCTTGTGAGCATATTGAGTGTTTTTGAGTGGAGAGAACTATCAGATTGACACGGGTTACGTGCGCACGTATACTGTGTCTATGAATATTACCCTTTCCATCGATGAGCAAATTGTCGAAAAAGCGAGAGAAAAGCTTCGCGCGACGGGTAAGAGCGTTAACCAGGAGATTCGCGAGCACCTCAAGAATATTGCCGGAGAGGATGATGTGGAGCGCGATCTGGAGATGTTCCGTCAACGCGTTGGGCAGGGGAATTCCAACGGATGGAAGTGGAACCGCGAAGAGCTGTATGAAGAACGGATGCGATGGCCGCGGAGTTAGGTTCGCAGATTGAAGGGATGAGCGGATACGGGCCGCGGCTTCCGCGAACATTCTTTGACTCCAATATTCTCGTCTATGCAGAAGACAAGGCCGATTCCGTCAAGCAGGAACGAGCAATAGAGCTGATTCTGGAGCATGGACGACAGCGCAGTGGAGTGGTTTCGCTTCAGGTGCTCGGCGAGTATTTTTTTGCTGTCACCCGAAAGGTGAAACTCGACCCAGGCGTGGCCCGTAGCCAAGTTGAGTTCTATTCTCGATTTCACCTTGTCGAACCAACGGTCAACGATGTTCTCGCCGCGATCGATCTTCACCGTTTGTGTGGTTTTTCCTATTGGGACTCGCTTATCGTTCATTGCGCCAGACAATCGGGATGCAGCGTGCTGCTCTCCGAAGACATGCAACACGGGCGGGTGATTGATGGAGTGAAGATCGTCAATCCATTTCTGTAGATGGCGCGACGCACGCTCTATGCATACGACGCAGCGATATGGTGCGTGGAGATTGGATTTCGCGGTAGAATAGAAAGCGCAATGGTACTTCATCAGCCCATCCCGGCTCTCCTCTAGCGGCGCCCGCCGCCGACACTGTTTCTGCGCATATTTTCCGAATCAAATCCGAAGTGTACTGAAGGACAAGTGCAGATGCTTCGCTAAGCTCAGCATGGCACCCGGTTGATGGTGCTTGCATGGCACCCGGTTATTGGTGCTCGAAGCGGGATGACAGCGTAATCGTGGTGGGGCTTCAGAAACTTCAGAGTTAGAGCAGTAGAACTTGGCCGCCCCGCGTGGGGCTGGAGGGCGCATGATCGATCGTCTGGAACAGATGGAACAACGGTACGAGGAGCTTTCAACACAGCTATCGCAGCCGGAGATAATTAACGACCACGAGAAATATCAGAAGGCGGGCAGGGCGCTCCGGGAGATTGAGTCGCCGGTCGAGAAGTTTCGCGAGCTGAAGCAGGTGCGTGCGGGGCTTGAAGACGCGCGGGCTATGTTGACCGAGAGCGACGCGGAGATGAAGGCGATGGCGCAGGAAGAGATTGCCACGCTTGAGCCGCGGGCGGCGGAGCTTGAAAGTGAGATCAAAGTTTTGCTGCTGCCTAAGGATCCGAACGATGAGAAGAACGTGATTCTCGAAATTCGCGCGGGGACGGGCGGCGATGAGGCTTCGTTGTTTGCCGCGGAGATTTTCCGCATGTATACGCGGTTTGCGGAGCAGCATCGGTGGAAGGTAGAAGTGCTTTCGATGTCGGAATCGGGTGTGGGCGGATACAAGGAAGTGATCGCGATTATTGAAGGCGAGCGGGTGTATTCGCAAATGAAGTGGGAGAGCGGCGTGCATCGCGTGCAGCGGGTTCCGGCGACGGAGACGCAAGGGCGCGTGCATACATCGGCGGTGACGATAGCGGTGCTGCCTGAGGCTGAAGATGTGGACATCAAGATTGAAGCCAAGGATCTGCGCATCGATACATTTTGTTCGTCGGGACCGGGCGGACAGTCAGTGAATACGACTTATTCGGCGGTGCGGATTACGCATATTCCGACGAATACGGTTGTGAGTTGCCAGGACGAGAAGTCGCAGATCAAGAATCGCGAAAAAGGCATGCGCGTGTTGCGGTCGCGGCTCTATGAGCAGGAGATGGACCGGCAGAATGCGGAACTGGCGAAGGAACGCAAACAGCAGGTAGGGACGGGCGATCGCAGCGAGAAGATTCGCACTTATAACTTTCCGCAGAACCGGATGACGGATCATCGCATTGGGTTGACGCTGCATCAGCTTGACCTGGTGATGGAAGGCCGGCTGCAGCCGATTGTGGACGCGCTGATTGCGCACTACCAGTCGGAGCAGTTGAAGGCCGAGACGCATCAAGCGGCATGATTTTTGGCGAGTGGCTGAAGAAGGGTGAGGCACGGCTAAGTGTGGGACCTCATGCAGAGCGGGCGAAGCAGGATGCCGAGCTTTTGTTGCGGCATGTGACCGGGTTGGATCGGGCCGCGCTGCTGACGCGTGGAACTGAAGCGCTGAGCACAAGCATGGCGGCGACTTATGGTGAGTTGCTGGAGCGGCGACTTGGGGGCGAGCCTATTCAATACATCGTGGGGGAGACGGAGTTTTATGGGCTGCGTTTTCGCGTGAATCGCGATGTGCTGATTCCTCGGCCTGAGACTGAGCACCTGGTGGAGAAGGCGATTGCGCTGGCGGAGCGATTTGAGCGGGCGCGGATTGTGGATGTGGGCACGGGGTCGGGCGCGATTGCAGTGGCGTTGGCGCATGCGTTGATTGAGGCGGAGATCACTGCGGTAGATGTGTCTGATGCGGCGCTGGCGGTAGCGAAAGAAAATGCACAACTAAATGGTGTGGAGCGGCGGATTCGCTGGAGAAGCGGCGATTTGCTTGAAGGTCTTGCTGAGCGATTTGAAATTGTGGTTTCGAATCCGCCGTATGTGCCGGGCGGCGATCGCGACTCCATGGCAGTTGAGGTGCGGGAGTATGAGCCGGGGCTGGCGTTGTTTGCAGGCGAGGATGGACTCGATGTGTATCGGCGGTTGATCCCTGCGAGCTTTGATGCGCTGGTGAGCGGTGGATGGATTGCGCTCGAGATTGGATATGGGCAGGCTGCTGGAGTAGGCGGGCTGCTGGAGGCGAGCGGATTTGTGCAGGTCGAGTTTACGCGCGATTTGCAGGGGATTGAGCGGGTCGCTGCTGCTTTGCGTGTTTGATCGCGAGGGGCATTTGATTTGACACGCGCGAGTGTGCGTCTTTATGGTTGCGGCAATCGCTGTTGCGTGAATTCCCCAAGGGGTAAATGAAAAAAACCAATAAAACTGCGGCGATTCTGACCGACAGCCACTTCCTGATTGCGCTGGTCGTGTTTGCGATCGGGCTATCGCTTTTGATCACGTTGCACTGAGACGCGGCGGACGATAAGCCTTTATGGTTTCCCACCCACCGAGCAAAGGACGCTCGATGGATGGGGCACCCAGCCTTTCATCAGTAGCTGGAAATACTTTTGAGAACGGGAATCACGAGCGGATGAGCGACACGGCAGGAACTAATACAAGCTTCCGCTCAATGCACGGCATAGGCGTGCTTTGCGGGCTGGGCGCAGGGGTATGGCTGGGCGCGGCCGAGGCGCCGACGAAGCTGGTTAACTCCGGTCTGTCGCCTTTTGCAATTTCGCTGTGCATGGTGGCGGGAGTTTTTACGGCGCGGTGGTCGCTGCCTACACTGCTGCGCGGCACGCGGTCGGTGTTCGCGGATTTGGGACGGAACAAGCACCTGATTCCTATCGCGATTTTGGCGGGAATGTTGTGGGCGGTCGCGAATACGCTTACTGTGTTTGCGATTCGCGATGTGGGGTTGGCCATTGCGTTTCCGCTCTGGAATACAAATTCGCTGGTGGGAATTTTGTGGGGACGGCTGTTGTTTGGGGAGTTGAAAGGCGCGAGCAAGAAGAACGTTGCCAAGGTGGTGCTGGGGGCGTTGGCGATCGTGGCGGCCGCGATTTTATTGGGGTTCAGCACGATACATGCGGAGGGACCGCATGCGGGGCGCGCGATCGCGGGGATGATGGCCGCGGGGGGAGCGAGCCTGCTGTGGGGCACGATGTACATTCCCTATCGCAAGGCTTATATCAGCGGCATGAATCCGTTGTCGTTCGTGACGGTGTTTACAATCGGCGAACTGGTGACGGTGTTCGCGCTGGTGCTGGCGCTCGATGGTGGATTCAAGGCAGCGATTTTTCATTCGACGGAGATCAGGCACATTATTTTCTGGCTGTTTCTGGGCGGATTTGTGTGGGTGATTGGAGATTTGTATCAGCAGTTCGCGACGAAATATTTGGGGATTGGTCGCGGGATTCCGTTGTCGAATACCAATCAACTGTGGGGCCTGGCGTGGGGCGCGCTGGTGTTTGGCGAGTTGGCTCATGCGGACGCCACACATAGATTGTTTGTGGTGATTGGATCGCTGGTGATGATTGTAGGCGCGCTGGCGGTGAGCACCGCGATTGCGACGGAGCGCGAACATGCATCGACCAATGATTCACTGGTGCGCGAGTGCGACCGGTATGGATTGGATTATGAGCGCGTGCTGGGCGCCTATACAGGGACGGCGGTGAAGGCGGATACGCGGCGGGCGTGGTGGGACTACGTGATTGTGGCGGCCGCGGTGGGCGTGTTTGTATGGCTGGGTGTGCAGGCGCGTGTACCAGATTTGGGCATGAATTTTACGTGGGTGGCAATTCTGAGTAGCGCACTGGTGGTGACGGCGGTGGTTTGCACGTGGGGATTGTGGAAGGCGCAAGAGTTGTCTTAGATTTAGCCGCCATTAGGGAATTACAATTATTGATATGACCGAGCCATCGATGGTGGATCTTGTGGGTGTGGGGTTAAATGCCACCGACACGCTGATCCCTCTGGCCTCGTATCCGGAACGTGGCTCAAAACTCGAATACCGATCAGCGTCGGTGATGCCGGGCGGCCAGACTGCCAGCGCCGTAGTTGCTTGCCAGACGTGGGGATTGAGCACGCGGTATGTGGGCAAACTGGGCGACGATGATGCGGCGCGACTGCACCGCAACGAATTTGCACGCGCGGGTGTGGATGCGCGGCTGATCGAAGTGGAAGGGGCGGCGAGTCCGCAATCGCTGATCCTGGTGGATGGCGGAGGCGAGCGCACGGTGCTGTGTCGTCGCGATGAGCGGCTACTGTTGCAGCCGGAGGATCTGGATCGCGATTGGATTTTGCGGGCGCGGGCTCTGCATGTGGACGGATATGAGACAGCCGCGGCGACAACGGCGGCGGGATGGGCGCGCGAGGCGGGCATACCGGTGATCGGCGATTTGGATGAGCTGTATCCCGGCGTGGACGACTTGATTGCCAACATCGATTACCTGATTGTGAGTCGCGATTTTCCGGGGCGATTGACGGGCGAGCGGCATCTCGAGCAGGCGCTCAGAAAGATGCAGAGTCGCTATGGGTGCAAGATGACGGCAGCCACATTAGGCGACCAGGGCGTGCTGGCGTGGGATGGGGTGAAGATGCATCTGCATGCTGCGTATCGCGTGGGCGTGGTGGATACGACGGGCGCGGGTGATGTGTTTCATGCGGGATTTATTTATGGATTGCTGATGGGATGGCCGCTTGATCGGCAACTCGACTTTGCGTGTGCTGCGGCGGCGTTGAATTGCACGGGTGCGGGGGCAAGGGGCGGCATTGGAACGGTCGAGGCTGTGGAAGCGTTGATGATCGCTGCACCGCGGCATGAGACGATGTTGGCGGCGGATTAGAGACGACTGCTGTCCCATTTCACAGCGTTATTGTTGCTGAGGTCCGGGCCTAAAGGCCCTCTTGATTCTGCGATTTTTCAGGGGCCTGAAGGCCCCTGCTCCCTCCGAAATTTCTGTAGTGCTGGATTAAAGACCGGGCGGATGTTGGCCGGATACGCCGAATGCGGTTTCGAGAGCCATGCCTGCCTGGGCGAGTGTGCCCTCATCGAATAAGCGACCAATGAGCGTGATGCCGTGGGGAACGCGGCGGGGCGGCGAGAATTTTGGGAGTGGGTGGTTGGGATCGGGAGCCCAGTCGCTGCGAGCCTCTGAGACCTCGACGAAGCCGGCGCGGAAGGTCAACGATGGATGGCCGGTGAAGTTAGTTATGACGAGCATTTCGTCGCGCAGGGATGGGACTAAGAGTAAGTCGACACTCGAAAAGATGCGGGCCATTTCTTCGGCAACTTTGCGGCGGAAACGGTCGGTCTGGACGAAGTCGACTGCGGAGAGAAAGCGCGACTGGCGAAATACATTAGGCCATGCGTCGGGGACTTGAGCTTTGAGTTCATCGACTTTATGCGAGAGGGTTAGCTCGTCGAATGCGGCGGCGGCTTCGGCGAACAGGATGAGATTGAGCGAGTCGTAGGGCCAGTCGGGAAGCGTAACTTCGACGGGCGTCATGCCGAGTTTCTTCACGATTTCAAGAGCGGCGCGATCGACATCGGTGGCGGGACTTTCTTTCATCCATGCGGGAAAGTAACCGACGCGAAGGCCTGCGACTGCGGCGCCCGCATGGAAATCAAGAGTGGATGGAACGCTGGCGAGGTCGCCCGGATCAGGGCCGGAGATGGCGTTGAGTACGAGGATCGTGTCTTCAACACTGCGGGCCATGGGACCAAGTTTATCGAGCGACCAGCAGAGGGTCATGGCGCCGGTGCGCGGGACGCGGCCGTAGGTGGGACGAAGGCCGGTGACGCCGCAACGCATGGAAGGGCTGACGATGCTGCCGCCGGTTTCGCTGCCGATGGCGAAGGCAACGAGACCGGCGGCGGTGGCTGCTCCGGGGCCTGCGCTCGATCCGGAAGAGCCCTCTTGTGGGAGCCAGGGATTCATGGTCTGGCCGCCGAACCAGATGTCATTGAGGGCGAGCGCGCCGAGGCTGAGCTTGGCGATCAATACTGCTCCGGCGGCGTTGAGACGCGCGACGACGGCGCTGTCTGCGGCAGGAACGCGATTGCGATAGGGCTCGGCGCCGTAGGTGGTCGGGATTCCCGCAGTGTCGAGGAGGTCTTTGGCACCCCATGGGATGCCGTGCAGAGGGCCTCGATAGTGGCCGGCTGCGATTTCAGAGTCGGCTTGTCGAGCCTGCGCGAGGGCGTGGTCGCGAGTGAGGGTGATGATGCAGTGGAGTTGGGGATCGAAGCGCTCGATGCGGCGGAGATAGATTTCGGTGAGGCGTTCGGAGGTGAGAGCGCGGGATTCGATCCAGCGGGAAAGCTGATGGACGGGCGCGAAGGCGATTTCATCATCGGTTGCGGGGAGCGGATTGTTGGCGGAGGCGCTGCGGATGAAGCTTGAAGCGGCATGATCGAGAAGCGCGCGGACGGCGGGGATGGACGGATTCCACTGGGAGGCGGGGGCGAGGGTGGATTCGAGAGCGAGTTTGCGCGGGCCGACGCGGAGCTCGTAGTTAGGGGCCATTTGCATGCGCCAGTTGCTGGCAGCCTGGGCGCGATCGGCGGGCGTCATCTCGACTTGCACCAATTTTTCGGCTTCGGCAAATGTGGCGGCGGAAACTTCGGGACCGACGGCGGGGCTGGTGCCAAAGGCGGTGGGAGCGCCGGGTGTGGCTTGTTGAGTTTGCGGCGGGGCCTGAGCGTCGGCGTGAGCTTCGATTGCCGCGCCCAGGATGCCGAGCGAGCTGTAGGTGAGGAATTCTCTGCGTGATGCGGGCATGATGGGTGGCCTCTCGAATTGTTGATGTGTTTAATGCGGTGGTTCGATTAAGACTGCATTGGTTTCCCACCCATCTCCGCAAAAGACGCGGAGATGGATGGGGCACCCGACATTGATTATGGAAGAGAGCAAGTACGGTAAACCCGATGGCCATTGAAGAACAGCAGCAGATTCTTCGCTTACCACCCCCAAACTGAAGAACGTTTGGGGCCCCTTGCGCTCAGAATGACATCCGCTATTTTGTTAAGAGCTGAGGAACAGACGACGAATTAGCGAGCGACGCCGCCGGGTGGGACGTGATCTTCAAGATAGCGGGCGATGAGGCTGTAGACGTGGAAGGAAGTGCCTTTGCCTTCGGAGATGGAATGGGTGCGGTTGGGATAGTCCATGAAGTCGAAGGGCTTACCTAGCTCGACGAATTTGTTGATCAACATCTCTGTTCCTTGAAAGTGGACGTTGTCGTCGCCGGAGCCGTGAACGACGAGTAAGTGGCCGGCGAGTCCCGAGGCGAAGTTGATGGGCGAGCCGTCATGATAGCCCTGCTTGTTTTCGCCGGGCAGGCCCATGTAGCGCTCCTGATAGATGGTGTCATAGTGGCTTTCGTCGGCAACGGGAGCGACGGCGATGCCTGTCGAGTAGACGCCGGGATAACGCAACATCATGTTGAGGGTGTTTGATCCTCCGCCGCTCCAACCCCAGATGGCCATGCGCGATGTGTCGATGTAGTTGCGTTCGCGGGCTAGCTGCTGAATGGCCTGCGACTGCTGCGCGGAAGACAGCACGCCGACTGCACCGTAGACGCACTTGCGCCATTCGCGACCTTTGGGAGCAGGCGTACCCTGATTGTCGAAACTAATGACGAGATAGCCTTGTTGTGCGATCAGAGAGTGAAACAGATTACGCGAACCGCCCCAGCCATCGCGAACGGTGGTGCTGGCAGGCTCGCCGTAGACGTAGGTGAGAACGGGATATTTTTTGGCGGGATCGAAGTTGGGAGGCTTGATCATCATGCCGTCGAGGGTGACGCCGTTAGCGACCAGGACTTTGAAAAATTCAGGCGGCGATGAGAGCAGCGGCTTGACCTTGTTGGCGAGTTCCTGGTTGTCGACCAGCGTGCGCAGGGACTTGTGGTCGGGCAGGCTCAGGATCTCAATGCGATTGGGTTGCGCGGCGCTGTTGGCGGTGTGGACGGCAAAGCGGGCATTGGTGGCGATGTTGTAGGTGTGGACGCCGGATTGGTCCGCGGGCGTGACGCGTTCGGGAGTGCCCTGGCCATCGAGGCGCGCGCGATAAAGGAACTGGCGGGTAGCGTCGTTGGGCGAGGCGAGGAAGTAGAGCCAACCGCTGTCGGGGTCGATGGCGGAGATGGAGATTACGTCGGCAGCGAAGTTGGTGATCATCTTGGGCTGGCCGGTGGAGCGGTCAACACGATAGGCGTGGCGCCATCCGTCGCGCTCGCTGAGCCAGAGGAGATCGGGATTGGCCGCGCCGGATTTGTCGATCCACTTGATGGGTTCGGCGTTGACCCAGGCTTTGTCTGAGTCGGTGAAAAAGACCTTGGCGTCGCCAGTAGCAGCGTTGGCGAGCATGAGCTGATTGGTGTTTTGAAGGCGATTGAGATATTCGAGAATGACTTCGCTGGAGTTGCCGGCCCATTCCATCTGCGCGATGTAATGCTGGCGCGGATCGCCCTGGAGCTTGATCCACTGGGTATGACCACCGCTGGCGGAGACGACGCCGGCGCGGACCGATGAATTCGTGGTGCCGGGCTGCGGGTACTTATAGCGAGTGAGGGCGGGGTACTCGGAATCGGTGTCGTTGATGAGAGTGAATTCGCCGACGCCGGATTGGTCGAATTGCCAGTAGGCGATGGATTTGCTATCGGGACTCCAGCGAAAACAATTGCGAAGGGCGAGTTCTTCTTCGCTGACCCAATCGGATGTGCCGTTGATGATGTTGGGAGAAACGTCGGCGGTGAGTTGGGTGATTTTAGCGGTGGCAAGGTCCTCAACATAGAGATTGTTGCCGAGCACGTAGGCGGCTTGAGAGCTGTCGGGCGAGAAGGTGGCGAACATGAGCGATGACTCGGGTGCGTCGCCGCCTAGTTTGGTCAGTTTAGTTGAGGATTGGTCGAAGATCCAGTAGTCGCCGCGGGTGTTGAGACGCCATACCTTTTTGGTGTTGGTGAAGATGAGGAGCTTTTTGCGGTCTTTGGACCACGAGTAGCTATCGATGGACAAGGGCTCTTTGGCGCCTGCGGGAATGAGTTGCGAGGCTGCGATGAGTACAGTGCGTTTGCCCGAGGCGGTGTCGTAGGCAACAATGTCCATGCCTTTTTTGTTGGCGGGGGGCTCGAGGATGGTGTAGATGTCGCCATCATTTTGCCATTCAAGCTGGACGGATTTGGGGTCGTATTCGTGCTTGTTGAAGAGCGCATCGAGTTGCTGCGTGAGGGACTGCGCGGAGGGGGCCGATGGCGTTTGTGCAGGGGCAGAGACGGGAGCCAAAAGCAGGGAGCAGAGAACTGAGAAAAGAAGGCGGGCAAGGCCAGCCGAGGGCTTGGTACTGGGCACGAGTGTTCCTCCAGGGATGGTGCGGGCGACGCGGAAAGGCAACATGATTCCGTGCCCAGATTATAGGTCCAGTGGAGGGTGGATCGGCGGTGAATGATCCGGGAGGAAAGCGGCGATATTGGTTTCCCATCCATTTCCGCAAAAGCGCTGCAATGGATGGGTCCCACTTTCATCCACTGCAGGTCGAAATACCGGTGTGGGCCTGGTCAGCCGACAGTGGTTGCGGCTGCCGGTTCCTTGCCTGCCGAGGCGGAGAACTCACGCGGCCAGGTGACGGTGAATTTGGTTCCAGCTCCAGGGGTCGATTCATAGTCGATGGTCCCCCCATGACGATCGACGAGCTGTCTAACCAGCCATAATCCCATTCCATTGCCACGGTCGCCTTTGGTGCTCACCCCAAACTGAAAGAGGTTGGCACGGACGGCAGGGTCAATTCCGCCGCCATGGTCTGCGATTGCGATGACGACGGATTGGGGATGGCCTTCCAATGCAATAGTCACGTGGGCGCCTTTATGGGCGGTGGCTTCGCAGGCGTTTCTCACCAGGTTAAGCAACACTTGGCGCGTTTCAACCGCATACGCAGTCACGTTCAAATCACCCGTACTCGTAATGTCGACGTCGATACCGCGCTGGCGAAGCATGGGCTCTAGTAATAGGCGGACGGACTCGGCGGAATTGCGCAGATCGACGCGCTCGGGTTCGGAGCGCTGGCGAAAGAAACCGAGGGTGGATCGAGTGAGGGCTTCAATGCGGCGCACTTCGTCAGACGCCTGCTGCGCCATGTGAGAAACCTCAGGCGAAGTACCGGGAGAAATCTGAATCAGGAACATCAGGTTTTGAATGGCGGCGAGAGGGTTGTTGATTTCGTGGGTCACGGTCGCCGACATGCGATTCCATTCTTCCAGCTTTCGAGCGGAGAGCAAGCTCTGTTCAACTTGCGCTCTTTCATTCTCACTGTTGGCAAGACGACTGGCGTAATCGTTGACGCCGAAGCCTATTTGCGGCGCTCGCCAAATGAGTTGGAAAGCGACGTAGCCGGAGAGACAAGCGGTGACGATATTGGTCCAGGCGTCGATCCAGAATAGCGGCGACCAGGTGGTGACCACTTCCATCAAGTGCGTGGCGCCACAGGCGACGATGAAGAGAGCGAACCCTACAAGAAAGTAGGCCCAATCGCGCGCGATGACCCGCCGCGTCTTGCGAGTGAGGTAAAGCAAGGTCGCGCAGATGCTGGAATAGCTCAGGAAGGTGATCGAGTTCGCGATCACCATGGTCCAGATGAGGTTTTGATCCGCTCTCCAGCAAACTGCGTGGGGCATTAGGGAAGGAGCCATGATTGGACAGCCTTTCACTACCCTGAGAATCTGTTATCACCTAGGCTTGGATGCGGCCCCGACATTGTGATGCAGCAGCGTACTTAATTCCGTTTAGGCTTGCTTGCCGCGCATTCGGCAACCGTGGAGCGGCTTGCACGGCGATCCTTTTAACTATTAACAGCGAGTCCGCCTTGGAGGCAAGGCCGTCGAAACGAAGTGTCACTTAAAAGTCATGATGTTCTTCGAGCAGCGTGGAAGCCGTGGTGGAGACTTCCTTACCGGCGGGACGATTGGCTTCTTCAGTGCGGGCGCGTACCTTTGAAACCACGAGCCAGTTATCCTTGTGCGGCTCGGTTGCAATCCACGGCGGGAGCGTCATTTGAAGATAGTTGCTCAGTCCCTCCGCATAGCCTTCATAGAGGGCGCGCATCTCACGCAACCTCTCCATCGAGTGGCCATCGCGGCAAACACTGACGCCGCTCTGGCAGAGAAGCTGGTAGAGCTGCTCGTAGCGTTCGGGCGGCAGGCGGTCGGGGGCATCGTTGATGGGAGGCACGGTGAAGATCTGGGACAAGTCGACGAGCGCGTGGCGGGCCATGGCAAAGGTCAGTTGCGCCTGGCGGGCTTCATGGCCCTGCACACCGGCGATGAGCAAGGCTGAAGTGTCGAGGATAGAAGTCAGGGCGCTGATCCAGCTTTGATTGCTGTGCTGCGAGCGAAAGTAGCAGAGCAAGGGGTAGGAGATGTGGCTTTCGAGCAGTTCGGCCGACCAGCGTTCCCACTCGACTAATAAAAGGGAAAGAGCGGATTGCGCGTCCTGGTGGGAGTGGCGACGCATTAACTCCGCCGCGGTGGGTGGAGAGCCGGCGCGTGCGTCGAGGAGCGAGATGCTTACCTCACGGCGAGAAAACGCACCGTAGAGGACGGGAAAGTAGCCCATGACGACGGCCAGAAAACCGAAGCCCGTTCCTGCCTCAAGAATGACCAGCGCGCGCGAAGAGGCACTGCGCGGAGTTACATCGCCGAGGCCGAGGGTGAAGATGGTCGTTCCGCTGACGTAAAGATCGGAACGTATGCCGGGTTTTTGCCCTGCGTCGTTGAACGAACTACCCAACGAGTAGTAGATAAGCGCAAAGCCAGCCACCATTCCCGCGGCCCAAAGTACGAGGAGAAAGATGAGCGAGAGCGGTCCATAGTAGCTATACGCGGACTCTCGTTTGCGGAGGTCGCCGATGCGCCGGCAGAGAAACGCCCACGGCTTCCAGGTGGTTACGTAAAAGATGCGCGTGAGGCGAAAGCGGCCGATGGCGCGACGGGGCAGAATGATGGTCTCAAACGCGTCGAGCAGCACGCCGATTACACAAACGATGCCGGCGAAGAATGTCAAAATGGGCATGAATCGCACCTAAGACCACTGTATCCTAGCCGAAAAGAGAGGAAGACGGACGGACGTGCCCAAACGCAGTGCAGGCCTGTTGATGTATCGACGGCGAGGCGAATCGATCGAAGTGTTTCTCGTGCATCCGGGAGGTCCTTTTTGGGTGAAGAAGGATTTGGGTGCATGGACGATTCCCAAGGGTGAATACCTGTCGGATGAGAACCCGTTGGATGCTGCGCGGCGTGAGTTTCAGGAAGAGACCGGATTCGTTGCGCCTGAGAACTGCGTTGCGCTTGGCGAATTGAAGCAGGCCAGTGGAAAGATCGTCACGGCGTGGGCGGTTGAGGGCGATTGCGAACCGAGCAAGCTTGTCAGCAATACCTGCGAGATTGAATGGCCGCCGCGGTCAGGCCGTCGCATCGAGATTCCTGAAGTCGATCGCGGAAGCTGGTTCACTTTGGCAGGGGCGCGGGAAAGAATTCTCAATGGCCAGATTCCATTTCTTGACCGGCTCGAAGTTGAGTTGGAAAAGGGGGCTCGGACATAGAGCCGAGAAAGTTTATGCGATCCCACCCATCGAGCAAAAAGCGCTCGATGGATGGGGCACACACTTAAATGTACCCGCATTCACGTAACAACTCTCACGTGTCCACATTCACGTGCCTACATTCACGCCCGATTTAGAAAAAGAATTTTTCCTGTGGCAGAACCACATGTGTTTGTGGCATTCTTATGTGGCTGAGCCACAGGAGTGTGAATGTCACCGTCGAAAATCGATCTTTTGCAGGGAACTCTTGATCTGATGGTGCTGCAGACGCTTGCCGCCATGGGTACGCAGCATGGGTATGGCATTGCGCGGCGCATCGAGCAGGTAAGCGAGAACGAGGTGCTGTTGAACCAGGGGACGATTTATGCCTCGCTGGTGCGGCTGGAGCAACGCGGATGGATCGCTTCAAACTGGGGCGTCTCGGGCAATAATCGCAAGGCGAAATTCTATGAGATCACTGCAGATGGGCGGTGTCAGCTCGCTGAAGACGCCCACTATTGGCAGCGGTTGACGGGCGTGATGGATCGCGTGATGGCCATGGGCGAGGCAGCCGAAGCGGAGCAGGGATGAGCAGGGTAAAGCGGCTGCGCGGCCGCGTAAGTGCGTTCCTGGGCAAACGGGCTCTCGATGCGGAGCTTGAAGCCGAACTCGCGTCTCATCTGGAAATGGCAATTGAGGAAAACATGGAACGCGGCTTGAGACCACTCGAGGCGCGGCGGCTGGCGCTGGTGCGTTTAGGCGGCATGGAACTGGCGAAAGAACAACATCGGGAGGCGCGTGGACTGATGAAACTCGACATTCTGCTGCAGGATCTTCGCTATACTTTGCGCACGCTGGGACGCGATCCCGGCTTCACTATTGTTGCGATGCTGATCCTGGCTCTGGGGATAGGCGCCAACATTGCAGTTTTCAGCGTAGTGAACACGCTGCTGCTGCGTCCGCTGCCTTTTCCGAACGCTCAGGAGTTGGTGTGGATTGCACCGCCGCCGAGCAAGTGCGGGATGTCGTGCGCCACGTATTCGACTGATGCCTATGACCAGTTTCGCAGCCATACACGATCGTTTCAGGATGTGACCGGATACTTCGCGTTTTCCGGGACCGATAATATGAGCCTGAACCTGGGCGGCGCGCCGATTCCGGCGACAAGCATCGATGTGATCGCCAATTTTTTCCAAGTGATGGGCGTGCAGCCGGCGATTGGCCGATTGTTCCGGCCAGAAGATGGTCGGCCTGGCGCAGCGCCGGTGGTGGTGCTGACCGATGCGTGGTGGAGAAGGCAGTTTAATGCCGATCCTGCGATCGTGGGCAAGGCGTGCGATATGAATGGCACGCAAACGACGGTGATTGGCGTGCTGCCGAAGAGCTTCGACTTTGGCGCGGTATTTTCGCCGGGGACAAAATACGATGCGATCACGCCGCTCATTTTGTACGGACCGGCTCGCGATTGGGGCAACATCATCACCATGATTGGCCGGCTCAAACCGGGCGTGACGCTGGGCCAGGCGCAGGGTGACGCGAAAGCAGCTTCGCAAATCATGTGCTGGAATTTGAAGCAGCCCGGCTCGTGTGGCAGTTACAAAGATGCTGTTGTTCCGGTGCCGCTGAAGGACTATGTCGGCGGCAAGCTGCGACGGTCGCTGGTGGTGTTGTGGTCGGCGGTGGGAGCGATATTGCTGATCGCTTGCGTGAACCTGTCGAACCTGATGCTGGCGCGGTCGGCGGCACGCAGCAAGGAATTTGCGATGCGCAGTGCGCTGGGTGCGGGACGAGGTCGCATCGTGCGCCAACTGCTGACGGAAAGCCTGGTGCTTTCGGGCGCTGGGGCCGTGTTGGGATTGGGTCTGGCGCTCATCATTGTCTCGTGGCTGGCACACCAGGGAGCCATCGCGCTGCCGCTGCTGAGTACGTTGCGGATTGACGGTGCTGCATTGGGTTGGACGGTGTTGATCGCGGTATTCGCTGCAGTCTTCTTCGGGCTGGCACCGGGGTTGAAGATCGCCAGTGGCAACTTGCAAGAGGCGCTTAAGGACTCGGGCGCGGGCTCCGGACAAGGGCGTAAACATGAGCGTACCCGTTCGGTGCTTGTAGTCACGGAGGTTGCACTGGCCTGCATGTTGCTGGTGGGTGCTGGACTGCTGTTGCGCAGTTTCTTGAAGGTGTTGGATGTGGACCTTGGGTTCGACTCGCAACATACGGCAGCAGTGCCAGTCGACTTCACCGACGATCCAGCGCTTGGGAATGGCAATACTAAAGAATCTGCAGCCGCAATCGTTGCAGCGAGGGCCGCGCATTTTCAACAGTTGCTTCAACGGGTGGGCGCACTGCCCGGGGTGGAGGCGGCAGGAATTTCGGATTATTTACCGATGGCTGGAAACAGGTCATGGGGGCTGCCGTGGCCCAGAGGCGTTTTTGCGCCGGAGAGTGTGAAGAGCGTACCGGGGCCGCTCGTCTATGTGGTAACGCCAGGCTATCTGCGGGCCATGGGCACCCGCCTGCGCGGACGCGACCTGAGTACGAGCGATCGGCTAAACACGCAGGGCGTGGTCGTTATTGGAGAGGGTATGGGCAAGTTTCTGGCTTCGTATGCACACTGGCCAGAGAACGATCCCATCGGCCATGTACTGGATGACGGTAGCAAGGACGGGTTGCTGGTGGTGGGCGTGGCCGAGGATGTGCACGCGGTCAGCGTGGAGGGCGAGAACGGCTGGCAGATCTACTATCCATACACGCAGAAGTCCTGGGGCACACCGAAGCTTGTGGTGCGAACGACGCTGCCGCCTGCGCAACTGGCCACAAGCGTGATGAGCGTGCTCAGGGAGGCTAACCCCAAGCAGACGGCGGCGGAGTTCCGCCCCATCAAGGCGCTGGTTAGTCATGCTACATCGCCGCGACGCTTCTTCATGCTGCTGGTGGGCGCGTTCGCGGGGCTGGGGCTGCTGTTGGCGGCGATCGGGATTTATGGCGTGATCTCCTATTCGGTAACGCGACAGACGCAGGAGATTGGTATTCGGATGGCCCTGGGAGCGAGCATGCAGGAGGTGCAAAGACAGGTGCTGAAAGGCACGCTGCGACTGGCGCTTATCGGCATTGCGATTGGCGGCGTGGCGTCGCTGGCGCTGGGACGGCTGATCGCAACACTGCTCTTTGGGACGACTCCCTGGGATGCGGTGACTTACGTTGGAATGGCTTTCGTGTTGCTGTTAGTGGCTACAGTGTCAGGCTATATTCCGGCGCGGAGGGCTTCACGCATTAGCCCCCTGGTGGCTCTGCGCGCGAACTAACGAGTCAGCCCGGAGTTCCCCTGAAAAGAAACAAGTCAATCCTTGGGCATGTTCTTCCCCGGTCCCACCCATCGGACAAAAACAAAAACGTCCGATGGATGGGGCACAGTTTCATCTTCCGTGGGCCGGTAGAGGCGGTGGGGAACTAGCTTGAGAGACTTCGGGTTGGTTGCTTATTCGAAGATTTAGCTGGTGTGATCGAGAACGATCTTCCAGCCATCGGCAGTTTTGTGCCATACCAATGAAAAAATGCCGTCGTCTTTCTTGGCTTCTCCTTTAGCGGTACGCTCGAGGTGGAATTTTCCTGTGACCACGGCGAATTCGGCTTTACCGCATGAGCTCTCGAGCATGCGGATGTCGAGATCGGAAAAGCTCAGCGCGCCCATCTGCTCGCGATTGGTGTAGTTGGCCTTGTAGCGCTCCAGGATAGGTTGAAAACCCTTGCGCAGGGTGAGTCCGATGAATGTTGTCTCCGGGGAATTCTCATAAGCCTGCATGAAGCCGGGAATGTCGGCGCGATTCCAGGCGGTTGTTTGTTTTTCGATGGTTGCGCGAATCGCGGCCTCATCCGCGCTTGCGGACTGCGCTTGAACTACTGCTCCGCCACCGGTCGCCAGCAGGACGAGTAGGAAAAACAGTGCTCTTTGCCTCATGGGGATCCCTCCGGGTTCAGCTTACAATGACAGCATGTCAGTGGCTCAAACATCTTCTCCTTTTCGCATCGTACACACGGTTTGTTCGCACGATTGCCCTGACTCGTGCGCCGTGCTGGTGACGGTGAACGAGGCTGGCCGCGCCGTGAAAGTGGAGGGCGATCCGTCGCAGCCGGTGACGCAGGGTTTTCTGTGCGGCAAAGTGGCGAAGTATCTGGATCGCGTGTATGCGCCCAGTCGCATTCTCTATCCGCTGAAAAGAAAAGCGGGAGTCGCGAAAGGGCCGCTCAAGCGTGGGCATGAACAGGAAGCCTTTGAGCGCGTGGGCTGGGATGAAGCGCTGGATGCGATTGCGGCGCGACTCAAGGAGACGGCCGAGCGGTATGGACCGGAGTCGATCTTGCCCTATAGCTATGCGGGGACGATTGGCGTGTTGGGTTATGGGTCGATGGACCGGCGATTCTTTCATCGGCTGGGCGCGAGCCAACTGAATCGGACGATCTGCGCGGAAGCCGGCGGGGTGGCGTGGAATTTTGTGTATGGCAAGAAGCTGGGAACGCCGACCGAGGACTTCAAACTGGCGAAGCTCATCGTGGCATGGGGCGGCAATATTCATGGCAATAACATCCACCTATGGCCGATGGTGGAGCAGGCGCGGCGCAATGGTGCGCGGCTTATCGTGATCGATCCGTATCGCACACGGACGGCGGCGCTGGCAGACTGGCATATCGCGATTCGGCCGGGCACCGATGCGGCACTGGCGCTTGGATTGATGCATGTGATTTTGCGCGAGGGTTTAGAAGACCGCGCCTACATTGGCGCAATGACGCACGGATTTGAGGCGCTTGCTGAGAGAGCGCGGGAGTATACGCCGGAGCGTGTCGCCGCATGGACAGGGATGACGGCCGGCGAAGTGGAGCAATTGGCGCGCGAATATGCGACCACGCGGCCGGCTGCGCTGCGGATGAATTACGGTGTGCAGCGCAGTGAAAACGGCGGCACAGCGGTGAGAGCGATTGCGATGCTGCCGGCGCTGACGGGCGCGTGGAAGTATCGCGGCGGGGGCGCGCAGCTTTCGACATCAGGCGCGTTTCCATGGGATAAAAAAGCTGTCGAACGGCCTGATTTGGCGCTGGCGTCGCCACTGGGACGCATGGCACGTGTGGTAAACATGTCGACGCTGGGTGAAGCGCTGACGGAGTTGGGTCGAAGCACAAGGCTAGACGAGCCCGCTGTTCATGCGCTGTTTGTCTACAATTCCAATCCAGGAGCGGTCGCGCCTAATCAAAATGCAGTGCGGCGAGGCATGGAGCGGGAAGATCTTTTTACCGTGGTGCATGAATTGTTTTTTACCGATACGACGGATTATGCCGATTACATTTTGCCGGCCACGACGTTTCTTGAACACACCGATATTCAAGGTGCGTATGGGCACTATTTCGTGCAGCTTTCGAAGCAGGCCATCGAGCCTGAAGGCGAGTCGCAATCGAATGTGTGGCTCTTTAGCCAGCTTGCGCAGCGAATGGGATTCACGGAAGAATGTTTTCTCGATACGCCGGAGCAGATCATCGAGCAGGCGTTGCGCGTTGGGCCCGATGGACGGTCTGGAAATGCTGGAATGGAGCACATCACGCTTGACGATTTGAAGGAGCTGGGGCACATTCCGCTCAGCTTTCATGCGCAGCCGGAGACGCAGCCGTTTCAGCCCTTTGTTTCGGGGCAAGTACCGACGCCATCGGGAAAAATCGAGTTCTATTCGGAGGCCCTGGCGGCGCATGGATTGGATCCTCTTCCTGCGTTTGTTCCGCCGACTGAATCGCGATGGAGCAAGGGCGCGGAACGCTTTCCGTTGGAGTTTCTAAGTCGCAAAGCAGATAACTATATGAACTCCACGTTTGCGAATCTCGATGGTCATCGCAAGATGGAAGCCCGCACCAGCCAGCGCCTGGAGATGCATCCGGTCGATGCGGAGGCGCGCGGAATTGAGAATGGCGATGCTGTTCGAATCTTCAACGATCGCGGCTCACTGCGGCTTACGGCGCTGGTGAATGGCAGCGTGCCAGCCGGGGTCGTGGCTGGGCGCATGGATTGGGCGAAGATGAATTCCGAAGGCGCGACTGTGAATGCGCTGACCAGCGAGCGGCTGACTGATCTTGGCGCGGCGGCTACGTTTTATTCAACACTGGTGGAAGTAGAGAAGACAGCTGCTAGCTCTTAGCTGAGGAGCTGAGGTGCAATTGGATTGCCATCCAACATTTCATCTGCGGTTGGCGATGGAGGAGGATATCCCTTCGCTCGACGCGCTGATTGAGGCGTCGGTTCGCGGGCTGCAGGCGGGCGATTACACGACGGCGCAGATTGAGGGCGCACTCGGAACTGTACTCGGATTGGACACGCAGTTGATTGCTGATCGAACCTATTTTATTGCTGAGTGTTCCGACGAGACAACGGGCCTATCGAAGTTGGCGGGGTGTGGAGGGTGGTCGAAACGCAAGACATTGTTTGGTGCGGACCGCGGGCCAGGGCGCGAGTCGGAGTTACTTGATCCCGAGGTAGATGCCGCAAAGGTGCGTGCGATTTTTGTGCATCCGGAGTTCGCACGAAAAGGATTGGGTTCGCAGATATTGGCTACAGTTGAGAATGCCGCGAGAGAAGCGGGGTTTAGTCGATATGAGATGGGATCGACGCTGACCGGTGTGTCGCTCTATCGGCTCAAAGGATATGTGGAAGTGGAGCGGATTGAAGTACCGCTGCACAATGGCGAGGCGTTTCCGGTAGTGAAGATGGTCAAAGATGTCGCTTGCATTGTGTCTTAGAATTTCGTGACATACACCGCGAAGAGCAACTGCAGATCCTTCGTTTCGTTTGGCCAAAAAGCCGTCCAAACTTCACTCAGGATGACACCCTATACCGAAGCCCATTAAAAAGCGCGTCATAACTTCACTGAAGAGTCAACGTCGTCGCTGCTAGAATTCCGGGCATGGATACGATTCAATATAATCTGCCGCAAGACCGGATTCCCCGCGCCTGGTATAACATCGCAGCCGACCTGCCTGTGCCGATGGCGCCACCTCTGCATCCTGGAACGTTGAAGCCGATCGGGCCGGATGATTTGGCGCCGCTTTTTCCGATGGCGTTAATCGCACAGGAAGTGAGCACGGAGCGGGAGGTCGAGATTCCCGGCCCAGTGCGGCAGGTGTATGCGCAGTGGCGTCCCGCGCCGCTTTATCGTGCGCGCCGACTGGAAAAGGCGCTCGATACGCCTGCGAAGATTTACTACAAGTACGAAGGCGTGAGCCCGGCCGGATCGCACAAGCCGAACACAGCGGTGGCGCAGGCCTATTACAACAAGATGGAAGGCACGAAGCGGCTTTCAACGGAGACGGGTGCGGGACAATGGGGTTCGTCGCTGGCCATGGCCTGCCAGTTTTTTGGGCTCGAATGCAAAGTATTCATGGTGCGCGTGAGTTATGACCAAAAGCCGTATCGGCGTGCGCTGATGGAAGTATTTGGCGCGTCGGTTACATCGAGTCCGAGTACGGAAACAGAGTCGGGCAAGGCGATTCTGGCTGAGCATCCTGATACCAATGGCTCGCTGGGCATCGCGATTTCTGAGGCTGTCGAGGTCGCGGCGAAAGATCCAAATACCAAGTACGCATTGGGGAGTGTGTTGAACCATGTGCTGCTGCATCAGACGGTGATTGGCCTGGAAACGATGGAGCAGATGGCGATGGCCGGTGACGAGCCGGACGTGATCATCGGCTGCACAGGGGGAGGGTCTAATTTTGCGGGACTAGTGATGCCTTTCCTAGGACAGAAACTCAAGGGGCTGAACCACGCGCGCATCGTTGCTGTTGAGCCGGCCGCGTGTCCGAGCCTCACCAAGGGCCATTTCACTTATGACTTTGGCGATACCGGGCATTTGACTCCATTGGTCAAGATGCACACGCTGGGGTCGACGTTTATTCCGCCGGGCATACACGCGGGTGGTTTGCGCTATCACGGCATGGCGCCGCTGGTTTCGCACGTGATGGACTTGGGGTTGATTGAGGCGACCAGCGTGCAACAACTGGATGCGTTTGCAGCGGGCATTCAATTTGCGCGGGCGGAGGGGATCATTCCGGCGCCTGAGGCGAATCACGCGATTGCGGGAGCGATTCGTGAGGCTCTGCAGGCGAAAGAAGAAGGCGTCGAGCGGACGATTCTGTTTGTGCTGAGCGGGCACGGGCACTTTGACATGCAGTCTTACATAGCGTATCAAGCGGGAAAGCTGGAGAACTATGAATATCCCGCGGAGGAGATAGCGATGGCGTTGGCGGGATTACCGACGGTCGGTTGATTGGCGTGGATCCTGCCAAGAAATAGGACTGGAAGAAGCAAAAGCCCGAAGGTCGACAACAAGCCTTTGCGGTCTCCCACCCATCGAGCAAAAAGCGCTCGATGGATGGGGCACCCGGCTTTTATGAGCGCAACCGAAGTCGAGTAGGTTAACTCATGTTGCCGAAGGGATCTTCGAGGGACGGGCTTTGCGGAGTGAGTAGCTCGGCTCCGTTTTCGGTGACAAGTAAATCGTCTTCGAGGCGAATTCCGAATTCGCCCTTGATGTAGACGCCGGGCTCATCGCTTAGAACCATGCCTGCCTGAAGATGCGGACTTAGATTCCAGCCGAACATATTGTTTTTTACGAAGTAGGGCCATTCGTGGCCGTCCATGCCCATGCCGTGACCAACGCGGTGCGAGAAATAAGTGAAGCCGGGGCCGTAGCCGCCATCGGCAATGACTTTGCGCGCTGCGGCATCGACATCGGCCGTGGGCACGCCCGGACGCGCGGTCTCGAGAGCGGTGGCTTGTGCGCGCTTCACAAGGTCGAAGACGGACTTCATTTTGTCGGTGGCTTTACCGAGCACGAAGGTGCGCGTGATGTCTGAGGTGTAGCCTTCGACGAGGCAGCCGTCGTCGATCATGAGTATGCTGCCTTCGCGCAGCGTCTGCGGCTGGCGCGATCCATGAGGCAGTGCGGTGTACTCATCGATGTTGAGGCTGGCCTCGCCTTCAAACCCAACGCGATTGTATGCAGCGGCGATCAGGCTGTGCACATCTGCGGTGGTCATGCCGACTTTCACAGACTGTGCCAGGGCGCGATAGACCAACAGCGTCGCATGACAGGCCAGGCGGATGCACTCGATCTCATGCGCGTCCTTGATCATGCGGCAGCCTGCAGTGATGTGCGTGGCGCTGACAATCGTGAGGTGAGGATTGGCGGTGCGGATGCCGTCGGCGAAAACGAACTTCATGTTTTCATCGAGGCCTACAGTGCCCGACGATAGGCCGCGATCGCTTAGTCCCTTGCCGACAGCCGCGAATGGGCTTTCGTCTTCCTGCCAGACAAGGACGTCGGCGTCTTTGCCGAAGGGGCCGGAGGTCAGCAGTTCGCGTGCACGGCCCTCTTCAAAGGCGGGGCAGACAAGAAATGGCTTGGCTCGTGCGGGAATGACGAGGGCCCAGAGGCGTTCGCCGCCATTCAAGCGCAGATCGGCGAAGTAGACAGAGGATGTGGTGCTGTTGGCAAGCACGATGGCGTCGATCTTGGAAGAAACCATGAGAGCTTTGGCCCGCTCAATGCGCGCCTGCCGCTCGGCATTGGTAAAGGGCCTCGCCTGGCCGGAGAGCACGGGAAGCGCTGCGATGGGGGCGGGAACTTCGGCGGCTTGCGCAGAGTAAGGGTTAGCTGCGAGGCCGAGTGAGGCACCTGCGGCTGCGATGACACCAGTGCCGAGAAATCCGCGACGAGAAACGGAACTTGCAGTGGACATGGATCTCCTTGGGGAATATGTGAAGGCTTGAAGTTTCAGGATAACTGCTACGGCGCGGATGAAGCCGGTGTTATTTCAATGTAATCGAGTGTGGCGGGGTCGGTGCCGTCGGGAGTTCCTTCGATGCGAAGCACGTCGCCGGTCTTCAAATCGATGCGATAGAAAGTGTGGCGCGTGGAGTTGTCGCCATGCGGGCGGGGCGTGGGGAGCATAGCGTTCGCAATCCAGTTGCCTAAAACCTGGCCGTTGGTGAGGAACTTGAATTGTGCTGAACCGCCTTGCAGATCGAAGTACTGAATGGCGATGTTGAATTGGCCGGGAGGACCTTTATATGTCCACTCGGCGGTGCAGATGCGCTGTTTGGCGTTAGTCGAGCTTAGTTGGCAGGACACGGCCTTGCCGCCGGATGCGTCTTCCCAGGGAGTTACATCGATAGGCGTGTAGCCGGTGAGTTGTGCATCCTCGGCTTCGAGGCGGCCGGGATAGTGGCCTGCGCGGCCCTGCTGGTCGGCGATACCGCTGAGCTTGAGGAAATATTGAACGATGGCATCGCGCCAAACGATTGCGTGTCCGGCCTGATATTCGAGACGAGCGCGCATGTCTTCATAGAGCTTGTCGTCGACGCGCCCTTGGAGCGTAGCCCACTCGACGCCGAGTTGCGCGGCCTCTTGAGCGCCTTGATAGTGGCTGTCGTAAATGTACTGAATTACGGTTTTGCCATCGTGTAATTTCCAGGTGTAGGGCACGTGATGGAAGAAGAGCAAGAGGTCGTCGGGCGTGGTGGCGGCGGACTCATAAGCCTGGGTCACGAGCGGCGGATATTGACCTGCGAAGCCGGTTCCAGTCGCAACGGAACGATCCATGCCGACGCCTTGAGAGTCGGCGCGATGCCATTGTCCCCAGCCGTTTTTTTCGCTCGATTCAATGTTGGGACCGTAGTGGCTGCCGGTAATGTCGGTGAGGGTCTGCATGCCAAGCGGGCCGGTGTAGTGTTCGTAGGCGGGCCAACTCTGCATCAGCATCTTGTCTACTGTGGCGACGACATCGGGATCGGTGCTGATGGTGAGGCGGGTCCATTCTTCGGCGATTTGCTGGGGAGTCAGGTTGGGGTCCCAGGCGAGGCGGCCGAAGGCGTAGAGATTGGCCAAGGCAAGGGGCGAGGCGAGCCATGCGTCGCGACCGATACCGGCGACGCCCACCATGCCGCCCGACATCAGCCTGTCGCGGACGTGTGCCGAGCGAATCTTGATGCCGGCGACTTCGCGGAAATCGAAGTCGAGCACCTGTTTCCACATGGGGGCGAGGTAGACAAGGTGGCGCTGCTGTCCGGTGTATTCCTGCGTGATCTGGAGTTCGAGTGCCTTGTGGGACTGGAAGCCGCCGAATAATGGCGAGACGGGCTCGCGTGCCTGGAAGTCGATGGGGCCTTCTTTGGTTTGAACGATGACATTGTCGGCGAAGTGGCCGTCGAGCGGGTGGAATATGTCGTAGGCGGCGCGGGCGCGATCGGCTTTGGGATCGTTCCAATCGAGATGGTGGTTATAGACGAAGGCACGATAGAGAACGATGCCGAAGTGGGGAGCGAGCGCATTCGCGAGTAGATTGGCTGCGTCCGCGGGAGTGCGGCCATAGCTGGCGGGGCCGGGCTGTCCTTCGGAGTCGGCTTTGACGGTGAAGCCGGCGAAGTCGGGGACGACGGCGTAGATTTCATTTACTTTGGCTGCCCACCAAGCTACGACAGCAGGATCGAGAGGATCGTAAGTGGGAAGGCCGCCGATCTTTTGAGGGCTGGCGATGTCTACGCTGAGGGCGAGATGAACTCCCCAGGGACGCATGGCGTCGGCGATGCGGGCCAAACCGGAGAGCACGTCGGGAGTGAGAAACTCGGCAGCGTTGTTCACGTTGTTGACGTTGCAGCCGTTGATGCCGATCGAGGCCAGGAGGCGTGCATATTCCGCAACGGGGGCTAAGTCTTCGCGTACATGACCATTTTCAAAAAAGATGGAGCGGCCGGCGTAACCGCGCTCGATGGATCCATCGATGTTGTCCCACTCATCGACCCAGCGAACCGGGTAGGCGGGTTGGGACTTGAGGAAGAACCTGAAGAGGTCTTTGCCTTGATAGAGCGAGCGGAGCAGGGCAAAGGCGCCGTAGAGGACGCCTGCGCCGGAGCCACCGACGATATCGAGTTCCTGGGGGGACGAACGGTCGACGAGAAATTCTTCAGGTTTGAGGATGGTCTGGTAAGGGAGGCGTTCGCGCAACTCGTATGCCGTACCAAGGACGATCGAAAACGGGGCAGAGTTGGAGACAGCGCCTGGCGATAGGCCGGCCAAGGCGCGGGATATCTCCGCGGCGGCGGATTGCTCGAGAGGGTCGTGACCCAGGACGACAATGCGGACGGAAGAGCGGAGCGGCGATGCCAGTGGGCGGTACTTGAGCCACGCCTGGTCGGCGGTCTGTGCGGAGGCCGTGAGACAGGCACCGAGACTCAGAAATCCGGCTAACGAGGCGATTGCTTTTAACATGATTTCAGCGCTCGGCGAGCTGATGCGGCACTTACCGTACCGTTTTATCACGGCGGGTGTTGGGCCTCGGTTGATAAACTGAACTGTTTGTTGCCTTGAGGAGGAATCACCGTATGCCCACCACCATGCAGGCGGTAGTGAAGGCGAGCGCCGCCCCAGGAGTGGAGTTGCGGGAAGTGCCCGTGCCCACGCCCGGCGCAGGAGAGGTTTTGGTTCGCGTCGGAGCGGCCAGCGTTTGCGGCACTGACCTGCACATTTACAACTGGGACCCGTGGGCGCAAGGCCGCATCAATCCACCGCTGATTCCGGGGCATGAGTTTTGCGGGAAGGTCGCGGCAATCGGCCGGGGAGTCACCACCGTCAAAGAGGGCGACGTGGTGAGCGCGGAGATGCATGTGGCCTGCGGTAAATGCCTGCAATGCCGCACTGGGCAGGCGCACATTTGCCAGAATGTGCGCATCCTCGGAGTCGACGCGGACGGAGCGTTTGCCAGCTACGCGATCATTCCCGAGACGAACATCTGGAAGCTGTCGCCGTCGATTCCTCCGGAGTATGCGTCTCTGCTCGATCCCCTGGGCAACGCGGTGCATACCGTGCTGGCCGGCGAGATTGCCGCGAAGACAGTTGCAGTCACCGGTTGCGGAGCGATCGGGTTGTTTTCGATTGCAGTGGCGAAGGCATGCGGGGCGGCAAAGGTGTTTGCGGTCGAGGTGAATGCACATCGGCGCTCGGTTGCTGCCAGTATGGGCGCAGATTTCAGTCTTGATCCAGCTCACGACAATATCGAAGAGCTGATTATGGACGAGACTGGGGGCACTGGCGTTGACGTGCTGCTCGAAATGTCGGGGCATCCGGCGGCCATGCGCCAGGGCTTTTCTGTGTTGCGCACCGGTGGGCGAGCGTCGTTACTGGGGATTCCATCGCGGCCGGTCGAGATCGATTTTGCCCGGGACATTATTTTCAAGGGTGCGACGGTACAGGGAATCAATGGACGCAAGATGTTCGAGACATGGTTTCAGATGGAAGCGCTGCTGGCTACCGGCAAGTTGAACCTCGATCCAGTGATTACGCATCGGCTCAAGCTGAATGAGTTTTCCCGCGCCATGGAACTGCTGCAGTCGGGGGATGCGATCAAAGTAGTGTTGAAGCCCGAGTAAAACGTAAATCTCTATCCGAGCAAAACGAAAAGGACCTGAGCATCGTGCGATGCCCCGGTCCTTTTCGTTACGATTTGCGTGGTGATCGCCGACAGCGCGATCTGACTCTACTTTACCGTGAGTGCGAAGTTGGTGGAGTGCGTAGTCGCAATGATGCCGTTGCTGGATTGCGCGGTAACGAGCAGGGTGTAGGTGCCTGCGGCGGTGGGCAAGTTGTAAGGCGGCCCGTGGTTGAGGTAGTTATAGCGGGGCGCGCAAGCGGTGGTCCCGAGCACAGTGAGGAAGCCAACCAGGGTAAGCAGCGACAGGCGGCTCAACCAGCGACGGCGACGGGCTGAGAAAGCCAATCCAGCAAGCCCCAGCGTGCCGGGCAAGAGCAGAGCCCAGGCAACGGGATTGCCGTCACGTTGCGCGGACGGACGCAGACCGGCGAGCGACTTCGCTTGGGTGGTGAGAACCATGGAACTGGTAACCGGGGCGGTGGTATTGGGCAGAACCTCGACATTCTCAGGCGTGAATGTGCACGAAGACTGATCGGGAAAGCCGGAGCAGGACAGGGTGACGAACATCGGCGCGGTAAGCGCGCTTGCGTTGACGGGCGTTATCGACACGGTGACGGAGCCAGACTGGCCAGCGGTGAGCGAAATAGACGCAGGCGCAACCGAAACCTGAAAATCGGGCACAGCGGTGGTGGCTGCGGGGACTGCCGACACAGCGGAGGATGAGGCAAGATGGGCAGCATCGCCGACGTAGGTGGCGCGCAGGGAATGATCGCCGGGAGGCAAGGAAAGCTCGATGCGAGCCTGGCCCTCGGCGCTCAATGCGGCGCCTGCCAGTGATTTGCCCTCGTCGTCAATCACGACAGCGCCGCTTGCCGGCTTGCTGTCTTGTCCGACAACAGCCACCGAGACAACAGCCTTGGTGCGACCGCCCTGGACGATGCTTTGCGCCGACAACGAGGTCTGCGTGGCCTGCGAACTCGTCGCGGCCCATGCGGGCACGGCCAGCATCATGCCCAATCCAGCAACCAACTCAAGCCGCAGACCGCGGCAGATAGAACCTCTCACGTGCACCTGCTCCAAATCTCAAGAAAAAGTCGAGAAACGCCTTATGTGACAGCGTAGAACCATTGTATCCGGCACAGGTGGGACCCGGCCAACCGCAATGCCGCGATTGCCACCCAAGTGACCGCTAGTGATTGGACGCGGACGGGGCGGATTGGGCAGTGGGCAGGGGGAGCTCGAGCTGGTACGTCGGCCGGATTTTATGAACGTAAGCGGGCGATAGAGGCCATTCATCGCGATTTTTAAACGATTCGTCGGCTAAGCTACGGCATTTGCGAGTCGTCTCGGTACTCTATTCAGGAAGATCACGGGTGTCTGGGGTGAAAACCGGAACCATAGGAGCAGTCAATGCGCGCAAGTGCAATTGAATTTCGTTTTCGCGTGGGGATCATCTTTGTGATCATCGCGCTGGGTTATTGGGCGCCGTGGATTGAAGCTTGGGGAGTGGGACGGCGCCTCTCGCTGCTGGGATGGCTGGCGCTCGAGATCAGCCGGACGGGCCTATTGCGATTCACGGCGGCTACCTCGGTGGTCATCATCGCAGGAGCGCTGATCGCAGCGGCGAGCACAGCGGTGCGCATCTGGGGAACTGCTTACCTTGGCCCCTTCACGGTAAACAACATGGAGATGAAAGCCGGAATGGTGATGGCCGATGGACCCTACCGGCATGTGCGCAACCCGCTCTATGTAGGCACGTGGTTGATGTGTGCGGCGATGGCGTTCATTATGCCGGCCACGGGCGCGCTGGTTGCGATGGTGCTGCTTTCTGTGTTCTTGTGGCGGCTTATCTTAGGCGAGGAAAGATTTCTGACTGCGCAGATCGGAGCACCGTATCTCGCTTATCGACGAGCCGTACCGCGCATCATCCCTCAGTTGAGGACAAATCTACCGTCCACGACCCACAAGGCGCATTGGGGCGCATCCATGTTGTCTGAGTTGAACCCGATCGGAGTCTTTGTGACGCTGGCGGTTTTTTCGTGGAGCTATAACAACCGGCTGATGGTCAGGGCGATCCTGGTCAGCTTTGGTCTTTCCCTGGTAGTGCAGGCGCTGATGCCGCAGGTCCGGCGGGAATCGGTCGCCGCTTAGCTTGCATGGGTGCGCCCGGTGCGGCCAAGGTGCGTGCACTGAAATCCTGACGGGTACTTGAGACCGTAGCCGAGGAGCCGGTCTACCCCGATGTGGTTGATCCAAATCAGCGCGAACGGCAACAGGCCTTGCGCGTGGAGCAGCATGGCCATGAGCGCCAGCGTGCCGGGAGTGACGTAGGAGTGGATTGAGTTGTAAATCCGGGAGCCCCACCAGGGCCCAGCCAGATAACCCAGCATGGAGAGATCGGGCGCAAGCCATAGGCCGACAAACAGCCACCAACTAGCGCCGGTGCGCGCGAACAAGACGGCGGAAATTGCTGCGACAGCCAGACCCTCAAGGCGCAAAAGGAAGATCACGAATGGTGGAGATACGGCCAATACCGCGGGCCGGTTATTCACTGCGGAAGTGGTTGCCATCTCGTGTTTGATGAGCCGCCGCCTCCGAAATGTGCAGCAAATTTGTGCCGGGGGCCTTCGGAGCCTTCACGCTGATGCAGATCGGGGAGAAGCACTTGCCTCTCCCCGTCTCTGCTATGCGGAACGCCCTTCGGAAGGAAGGTTCTACTTCTTGACGGGTGCGATAACGTCTTTGGCGGCCTTGGCCACGCGGAACTTGACCACGGTCTTGGCCTTGATCTTGATGGCCGCGCCGGTTTGGGGGTTGCGGCCGATGCGCGCCTTGCGCTCAGCCTTGACGAGCCGGCCGATGCCGGGGATTACGAAGACGCCGTTCTTCTTGGTTTCCTTGATGGCAGTCTCTGCCAGAAGATCGAGGAAAGCGGCAGATTGCTTGTTGGTCAGTTCGAGCTTCTCGGCCAGTTGCCGTGTGAGGGCGGTCTTGGTCAATCCAGTTGCCATGCGTTGTTCTCCTTCTGGGCGTGCCCTTGGGCAGCCGATGTTGCCTGGGATTCGCTGTCCAGCGATTCTCCAAAATCGAAGAGTCTGGAACAGGCCCGCATGGAGGGAGTGCGACCGAGGCAACGCTTGCACGAAACCCCTGTATTCATGCGGGTTCGCGAGAACCCTGTCGTTGGTTACAATGCGGCTTCGGGGGGCCTCAAGTCAATGGGAAAAGGCCGATTTCCACAATTTTCTTGGGATTTTGTGCCTTTTTCTTTGGGAATTGTCGGTTTTTCGGGGATTTTGACCGTTTTTGAACACCTGGAGTGTAAAAAATCCCGGCCTCTTTAGTAATGGGCCAAGGTCTCAATGGAGCCCGAAAAGCACCTTTTTTCGCGGTGCGAGAGCTGCTGCGAGCGGAGTGTTGAGGGCATCGACCACGGGGGCTGCGAGCTTGAAATAGCGAATAATCGTGGCTGCTAATTTTGGGTTGAGAGCCTCTGTGGTGGGTAAGGTCGCGCTGATGCCCCACTGCCGACACTGGATCAGGTCGAGCGCTGGATGATCGGCCGGGAAGCCCTTGGGAGGACGCGCGAGGGAATTGCCTTCAAATTCAGTAAAGTTTTTTCGGAGCGCGGCCGACTGCAAGACCTTGCGAAAGTCGGCGTGATTATCAAGTAGCCAGTGGCGGATAGCGGCGAGTTGATCTTTCTCCGGCATGTAAGCGCCGGCGGCTACGATCACTTCCTTGGCGCTGACGTGGAAATAGTAGCCGGCGCCAGAGGTCTTTTCGAGGCCCTGATGGGACCACCAGGCCGCGATGTGGGTCTTGTAGGGGAGCTTGTTGTTGGAGAAGCGCGTGTCGCGATATATGCGGAAGAGCGACTTCTCGGCGGGACGCACGTGGTTGGGCGCAAAGTCCAGCATGGCATCGGTCACCTTGCGAATGACGGCGAGCATGGGCTCCTTTAGCTCGGCTTCGAACTGAGCCTTGCGCGGTGTGAACCATTCGCGGTCGTTGTGACGAGCGAGATTGCGCAGAAAGGTGAGAGCCTCTGGACGGAAGTAGGGGACTGCTTCAGCGGGAACCGCTTTGGGTTTACGAACCATGACTAGACGAGTCTATCGGATGACCTTGAGTGCGCCGCGGAAGAGGCCATCGAAGTCTCCAGCGAGCGCCTTGTCTTTGGCGATGGCTTGGGCGATGGCATGTTCGGCGGCGGGGCGTTGATAACCGAGGTTAACCAGTGCGGAGAGAACGTCGTCGACGGCAGGACCCTGAACTGAAGACTGCACGGGTGCAACGGCGAAATCGTCGAGCTTGTCTTTGAGTTCGACGACCAGGCGCTCGGCAAGCTTCTTGCCCACGCCGGGAATGCGGACCAACTGCGCGTGATCCTGGCCGCGAATTGCCTGCACCGTGCGCTCGGACGAAAGCCCGCTGAGCATTTTGATGGCGAGTTTGGGGCCGACACCGCTGACCGTGATGAGACGCTCGAACAGACGCTTCTCTTCGCGTTCGAGAAAGCCGAAGAGGGCGATCTGATCTTCGCTGACTTGAGTGTGGATGTGGAGCGAGGCCTCCGCACCCACCGCCGGCAGTTGCGTAAAGGTGGGCACGGAAATGGTGACGTCATAGCCAACCCCGGCGGCCTCGACGATGGCTTGGCCGGGTTGTTTGTAGAGAAGCTTGCCGCGCAGGTGAGCGATCATGGCTTCTTTGCTTCGACCTCGAATTGCGCTGTATTGGTTCGCACCCAGATTCCGGCTCCATCTTGCGGCCCTACTGGGTCGTGGACCTCCAGATAAACGCTGTACCTACCCGGCGCACTGAGATCGTAATATGCCGCCAGATTGAACTTAAATACAACGGACACTCCATCAAAATTAAACATCGGAGGTGCGATTTCTGTGCATGAACTCACCGTTATTGGAAGATCCGGTCCATCTCCAGGACGAAAAACCCCATTGAGGTGGCGTTGGTATTCCGTTTGCGGCGGTTCTCCGTCTCGCCCCGAAACATGCAGCCGGTACTCGTAAGGGGGCGAACCGAGTGAAACGCAGATTTTGCGGTCCCATACATTCTTGATTGTGATGAGGAGCAGAGGCTTCTCTCCCACCGCAAAATGGCTTCGATCAAGTACGATGCTTGCTGCAATTGAACCGGGCTGAGGCGCTGGAGACGCCTCTTGGGCAGCAGACGGCGGTCCTGTGGCCACGATCGTAGGGATCATCATCACCGCGAGCGCGAGAGTGCGAGACCCAATCATATTAAGTCCGATTGTAGTATTCCCAGCCGTTTCGCGACGCGTTCCAGTGTTTCCAGAGCCTGATCGAGTTGCGCTTTGGTGTGTTCGCTGGTGAGGATGAGCCGAATGCGGGCCTTGCCCTCGGGTACGGTGGGAAACGCGATGCCGGTGCCCATGACGCCCTCCTCAAATAATGCGCGGCTGAAGTCCATCGTGGCGCGACCGTCGCCAATGATGATCGGCGTGATGGGTGTCTCCGTGGCGGGGGTGGTGACGCCGCCGATATTGAAGCCTGTGCGCTTGAGTTCGCCTTGGAAATAGCGCGTGTTCGACCACAGGCGCTCGATGCGCTCCGGTTCCTGCTCAAGGATGTCAAAGGCGGCAATGCACGTGGCGGCGACCGACGGCGGATGCGATGTGGAGAACAGAAACGGGCGGGCACGGTGATAGAGATAGTCGATGAGATCTTTGGAACCGCAGACATAGCCGCCTAAGGCGCCGATGGCTTTAGACAACGTGCCGACCTGCACATCGACCCGGCCATGCATCCCAAAATGATCAATGGATCCGCGGCCATTGCGACCCAGAACGCCGGAAGCATGGGCGTCATCGACCATCATGATGGCTCCGTATTTCTCGGCCAAGGCGGCGAGCTTGTCTACGGGACCGATGTCGCCATCCATCGAGAAGACGCCGTCGGTAATGACAAGCTTGCGGCCGGGTTCTTTCTCTATTTCCTGGAGTAGCTGCTCACAATGGGCCACATCTTTGTGGCGGAAGACCTTGATTTTTGCACGCGACAAGCGGGCACCGTCGATAATGCTGGCGTGGTTCAACTCGTCGGACAAGATGAAATCTTCTTTGCCGAGAATCGCGCTTACCGTGCCGGCATTGGCCGCGAAGCCGCTCTGGAAAACCACGCATGCCTCGACGTTTTTGAAGCGGGCAATCTTCTCTTCGAGATCCATGTGAATGCGCATAGTGCCGGCAATGGTGCGGACAGCGCCGGAACCGACGCCCAATGTGCGCGTGGCTTCCAGAGCAGCTTCGATCAGCTTGGGATGATTGGCCAAGCCCAGGTAGTTATTGCTGGCGAGGTTGATGACCTGCTTGCCGTCATAGTGGCACACAGGGGCCTGCTGATCATCGAGAATACGCAGCTTGAAGTGAGTGCCTTTGGCGCGCAATTCGTCGAGCGCGGCGGTCAGGTGGGCGAGTTGGGGGCGCGTGGCGGTCTGGGTCATGGCATTACTCCCTCACCAAAGAGGATAACGCCACGGGGCGAGTGAGGAGAGCACCACGACTCATTGCGTCGCAACGGCTGGATCCGTGGATTACTCCGTGCGCAGAGCCTGCATGGGCTCAATGGATGCAGCTCGGCGAGCTGGCAGATAAGCCGCAAATGCAGCCACGACACTCAGAAAAGCAGCCGCAATGGCAAAGATGAGCGGAGCGTTTGCGCCGTCGCCCAGCAGATGCGCACTGCTGCCCATAGCGGAGTTGGTGAAAGAAATGCTGCTGACGGCGCGCGATAGACCGATCGCCATCACCGCGCCCACCGCGAGTCCGCCCGCAGTGAGCACCAAGCCTTGGCGTACGACCATGCGGAGCACCTGCGCAGGTCGCGCTCCCAGCGCCATGCGTACACCGATCTCTTGAGTTCGGTTCGCCACGGAATAGGCCATCACGCTATAGAGTCCCATCGCAGACAACATGAGACAGACGCTCGCCAGCACCGTCATCAGGCTGGCTGCAAGTTTCTGAGGATAGAGCGATGCGCCAATGAATTCCTTAAGAGGGGCCGCGTCAAAGACAGTGATGTTGGGATCGATTGCGCGAGTTTCGTTGCGGAGGGTGGAGAGAATGCTGTCGGACTCGCCTCGTGTGCGCACATAAAACGCGAGATTCATGTCTTCGCGGAAGACCTGGCGAAATGGGACATAGAAGTAGGCTGGCGTCGATTCGCCGAGATAGTGGTACTTGCTGTCTTTGGCCACGCCGACGACTCGGAACCAATCTCCCCAGCCGTGAATCTTGTGGCCAATAGGACTGCGACCCGCAAAGAAGCGCTTCACAAACGCTTCGTTGACGATCATCACGGACGCTGCATTTTCGTTGTCCTGATCGGTAAAATTGCGACCGTCAACGATGGGGATATGCATTAACGGCAGGTATCCGGGCGAGACCACGTTGCGGAATATGTTCATGTTCTCGTTAGGCCGCGGAGCATAGCCCTCGATGCGTAATTCTTCCCACCAACTGGGCTCAAACCCCAGTGGCACGCCGTCGGAGTAAGCGACATCGGTTACACCGGGGGATGACTTCATGCGTTCTTCGAGACGACGGCAAAACTCTCCGCGGTGGGCGAGGTCGTATCCGTTGGTATTGAGGTAGAACTGGTTCAGTAGAACATGATCCGGATCGAACCCGGGATTGACGCGTGAGGTCTGCTGGAAACCGCGTGCAAATAATCCTGCGCCCACAAGCGCGACCAAGGCGATGGCAACCTCACCGGCTACCAATGCTGAGCGCAGGCGGCTACGCCCACGGCCCGCGGTGCCGCTGCGTCCGCCGCCATTCAACCGGGAACTAAGATTCATGCGGCCAACCTGGATGGCTGGAAACAATCCTGCAGCAAGCGCAGCGAGAATGCACACACCCGCGGTGAATGCAAGCACGGTAAGGTTGGGACGCGTATCCATTGAGACCAGTGCCTGCATGGGCCCGGGCGGCATCAGGAACTTCAAAGCATGGGCCAGCCATGGGGTGGCAGCCATGCCCAAGGCCGCGCCCACAGCAGTGAGCATGAGGCTCTCGGTTAATACCTGCCGAGCAAGCCGTCCTTTTCTTGCTCCCAGCGCAAGCCGCGTGCTGAACTCCTTTTCGCGTATTGTGGCGCGCGCGAGAAGCAGATTGGCGACGTTGGCACAGACGATCAGCAGGAGCAATATGGACAGGCCCATGAGTATACGCAAGGGGCCGACAAGTAGTCCCTGCGGACCATGTGGCGACTTCCACAGCGGCATCAGCGTGGCGCTCATGCCTTGGCTGACGTCGGCGTTGGCGACCGCCATGCGCTCTGCGAGGGCCTTGAGTTCGAGGCGCGCCTGATCGGCGGTGATTCCTGGCCTGAGCCGCGCTATACCCAGCATGTTGCGATCGTGGCGATCGCGCAGCATCCATTCCTGCACGCCATTGAGCGCCGGCTGCTCCATGTAGGGTACCCACAGGTCGAATGCGGTTACGGGGATCGATCCATGAAATGCAGGCGCCGCAACGCCGACAACAGTGAGTTCATGCTGGTTGACGCGGATAGTTTTGCCTACAATCGCTGGGTCGGCATTAAAGTGCGAACGCCAGTAGCGATCGCTGATGACGGCAATTGGAAACTTGCCCGGCGCGTCTGCGAATTCTGCTGGTAGAAACAAACGGCCGGCCTCTGGTTTCACTCCAAGAACAGAAAAGAAGTTGCCTGAGACGAGTTCGCCCCATACGCGCTCGGCGTGGTCTGCCTGGCCAACGCTGAAGGCCGCGACGTGTGCGACCGCGATGCCGTCAAATTGTTTTAGATGGTTCCTAAAATCGATGTAATCCGGATAAGAAACCGGCACCCACTCTCCGTTGGGAGTTACAGATTCGACCGTAACCAGGCGGTCCGGTTCCGAAACGCCGCTCAGCGGCTGCAAGAGAACTGCATCGATCCACGTGAACGCTGTGGCGCTGCAGCCGATGCCGATTGCCAGTGTAAGTACGGCAACCAATGTGAACGATGGTTCGCGCAGCAGCATGCGCACGCCATAGTGCATGTCATGGAGCAGGTCCTCAATCCACGGCAGAGTGCTGCGGTCACGCCATGCCTGGCGGGTCTGTTCCGCGCCTCCCATGCGAATGAGGGCTTGTCTGCGGGCTTCATCCAAAGTCAGCCCGGCGCTGACGCCGTCTTCTACATGCAGGGCCAAGTGGGCATCGAGCTCTTGCTGAAGGTCGTCGTGGTTTCGCCCTAACCGCAACACTCCCAGAAGGCGAATCCACATTGCTCTTAGCTTTCGCATATTGCTCCTTTATTCCGTTCGCAGTGCTTGAGTGGGATCGACCGAGGCTGCACGGTACGCGGGGAAGAGCGCGGCCATTAACCCACAGCCTAGAAGCAGAGCGCAGACCAATCCGACGGTAAGTGGATCATGCTCGTTCACTCCAAAGAGAAATGACCTGAGAAGCCTGGTCGCCACCCATGTAGACCCAAGGCCAACGACTAGCCCAATGCCAATAAGCGCAGCTGCGCCTCTCAACACAAGAAACAAGATGCTGCGCCGCTGAGCTCCGAGCGCCATGCGGATTCCAACTTCGCGGGTGCGGCGGCTTACCGAATAGGCCATCAGCCCATAGAGGCCGACGAGTGCGAGGATCAGCGCGATGCCGGCGAATGTGGAAAGCAGCGAAGTTTGGAAGCGACGCCGGGCGCTGGCTTGAGACATGAGATCGCCCATGGTCTGGATGTCAGTGAGGACAAGTGTTGGATCGATGTTCTTTAAGGTTGCGCGGATGGAGGATACGACGGCCTGTGAAGGAAGCTCGGAGCGAACTGCGATAGAGGCATGGTCAAAATCGTAATTTGGAGAATAGGCTTGCGGTTCCGGTTCGGCTTCAAGGCTGGTATGACGGACATCCGCGACCACGCCGATGATCGTGTTCCAGTGAGGAGGGTTTTGATTTTCATCGGTACTGATGTGGCCACCGATTGAATTGCGACTAGGGAAGTATGTTTTGGCAAATCGCTCGTTGACTATCACGGGGCGCAATGAATCGGAATCGTCTTCTTCGGTGAAGAAACGCCCCGCGAGAAGGGGGATGTTCATGGCCTGAAAATAGCGGGGTGTAACGGAGCGTGATTCGAGCATTTGATCCTTCTGGTTGGGATAGCCTTCAACGCGGAAGAAGCCCAGGCTCTCAGAGTTGCTGAGGGGCAGATTGCTCACCGCACCCGCGGCGCTGACGCCCGGCTTAGAGCCAATTTTGGGGATGAGGTTTTTAAAGAACGCGCGGCTTTGCAAGGGATCGTGATAGCGCGCGTCAAGGGCGATATTCATGGTGATGGTGGATCGCGAGAACCCGGTATCGACCGACTCAATATTGATGTAACTTCGAATCAACAATCCGGCTGACGCCATCAACACGACTACCATCGCGGTCTGCAAGACGATGAGGGAACTTTGCAGGCGGCTATGTCCGCGCGCGTGCCCCCGCGTGCCATGAGTCTTTAGAAAATCGGTGAGTTGCATGCTTGACGCGCTGAGGGCTGGGAGGACCCCGGTAAAGACGCTGGTGAGTAACGAAACTGCAAGGGCCACCGCCAAGACTCGCGCATCGAGAGACGCCTCGCTGAGCCGAGGGATATTGCCGGGATCGAGCTTCGGTAACCGTTGCAGAAAGAGAAACGCCAGCGCGATGCCAACGGCTCCACCACCGAGCCCGATCAGCAGCGATTCAGTAAGTAACTGGCGGATCATGCGGCCTCGTCCCGCGCCCAGCGCTGCCCGCACACCTAACTCGCGCGCTCGTCCGGCGGCTCGCGCCAACAGTAGATTCCCGGCGTTGCCGCAGGCTATGAGAAGAACCAGGCACACGGCGCCGAGCAGCAGATTCATCAGCGGGCGGACCGGCCCCAGCGAAGTGCTCAAGAAAGGTTCGACGAGGGCGCCTAAATCGCGTTCTGGCTCTCCTCGCTCGGCATTGTGAAGTGCTGCGAGACCGGCCATGATCGCAGTCATCTCGGCCTGGGCCCGTTTGAGCGGTACCCCTTGCCGCGAGCGCGCGACAACAATGTTGTCGTCAATGGTGCGGTGCGCTTTCTGCTTGGGAGTAAGCGCGAGCGGAATCCAGATCTGTGTCGACTTTATGTGCGAATCCCCATAGGGCAGGTCGGTACGGAAGGGATATTCGAACGCCGGAGGCATCACACCGATGATTCGATAACTGACGCCTTCGCGAAATAACGAATGTTGCAGCACATCCACATGACCGGCGAATAAGGATGTCCAGAGTGAGTGACTGATAACGGCAACTTTGTCGCGGCCCGGCTGGTTGTCTTCGGCACCGATCGCGCGACCGATTTCCGGCGAGGACTGCAAAGTTGCGAAGAAGTTTTCGTCAACTTTGGCGGCGCCGACATGAGTTACTATGCCCTGTTCGGCCAGATTGAACATGGTCTGCTCATACGCGGTGATGTTTTGGAACGACCGGTTCTGCTGCCGGATGTCGATGAGATCTGCATAGCCGGGGAATAGCGCTTCGGCGGGCACCGCCTTGATGTGCGGGGCCGGTGCGAAAAAATAGACGAGCTTTTGCGGATTTCCGTAGGGCAGCGAACGGATTAATACTGCATTCACGAGGCTGAAGATGGCCGTACATGCGCCAATTCCGAGGCCGAGAGTGAGTACGGCGGTAACGGTAAAACCCGGTGATCGGCGAAACGTGCGGAGGCTGTAACGAAGGTCCTGCGCAAGGTTTTCGAGCCATAAGAGAACGCGTCGTTCCCGATGGGCTTGGCGCACTTGCTCTGCGCCACCTAAACGAATGATCGCTTGCCGGCGAGCCTCGGATTCGGTCAGGCCCGCGCGAAGACCGTCGTCAATACATAGGGCAATGTGCGCCTCCAATTCAGCGGTGAAGTCCTGCTCTTTGCCGCCGCGAAAAAGCATGGATAGAAGTTGCATCCACAAAGCTCTCAGCTTGCGCATCACGGTCTCCTATTAAGCTTCGGTGGCCGGGGTTAGAAATCGCGCGAGGATTTCAGTGGCTTGCTCCCATTCCGCTGCGGCTTTGGTGGCTTGGCGATGGCCCGCCTTGGTGAGCTCATAAAACTTGGCGCGGCGGTTGTTTTCGGAGACTCCCCATCGCGAACGGATGTAGCCCTCTTGCTCTAGTTTGAGCAATGCGGGATACAGGGTGCCGTAGTTCAGCGCCAACTTATCCCCGCTAGTCTGCTCGATGCGTCGCGCCAAACCATACCCGTGCTGCGGTCCTATGGTTTCAAGCGTGCGAAGCACCATTAGAGTCAGCGTCCCTTGCCAGACATCTGCTTTCGAGCTCATTCGGTCTCCTATTGCGAACCAATAGAACGAAAGATACACTGGCTCGTATTGGGATGCAATAGGAAAGTTTTGAGATCTGTTGTGGTAGGCTGGCGTCTATCGGCCCCGTTTTCAACATCTGGAGGATTCCCGACATGTTTACTCGACATTTTGCGATTCTGTGCCTGTCTTTAGCTTCTCTACCGGTTGGTGCTCAAAACGCTGCAAGTATCTCCAGTTCGGCACAGAGCCAACTGCCGGCGCTTACTGAGACCTATAAGTATCTGCACAAGAATCCGGAACTCTCAAAGCACGAAGAGCGGACTGCGGCTTTTATGAGTGGAGAATTGCACAAGCTTGGTTACACCGTTACGGAACATGTTGGAAAATACGAAGACGGTGCGCAAGCGGCGGGCGTCATAGCTGTACTTGAGAACGGTGCTGGCCCTAGGTTGCTGCTGCGTACGGAGCTCGACGCGCTGCCGGTTGAGGAGAAGACGGGCCTGGACTATGCGAGCACGGTGAAGACCACCAACGCGCAAGGGCAGCAAGTAGGCGTGATGCATGCGTGCGGTCACGATTTACATATGACGGTGATGGTCGGAGTGGCCCGCGAGATGGCAGCCCGCAAGAGCCAATGGCATGGAACGCTGATGATCATTGGACAACCGGCAGAGGAAGTAGTGCAGGGTGCGCGAGCGATGTTGGCCGATCGTCTTTACGAGAGATTCGGGCAACCAAGCTTCGTTCTGTCGGAACATGATTCGAACGACGTGGCGGCAGGGTCCATCGCGGTAAAGGGCGGCCCACTGGCGGCCAGTGCCACCACGCTGACCGTTACCATGCGCGGTATCGGAGCGCATGGGTCAGCTCCGCAGGCAGGCAAAGATCCGGTTTTGTTAGCAGCGGAATTTGTATTGCTCGCGCAAACCATCGTCAGTCGGCAGATCGATCCGCAAGAGCCGGCAGTGCTCACCGTGGGAATGATTCACGGCGGAACGAAGAACAACATCATTCCCGACGAGGTAACGATGGGGCTGACGTTGCGGACTTATTCACCCTCGGTGCGCGATCAGATCGTGGCTGCGGTGCGGCGCGAGGCCAACGGAGTTGCGGAAGGGTTTGGGGTGCCTGCGGACCGGATGCCGGTAGTCACAATCGGGGAGAGTACGCCTGCTACTTGGAACGATGCGGCCATGGCTGAGCGTGTGCGGGTGGCGGGCGTGGCGGCGCTGGGCACCGATCACGTGATCGAAGCCAAAGCTATCATGGCCAGTGAGGATGTGGGCCTCTTTACACTCGAAGGCAAGATTCCTGGAGTGATGTTCGCATTGGGGGCGGCTGACTCCGAAAAACTGGCAGAGAGCCGACGGACGAAGGTGCCACTACCGAGTCCGCATTCCGCCCTTTTCGCGCCCGTGTATGCACCTGCGATCACTACGGGCGTAACCGCCATGACAGCAATGTCGCTCGACTTATTGAAGTAAGCAGGTCGATACCGAAATGGTTCGATACGTGCGTGTGTTGCACACAACGTAAGTGCAAGACGCTGAAATGGCGCTCAGTAAATTACCTTGAGCGAGAATTGAATCTGCCTGGAGTTGCCAGCCGTTTTGCTGATCTCACCAAACCCTGAGCCATTGAGAATATTGGCCGGCAAGCCCATGGTTACGATGTTAAAAAGGTTGAAGAACTCCGATCGAAATTGCAGATCCACGCGCTCGGCTCCGGACTTGCGATGCCCAAAGGGAGTGTCTTTGATGAGGGCAAAATCAAAGTTGTAGAACGCGGGTCCACGGAAGGTGTTTCGTCCGAGCGAGCCGAACACGCCCTGGTTGGGTCCGGATCCACCGGCGACGTGAATAGGAATCGAAAAGAAGTCGGCTGCATTGTTGGTGCCTTCGCCAAAGTAATCTTCGCGCACTTTACGCGCAGTCGAGAGCTGTGGCGTCGCGATCTGATCGGGGCGATCGACGCCGTTGGAACCATACCCGGTCTGCTGTATTCCCGAATACACGGTGAACGGCGAGCCTGAACTAATGCTTGATATGCTCAGCAATTCCCAACCGTCCGTGACAAGCTTTGATACCGGCCGCAAAAACTGCACGCTCTCCAAATGCAAATCCTGAGCTACGCTTAGCCCGAACCCATGCGTTACGTCGAAAGCCGATGGGCCTTTCTCTAAATGTGTGTCATAGGGGTTCTGCGAAAAGCCTGAGGTGACGGCGCCGGTCGATCCTGTTCCTCCAATTACTTCGCTCGCATCATCGATGGATTTGCTCCAGGTGTAACTTGCCTGTACTCCTGGACCGCCATGACCAACGGTGCCGGAGAGAGACGCCTGCAGAGCGTGATAAGTGGAATGTGCATCGGAGACAATCACATTTTCAACGCCAAATCCGCCAATCACATTGCCCGTGCTATCAAAGTCGGTATGCGGAGCAAACCCCGGCGACGCGCCGGGATAGGCATTGGGAAAGCTATAGCGTGGAAGCTTGACAGCCGCCGTGCCAACATAATTCGCATCCGCGGTCAGATTACCTATCTTGCGCTCGAGTCCCGTCGTCCAAGTATAGAGCGTTGCATTGTTGAATCCGAGATCGATACCACTGAGGTTTAGTGCGCTCACTACATGACTTGGCGTCAGTGCCGCCACGTCTTTTTCATAACGATCAACATCCATCACGGTATTAGGTGCGATGGATGTTGTTTTGCCTGCAACAAAAACAGGAGTTCCAGCGGGTGTGTAAGCCGTGGGCAGTTGGGCCGAAGTCAATTGAAAGCCGTATTGAATAGGTGCACCTGGCGCTGCGACCAAGCGCGGATACAGAGCGAACGGAGTGGAACCAGTGAGGAAGTTGTCCTGCCAGATGTTGGGTGGAATCACCATGACAGAAGCACCGGCATGAGCCTGTAGCTTGTTAGTAACTTGCCACGCAGCCTGCACACGCGGCTCAAACGCATGCCAGTTTGTTTGATAGCCCGGCTGCGGGTTCACGACAAATTGCTGTTGTCCGTCAATCGTGCGAAAGCTCGATGTCCGCCGCGCCCGCTCTGTGATGGGCTGATACAGATCCCAACGGATTCCGTAATCAAGAGTAAAGCGTGGAGTCACTTTCCACGTGTCCTGCACAAAGGCGCTTACGTTATTGCGACTAATGGCAGCCGGCCCCATGTGCTCGCCTCCCGATACATCGGGCGGAGCAAGGCCCACCGTATAAACGAAGGGGCTACCCGACAAAAATCCTGACAAGGTGTCAGGCAGAGGATCACCGACGTTTATATTGTGCAAGCCACTAGCGGAGGGAATCTCTTCGGTCGCATAAGCAGTGCCGCCGCCGAAGTCGTATTCACCGTTGGGACTTATACCAAAGTAGGTTGTATCACGGTTGATTCGAACCTCGGCTCCCGCCTTGAACGCGTGTTTCGAGGTGGTGAATGCAACGTTCTGTCGCCCCTGAAAGAGATTGCCATATGCCTGCATTACCGATCCAGCAGGAGCGTTGAATGGTTCAAACAAACCATCTCCAAATTTAACCGCGGGATCAGTGAAGTCGAAGGTCGGAAAGCCGGGTGTGGAGCGCGTAATGCTGACTGAAGACTCAATAACGAGGCGTGGCGAGATGGTTCGCGTATAGGTGCCAATCACATTGCGCTGCCGGTCAACATACTGGATAGCGAATTGCGGATCGATCGCAGTTTGATCGGGGTTGGTTGTAGGGCCAGTCAAGTTATCGAGATTGAAACGCGCAAAGAACTGATCCTTACTTGAAAACTTGTGGTCAATGCGCAGAGAGAATTGGTTCGCGTTGGTGACCACCTTCGAAGCGGTCGCGTAGGTTCGATTCCCATACGCTCCAGTGGGATTATTGGGCATCGGATAGCGTGCCAGTACCGCAGCGATGCTTGGGTCGACCGGCACGTTGAGTGTGTCCGTCGATCCGTCGGCATAGGTGATCGCGTCAACGCCCGAGCGCTCGGCGGCGGTTGGAACCGGCATGACTTGCGTGGTTCCCAACACCTGCCGGAACCCCTGGTATTGAGTGAAATAGAATGTCCGCTTGCGGCCATCATATAGATGCGGGATAAATACGGGCCCACCATTGGTGAACCCAAACTCATTGCGACGAAACGGAGGAATTCTTCCTGGATAAGCTGGCGTGGCATGGTCAAAATAGTTGCGAGCATCAAAGGCAGAGTTGCGCACAAATTCGAAAGCCGATCCGTGAAAGCCGCTGGCGCCAGAGCGAGTAATGATATTGGTAAACCCAGCCGCACCGCGTCCGATCTCAGCCGGCATCCAGCCAGAGCTGGACTGAATCGACTCGACCGCGTCCACATCAAAGTTTGAGAACGTTGACCCGCCCATCTCCGGGTCGCTGATGTCGGCTCCATCCATTGCGAACGTGGCTTCCACTCCCCGCTGGCCGTTAATCGCAAACTGAGCTGTGAAGTTTGTCGCACCGTTGGCATCGGTCATCGTGCCGGCAGCCAACAAGAGCAACTGGCTAAAGTCACGCTTGTTCAACGGAAGTTCGCTTACCGCCTGGCTGGAGAGAGCTTCGCCACCGGTCGCGGCGGGCTGCTCGTTGAGAACGGCAATGGTCAATTCGCCGTGGCTTGATAGCGTGGCGATCGCGGCGGGCGCTCCGCCCTGGAGATCGATCGCTTGAGAATAGGCGGCGGTTAGTCCTCCGGCAACAACCATGAGCTTATATTGGCCCGCGGGCAACGCAGTAAATCGAAAGCGCCCGTTCGCTGCTGTCACTGCCTCTGCGCTCTCGCTACTGTTGGCCAGTCGCATGTGGGCGCCCGCGATGGGGGCAGCGGCTGGATTGCGCAGTATGCCCTGCCAGACTACCCAATTCGACGGCTGTTGCGCGCCGCTTGAATACACCTGAATGAGGAAGACCGCAAGCAGAATCGAAACATATCTGAATCTGCGAGAATAAGCACGAAGACAGGGTTCGCACGTCTCTTTCAATATGTACATCACGTCTTTGAGACCTTCTCGAATTGGACTCGCGCGTTATCTGATTCAAACAGATTGGCCAATAAATTAACTGGATCGCGTCGCCTTGGATTATATCTGCATTGTGCTAGACCTGCGGGTTGCCATTACGCGCATGAGCGAGCCCTTTCCATACAATGGACATAAGCTCATGGTCGAGACCAATTTCAATCCGCTTCCATCACCCGAATCGTTGAATGATACGATCGCTGCGATATCTACGCCCCCCGGCCGTGGCGGCATCGGTATCGTGCGGCTCAGCGGCCCACTAGCCGCGTCCATCACTGCGCAACTTGTGCGTCTGCGCCAGCCCCTGGAGCATGCTCACGCGCGTCTCGCCGATGTTCTCGATGACGATGGTTCTGGCCAGGAATCTGCCCGCATCGACGAGGCCCTTGTGACATGGTTTGGTGCTCCCAATTCCTACACGTCCGACGATCTGGTGGAGGTATCTGCGCACGGGTCACCTGTCGTCCTCGAACATCTGCTGCGCAGGGCTCTAATTCTTGGAGCACGTCTCGCCGAGCCTGGCGAGTTTACCCAACGCGCATTTCTATCCGGCCGGCTTGACCTTACTCAAGCGGAAGCGGTTCGCGATCTGATTGAGGCTCAAACCCTGACGCAAGCTCGTCAGGCAGCAAGCCAGATGGGTGGAGCGTTGAGCCGCCGGGTGGCCCCCGTCAAGCATTCATTGGTCGAACTGATTGCTCTACTTGAAGCTGGCATCGACTTCGCCGAAGACGACGTTGACGTTACGCCGGCAAATGAAATTGGCCGCCGCATTGGCGCATTGACCACGCCACTCAACTCCTTGGAAGCATCCTTTGCCCGCGGCCGCATTGTCCACGATGGTCTTACGCTCGCCATTGTTGGCAGGCCTAATGCCGGTAAGAGCTCGCTCTTCAATCGCCTGGTTGAGCGGGAACGAGCGATCGTGACAGCAACGCCGGGCACAACGCGAGATACCGTCTCAGAGCGGATTTCGCTCGACGGCATTCCACTGGAGTTGGTAGACACCGCCGGCCTGCGCGAAGCACACGAGGAGGCCGAGCAAATGGGCATCGCTCGCAGTCGCGAAGCCCTTGCGGATGCAGCGCTGGTACTGGTCGTGCTTGATGCGACCGAGACTCTCAATCATGAAGAACGCAATTTGCTCGACGCGATCCAAGGCCGTCCTGCACTCGTTGCAGTTAACAAGAGTGACTTAGTCACTGAGTCACAGTACGGGTCGATTTTCGAGTTGTTTCAGCAGAGCGGTATTCAAGCTGTGGCAACTTCGGCGCTCACAGGCAGCGGCATACCTGAACTACGCGACCGCATCGTGGAGCTGGCTACGGGAGGAGCGGCGTCTGAACCTGGCATGTTAACTAACCTTCGCCAGCATAGGGCAATCGCTACTACGCTCTCATCGCTGACGGACGCAGACGCAGCCAATACGAACGCGGTTCCACATGAAATGATCCTGATCGACCTCTACAGAGCGTTATGGGCTCTGGATTCTCTCACCGGCCAGACCACCGCCGACGACATTCTCAATCTTATTTTTTCCACCTTCTGCATCGGAAAATAGGCTTGTCGATGATGAGATAGTCTCGGCGAGGGTTCATTCATAAGACCACTGACATTCCATTACTGCGGCGGAGTGTGTCCAATGAATTTGCCTGCCCACTCGATGAAGTACTTCATGTTAGGGGCGTCTGTATGACCGCCGTCATGCTGTCGCCAAGCTAATTCCCCGCTCAGAAATCCGTGATTCACCGGCGGCATTTGCGCGGTGCGGTAATCGTCTTCTATGCCCAGTCCCTTCGCGCCAAGCAGCGTAAAGACGCGGTTGGCATCGACCGTCGCCATGAAACTTCCCCCCTGGTCGAGCCATTTTGCATCTCCCTTTTCGGGTATTCCATAGCTGATGAATGTGAGGCGAGGTGCGCACAGCGCCATCAATTCGTTCGAATCGACGGGCAGATCTCCGGGCGTCTTGCTGCCGAACGAGGCGTCCGACGCGCCGTACTTCATGAAGTTGCCCGCCATCCAGTAATACTCGCCGCCTGTAAGACTCTCGACTGCCTCGCCAAAATTACGACGCAACAGCGTGGCCCCGCCCTTGCCAGACGAGCCCACCAGCACCATGGCAAATCGCTGATCAAATGCCATGGTGACGAGCGCTGCTTTGCCGTACCTCGATACGCCTTCGATACCGACATGCTTGGCGTCCACTGAGGGGTCAGTCTGAAGGTAGTCAAGGCCACGGCCTGCACCCCAGGCCCAGGCGCGTAAAGCACCCCAATCCTCGGGAGTGCGCGGTTGACCCTTATTTACTAGTCCGACAATGCCACGCGTCAGACCCGCACCATCGTCCGCCTGCACGCTCGCAGGATCAAACATCATGTAGCCCCAGCCTGCCGCCACTAACTGCCACGTGTTGGGCAGATCTCCGTCTTCATTCATCTGCGGAAATTGAAATGGAGTCGACTTTGCCAGTTCCCACGCTGGATGTTCTTCAAACACGCGCTGCAGTGACGGGTCCTGCTGCACAAGCACGGCCTTCCAGGCTTTGTTTACGCGATCCAGATCGTCTTCAGAAGGCTCGTTTGGCGATGGAAAACCGGCGCGACCGAACATCATCAACACCGGAACCGGTGCTTTTGCATTAGCCGGTATGACCAGTGTCATGTGGATCTTGACGCTGATTGCCGGATAGGAAGTATTGTCGACTTCTCCAATCAGATCCTTGACGAGTACCGGGGTAAAACCGATCCTCTCGTGATCGATGGCTGCCACTCTCCACGTAACCTGGGGAACATTCTTTGGAACGCGACCATACACATATTTCTCGAACATCTCGGCGATTTCTGGCCTGCGTTTGTCCCACCAGATCTGCGGCGTCGTCACTTTTTCGCCGTTGTTTAACGTCAATGGATCGGGAATGTTAGGGAACGGATTAGCCTTTGACTCGTCATAGTTAGCGTGGTTCGGCGCCTTCTCGTTCCCGTTCGGGCCCGGACGAAGTGCCTTTATGTCGAGTTGTTTCATCATGTTCTGGTGGTCTTGATCGGCAGTGATGGTCACGGGCGCTGGAGCGGCCGCGCTTTGGGCAAATGTTCTCCCAGAACCGAAGGCGCCGCACGCGACGCAGAAGCCGATAGAGATAATCTTGCCAAAGAAAATGCGCACTTGAAGTTCTCCTGGCTGATGCCTTTCCTGCGTTTTGACAAAGCGATTTACTAAGGGCCATCATCATAAACGCTGCGCTATGGGACACGCACGGGAATTTCTCTCGATCTTCGGATTAGTCGTCATTTCCGAACGTATTCGGAACTGAAGGAATGCGGCTAACCTCGGACCATGCTGCGCGGCCCGCCTCACAGGCTTGTTCAGGTGCTGGTGATTGTATTACGCATTGAAAATGAGAGGAAACAGGGTAGAAATTTGTCAGTTTTGAGCGAAAAAACGTGCATTTTTGGTCGTTTTCGAGGGGTTTTTGAGGGCGGATTTTTGGCGATTCGGTCGCTCAAAGCGCCAAATCGACGGAATGTGAAATAGTTTGCAGATTATAGCGAAGGTATCTTACCGAGCGGTAGCTTCAGTTAGTCGGGATGCGTCGAGATGACAATTGCTTCATTCTCCCTGCCTCTTTACTTTGATGAGTCGTATACTGTGGCGAGGAAGTTTTCAGTTAGTGGAAGTTAGTCTATTAGTCATTGGTTTTGACTTAGAACTAAGTCTGCGCGAACTTCCAATTTGGCAGTTATGCTTGCTGTCGTTGCCGAAGCGAGAGTACGGAGCGCTTAGAGACAACGAGAGATTCCCAGGTCTCATTTGAGAGGAACTCGGTTTCATTTTGACAGGCAAAGATCGGAACGAATGATCGAGCAGAACGATAAGCAGTCAAATCGCACAGCAGTCATCCTTAGAGAATTGCGCCAAACGGGCTCGGTGTCGGTAGACGCTCTACGAGAGCAGTTGGACGTTTCGCTAGCCACGGTTCGCCGCGACTTGCAGGATCTTGAACGCAGGGGAATGCTGCGCCGGACGCATGGCGGAGCTGTGCCGATTGAGCCACTGTTTTACGAGGCGTTTCGGCATGACCAATCTTTCCAGGACCAACTGGGAATGTTTGCCGAGGAAAAGCGGCGGATCGGCCAGGCTGCTTCAGAACTGGTTTCGGCGGGAGAGATGATTGCGCTTACGGCGGGCACGACCACGACGGAAGTGGTAAGAAGCCTGCGCTCGCTGAGCGGCATAACGGTTGTGACCAACACCGTGAACGTGGCGATGGAGTTGAGCAATCGCAAGGATATCAACGTTTTTGTTACGGGTGGCCACTTACGCGGGGATTGGTTCTCGTTGGTGGGCAAGGCGGCGGTGGCGGCGATGTCGGGGCTGTTTGTGGACGTGATGTTTGTGGGCGTAAACGGGATCGATGCGCAGCAGGGACTGACGTGCCTGAATCCTGACGAAGCTGAGATCAACAGCACGATGGTGCGGCAGGCCAAGCGCAAGATCGCGGTTGCCGATCATAGCAAGTTAGGTGTCGTCACTAACTGGTTGATCTGTCCGACTGATGCCATCGATATGCTGATCACGGATAGCGGTGCGACGGCGGAGATGATTGCGCCTTTCCTGAGCAAGGGAATCAAAGTGCGCCAGGTGTGATGTGCTCGCCACACCTGAGAAGCATAAACGAAAGGCCTGCGGCTAAAGCCGCCCTTATTGCAAACTTGCGTCCAGGGGCCTGAATGCCCCTGCTCCCTCTGTCGGCGACCTGTCGTTTTCTGACATTCCGGTCGCATCACCGCGGGCTCGGAAGTTACGAAGAGCAACTGCGGATTTTTCGCTCTGCTCAATATGACAGTGCGAGAGGGAATTGGACCAGTGCGGTTCTTGCTTTCCCATGTCTGAAAATCCAGACATGGGGCACCCTGATCCGCAGTTTCATCCAAACTTCATTCACCCGTGGGTGGGCTTCGCAGGTGATGGCTTGTTACGGAGCAAAGGTGGGCCATACTTTGGCGGCGCGCTGGGGGTCGGAGACGAACAGCAGCGTCTCAGGATTATCGACGAACTGACTGTAGAGTGGGCGCGTAGAATCGAGGCCCAGTTCTGGATAGGTGCGGGCATCGTGCTGTTCGAGCGTCGATGGCTGATAGTTTGGATTGGGCTGCCATTCAATGGTGTTTGACTTGGTCAGCGTTGGAAACCAAGCGAGGCCATGATGGGCGCGTACGCCGGTGTAGTCGAAGCCATATTGGCGATCGCACCAGGCGCCGAAAGCCATGCGGCGATTTGGATCGGCATTGATGACGCAATGTGCCCAGTTTGGCGGCATGACGACTTTGTCTCCGGCGCGGGCCGACACGGCGATGCAGCGTCCGGGCTGGTCTTCGGCGAATTGCTGCGCGTAGACGATGGCGTTGCCGCTCCAGATTTCAAAAACCTCGGGCGCGGACCAACCACTATGGGGAGAAATCGCGTGGATGTGGCCTTGAGAGCGGACCGGCTCGCTGCCTAAGGAACCGCTGGCGTAAACGACTGCGCCGAACAGCATGATGTGGTGCGTGATGAGGGCGCGATGAGCTTCAAGGCCGATGTCCATGGCGATGCCGTAGACGGGGTCGGGGCCCTGGCATCGGGGATCGAGCAGGCTGGGGCGAATGGCATCGAGACGGCGCATTTCGGGCTGCGGCGCAAAGATGCCGGGTCCGTATTCGAAAGCGAGAGTCGATTCTGAAAGTCGAATCGGTAAGTCGGGAAAGTATTCCAGGCGCTCGGACATTAGTCACTTTTCCGCACATAAGCTTTGACGGTGGCAAGCGGCTTTTCAGTAGCCGTAGAGGGGCGGATGGTATAAGGCCCGACGGCAGCGGGAACGACGAACGTCTCGGCGTAGTGGACGGTAAAAGGTGGAAAGGCGTCGGATGGGCTTTCGACGATTGCTGCTGCGCCTTCGACAAGGTTGAGGACGTTCAGATTTCCCTCTGTGTCATGGTGAACGGGCGCGGTGAACCAATGACGGCGCGTTTCAAGGAACTCAAGTTCATGAAGCCCGGTGTGTTCTTCACACCATCCTGGACCGGTAGCGACGGGCCTGGTTTGATCGATCAGATGTTCGCGCACCCAGGCGGTGGTGCGATTCCATTGAATATTGTTGAGGCCGTGTTCGAGATGTATGGGACGGGGGCGGCCATTGAGACCGAAGCGAGCCCAATCCCAAAGCTTGAAGGTGAAGATGTAGGGCGTGGCGCTGATCTCAAGCACCATGCTATTGCGGCCGGAACAGTGGATGGTGCCGGCGGGAATGAGAAAGTGATCGTGCTTGCGAGCAGGCCAGGTGTTGACGTAAGACTCCGCTGGAAAGGCGGGACCGCCCTGCTGTGCGGTGCGAAGATCGGCTGCCATGGCCTGAGGATCGATGCCGTCGCGGAGGCCAAGATACACGGTGGCATCGGGCGCGGCGTCGAGCATGTAGTAGCTTTCGTCCTGGGTGTAATCAAGGCCGAACTGCTCGCGAATGTAGCTGCGTAACGGATGGACCTGCAGAGAGAGATTGCCGCCCTGCATGGTATCAAGGAAGTCAAAGCGGATGGGAAACTCGGCGCCGAATTGGCGAACGATTTGTTGGCCGAGCAATGCGTCGGGATGCTCGTGAACGAGAGTGAGAGCAGGTAGTTCGAAGACGCGATTGCCGAATCGAAGGGCGAGGGCGTTCTCTTCAGGCACGCAGTTGAAGCACCATGCATAGTTGAGTGGGCCGTCGGGCAGTCCGAAATGACTGCGCATCCATTGGCCGCCCCACGGGCCAGGATCGAAGAAGGGAACGAGGCTGAAGGGGCGGCGAGCGACCTCGGAAAGCGCGGCACGCAAGGTGTTGCCGCTAAGCATGGCGGGCTGGTCGGGCCGGTTGCCGTCGATGAAGAAATCAACTCTGCTATAGATCTGGTGGCGCTGACGATCGGCGGCGCGCCAATCGAGGAAGAAGGCGCGCTTGTAGAGTTCGGCGGGCGAGGCGGTGGCGTTTTGAAGTCCCAGATTGGGTGCCTGGCCGCGACGTTGACGCTGCTGAATTTCCCAACGCGAAACGTCGACGAAGATCAATAGATCGCAGCCAGGCATGAGGAGAGACGCGCCGGTGCCGATGGCTACGACCCGGCCGGGAACGGTTTCAGCAATACGGCGAGTGTGGTGAGCTTTGGCGGGGTCGAAGAAGTCTTCAAGGACGACGGGAGACATGCGAGCGAAGACGGGATCGTGGCCGAGAGCTGCGGCGAACTTCGATTCGATGGCTGGGGCGGAGAGCATGTCGTCAGCAGTGTTGATGAGAAACTCGGGCTTGAGATGAGTGACGAGTTGCTGGCGGAGGGGTTCGACAAGGACGCCGGGATAACACTCGATGACGATGCGGCGGGCATTGGCGTGGGCGCGCAGGTCGGAGAGGATTTCATCCCAACCAAGGGCGCAATCACGATCGGTCGAGGTGATAGTTACAGCGGGATGTAAGTTGAAGTTCGAGGCGCTAGTCAAAGACCTGCCTCCGTGAAGGGCCGCGTACTGCGGCGCAGTCATCGTGCGCGCGGCCTAGGTCAATGGCGAGTGCGGTTAGAGCAGACAAGGTTCACCGTTTCGCAAGAGCATGCGCTTACTGAAGCCTGTGGCGCGGATCTGTGCGTAGTCGTGTCCGGCATCGCTTGGCCAGCAGGCGAGGAACGCCAGAGGAATGTCGCCGGTGTTGGCGACGCGGTGAGCGACCTTGCCGGGAATGTAGTGGACGGAACCGGCGGCCATGGGCTGGGACCAGGTTTGGCGGGCTTCGTCCATGAAGATCATGGCGCCGGTGCCGCGGACGGTGGCGTAGATTTCGGCGCGATCGCGGAGGGAATGAAAATGGCCGTGGGTCATGAAGAATTCGTCGCCGACGCGGCCGGGCTGGAGGACGGTGGAACCCCAGAAGAGGCCGCCGGTGTTTCCATCGGAGACGGGCTTCCAGGACTGCACGCGGTAGACCTCGGTGTCGGTGGGGATGGAGCGAAAGGCTTCTTCGTCGTGGAAGAGGCCGGCGAGCTGGCCGAGAGTCTTGACCGCTTCTTCAACGTCCTCGCCGACGATGTGGCCGGACGACCAGTCGACGAAGGCAGGTTTTAGAGTGGCAAAGTGATCCGCGCTCATAGAACCAGAGTATAGTCACACGAATGAACGTTTTCAATTCAATAGATCATGGTTAATGACCGAATTGAGGATATACTCTTAGATCGATGTGAAAAGGGCGCTGACTTTTTCTCCCTGGCTGGCGATTTGTGGTTTTATGGAGAGTCATCAATCTGGCAATTTTGGAAGAGACGAAATCATGCAGCAAGGCGGGAAGACTTCACTGTTTGTCATTCTGATCGCGGCCAGCGCGGCGACGGCGGGGCTGATTTTTGGATACGACGTGGCGGTGCTGAATGGGGCGCTGGTATTTCTGCGGACCGGCTTTAGGCTGAGCCCGTTGGAGACGGGAATGATTCCGACGATGCTGCTGGCGGGATGCGCGATCGGCGCGGCGGTGAGCGGGTCGGCCAGCGATCGCTACGGGCGGCGGATGGTGCTGCTGGCGGCGGGTGTGCTGTTTTGCGCGTCGTCGGCGGGGGCAGCACTTTGCGGGCACCTGTGGCAGCTATTGGCGGCGCGGCTGCTGGCGGGGGTGGGTGCGGGATCGGCCTCGGTGATTGCGCCACTTTATATTGCTGAGATTGCTCCGGCACATGCGCGGGGTCGGCTGGTGACGTTGAACCAGCTTGGGATTGTGTGCGGAATTCTGTTGGGTTCGCTGGTGAACTACAACCTTGCGGCGCTGGCGCACGATAACTGGCGGTGGATGTTTGCGGTGGGTTCGCTGCCGGCGTTGGCGTTGTGCGTGTCGCTGGTGTGGATTCCGGAGAGCCCGCGGTGGCTGCTGCAGCATGGACGGCGCGCAGAGGCTCGTTCGGTGTTGCAGCGAGTTTCGCCTGGGACGGACGTGGAGCGCGAAATTGCGGAGATCGGGATGGCGCTGCGTGAGGAGACCGGGACGTATCGCGAATTGCTGGGGCGGGCGCTGCGCAGGCCGATGGTGCTGACGATCATGCTAGCGATTATCCAGCAGGTGACGGGCATTAATACGGTGATGTATTACGGCGGGATTATTTTTTCGGAACATGCGGGGGCGAGTGCGGCACAGGCGATTGGGATGAACGTGTTGGTTGGAGTGGTCAATCTGATTTTCACGATTATCGGACTGTTGTTGATCGATCGGCTGGGCCGGCGGCCGCTGCTGCTTACGGCTACGGGTGGAATGGGCGTGTGCCTGTTTTTGTTTGCGGGGATGCTGCGATTCATGCACGGACAGTCGATGTTGCTGCTGTTGCCGGTACTCGGGTATGTTGCGTTTTTTGCATTTGGACTGGGGACGGCGGTGTGGGTTTGCCTCGCGGAATTGTTTCCGAATCGGATTCGGGGGCGCGCGATGTCGATTGCGACAATGGTGCTTTGGATTTCAGTCTCGTGCGTGACGGCTACGTTCCTGAGTTTGATTGGATACTTCACGGCGTCGGGGGTGTTTCTCGGCTATGCGCTGATTTGCGCGGCGTCGTTTGTTTACATTTCATTGCGGCTGCCTGAAACGAAGAATCGGACGCTTGAAGAAATCGAGCAGCTTTGGGTGAAGGAGCAGGCGTAAATAGTTGGTTGGAATCAGGGTCCTAAAGCGGGCGGCCGCGGAAGAGGTAAAACAGCTCGATCAACAGAATCAAGACGACTGTGGCCTCGAGAAAGAACGCGCGACTCTGATTGAATTGGTCGACCATGTAGTTGTAGAGGTCTTCTGCGGTTTTTAATTTTTGGGCGACCAGGTCTTTGTAATCGGGCACGCCTACCTTAGCCGCGGCCAGCCTGTAGAGACGGGCGGCAAACATGTCGCTGAGGAACTTGATGGCGTTGTCGGCGTGCTCGGTAAGCTCGGCTACGTCAAGCAACACGGTGTGCAGATTGGTGGCGGATTTGGCGAGACGCCAGCGCGCGAGCATTCCGGTTTTTTGTCCGAGCAGGTCGTAAACGCTGTCGAGGATTCCGGTGAGGACTTCGTCGTAGTGACGAAATTCCAAGAGCTGCGAGTTAGCGTATTCGAGTAGCTGAATTGCAGTTTCCGCGCCGGCGGAGCTGTCGTAAATGAAAGCGGCGTTCCAGCCGATGACGGTCAGATCGCCGGCATAATAGGAGACCTGTGAATGGAGGACTTCAGCGCACTCGCCGGGCGATAGCAACATGCGATCACCGCGGACCACCTGGGCGATGCGGGGGCCATGATCGCGCGAGAGTTCGGCGCCCGAGAGAGCCGTGTCGGTTTCGCGGACGTGGAAGATGAAGTAGTCTTCGCTGAGCCAGCGTTCGTAGGGTTTGACCATCGCTGCTGTGCCGCGCTCTAGCTTTTGGCGCACGATGGGCTCGACACGCAAGGCAAAATCGACGTCCCAGACCCAACGGCTGGCAAGGTGGACCAGACTATCCCAATCGCCCGCGAAGGGGAGTTGATAGACGACGCTGACGACGCCATAGTCGTAGTATTTGATTTCGCCGTCGAGACGCTCGCCACTGTCGAGTATGAGCGGTTCAAGCGGCTCGATGACCGGTGGCCGCTGATAGCGAACGTAGGCGGGGGCGGAGTGTTTCATGCTGGGTTGCGAGACGGTGCGGGCGCTGACGGCCTGCTGCAACAGGTCGAGCCGGAGCTCTTCGCACACGTCGAACTGGATCAGCACAAGTACAAATCCGCTGAGGACAGACTTGTTCGCATTCAGATTATCGACAGGCATCTTACTCACGAATGCTACTGCATTTGAGCGTTCTGCGCACGTTTGCGGGACGTTGCCGGGGTACTTTACACGGGAAACGGCCTGTTTCACAAGAACGCTTCGCGAGTGTGAACGGTGTGTGAAATGTCAACGATTCCAGGGGCAGAGCATGTTGCGGAATTTGCGGGGAAGCATCGCCTTATAAAGTCAGATTTCGAGCGGGCCGATCGCGCTACTTGAATCATTTGTATGCATCTGATTTAGAGAATACGATCGGAATCGGAGTTGCGATGAAACATATATTCGATGCAGTCGTGGTGGGCGCCGGGCAAGCTGGACCTTCATTGGCGACACGGTTAGCCAAAGCTGGAAAGAAGGTTGCGTTTGTGGAGCGCGATCTGTTTGGCGGCACTTGTGTCAACACTGGATGTACGCCGACGAAAGCGATGGTGGCGAGCGCCCATGCGGCGCACCTGGCGCGTAGAGGCAAGGACTTTGGCGTGAATGCGGGGCCGGTAAGGGTGGATATGAAGGCGGTGAAGGCGCGCAAGGATGCAATCGTGTTGGCGTCGCGCACAGGCGTGGAAAAATCGCTGAGGAGCTTGGAGAATTGCACGGTGTTCATGGGCTCAGCGCGATTTGAGTCGGCGACGACACTGAGCGTGGGTGATCATTTGATCGAGGCAAGTAAGGTATTCCTCAATGTTGGCGCACGTCCCACGGTACCTAAGCTGCGTGGAGTCGAATCGGTGAAGTATCTCACCAGCACAACTATCCTCGATCTTGAAGAGCTGCCGCGACACTTGATCGTGGTGGGCGGGGGATATGTGGGGTTGGAATTTGCACAGATGCTTCGGCGGTTCGGGTCGGACGTCACAGTCGTTGACATGAACGCGCGACTGGCTACGCATGCCGATGAAGATGCTTCGAAGATTATCGGGGAGATCTTTGACGCCGAGGGTATCCAGGTGAGGCTGAATGCGAAGTGCATCCACCTTGAACAGCGCGGCGAAGATGTATCCGTAGGTATGGAGTGCAATGAAGGAGAGCCGCATATAGTTGGATCGCATGTATTGCTGGCTGTGGGACGGGAGCCGAATACGGACGACTTGAATTTAAGTGCGGCTGGTGTGGCGACTGATAAAGCGGGTTTCATTGAAGTCGACGATGAGTTACGGACGAGTACGCCGAGCATCTATGCTGTAGGGGATTGCAATGGGCGCGGCGCATTTACGCACACTTCGTATAACGATTATGAGATTGTTGCAGAAAACCTGCTCGACGGAGCGTCGCGGCGAGTAAGTGACAGGATTGTCGCCCATGCTCTGTATATTGATCCGCCGCTTGCTCACGTGGGAATGACAGAGGCGGAAGTTCGACGCAGTGGCAAGCCGGCGCTGATCGGCATGAGGCCCATGTCGCGAGTAAGTCGTGCGATTGAGAAGGGCGAGACCTACGGGTACATCAAAGTGCTTGTCGATGCTGAGACTCAGTTGATTCTCGGTGCTACGGTATTCGGAACAGGCGGCGATGAGGCGGTCCATTGCATCCTCACAGCGATGTATGCGCGACAGCCGGCATCGCTGCTTACGCATTCGGTACATATTCATCCGACGGTCGCCGAGCTTATTCCCACAACGCTCGAAAGCTTGAAGCCGCTTGAGTAGCTGACTTACCAGAAAGAAGCGAGACGGGAGGAAGCAAGGACCCGATGGTTGATGGTAGGCCTTTGTGGTCTCCCACTCATCGCGATAAAGCCGCGATGAATGGGGCACAGAGTTTCATGCTCAGGGGTCGGAAGTGACGGCGGCTGACTCACGAGAAACAATCATGGACGAAGGATAGGCCCAACGGTCGATGGCCTCCCACCCAGTTTCATCTTTTCGGGTCGGCAACGACGGTAGGCTAAATGTTTGATGTAAGTCAGCCAACACTTTCAATGCTGGCGGGAGTTGAGCTGTTCGAGCTTTTGCTTTAGCTGCTCGAGCTTGGTGCCCGCTTCGCTGAGTTTGCCTTCCGCAGTCAGGCGTTGATAGTCAGCGAAGTCTCGGGCCGCGCCTGAAATCAGCCCGTTCAGATCATTGGCAGGCTTGGTTGCGCTTGTGGTGGTGGGACCTTTCTGCGGCTCTTGCGAAACCGGTTCGGCGGTGAGTGAAGAGGCTCCGCCCGAGAACAGAGCGCGCATGGCGGCTTCAAAAGTAGAACCGTAGGCGAGTTTATCTTGCAAGGCTAGAACGACGAGTCGCAGCTCAGGCATGGGGCTGCGGTCGGCCTGGAGATAGATGGGCTCGGCATAGAGGAGCGCGCGTCCGCATGGAATCACGAGCAATGTTCCGCGGCGTACGTGTGATCCTTGCTGGTTCCACAGGCTGAGTTGACCGGATAGTTGCGCGTTCTGATCGATGCGCGCTTCAATCTGTAGTGGACCATCGACGAGCTTGGTCTTGGGAAAATCGTAGACCACCGATGTGCCATAGTGGGCGCCGTCGCTGCGGCCGGCAAACCATCCGATAAGGTTGTTGCGATTGGCGGGAGTAAATGGAAGAATCTCGACAAACTCAACGGCCGATTCGTCGGGCAATTTCATCAGGACGAAGTTGGGCTCCATGGGCTGCGCGGCCTGCTCACCGGATTGGTTGAGGCCTACCTCGGAAGCAACGGTCCATAGATCTTCTCGATTGTAGAAGACCACCGGATCAGTCATGTGATAGAGGCCGTAGACCGACGCTTGCAACTTGAGAAGCAGCTCAGGATAGCGCACATGTTTGCGCAAGTCGGGGGGCATGGTGGACGCGTCTTTGAAGAGCGAGGGAAAGATGGAACGATAGGCGGCGATAATCGGATCCTGATTGTCAAATACATAGAACGTAGTCGATCCGTTGTACGCATCCACGACGACTTTCACGCTGTTGCGCATGTAATTGACTTGCTGCGAACCGAGCGCGTAGTGACTCGAATAGGGAAACGTGTCGGACGTGGTGAACGCATCGAGCATCCAGGAGAGACGGCCGTCGTCGCCGACAATAATGTAGGGATCGGAATCGAAGGTGAGGAAGGGCGCAAGAGCTTTGACGCGTTCCTGGACGCTGCGGCGCATAAGAAGCCGGCTGTCACCGGTAATGTCGTCGCTGAATGGAATCTTTGTTAGATCGCCGCGGTCGAATGCAATCAGGATTCGGCGCAGGAAGCCACCTAATTGGATGCCGCCGTCTCCTTCATAAGAAGTGAGGCTATTGGTCTCGCCTTGCGGATAATCGAATTCTTTTTGGCGGGTCTTCACATAGACGTCGGTGTCAGTGAGTTGACCAAAGTAGATCTCGGGGCGCTTGACTACAAGACTTGCGATGGTGCTCTGAATCGGCATGTTACTCAGCATGAGAGTAGGCAGGCCTTCGCTGGTAAAGCCGTTCACGGGGTTCATGGTAATGCCGTAACCATGGGTATAAATCAGCTTTTCGTTGATCCAGTTGCGACTGCTCTCGGGCAGTTTTTCTATGCTCAACTCACGTGCGGCGAGCATGACTTGACGGAGTTGGCCATCGATCACATAGCGATCGATGTCGACATCGGGAAAGTCGTAGTAGGTGCGAATTTCCTGTATCTGGCGCAGGGTATCCTGGAGCGCGTGCCAATCCCAGAGACGAATGTTTTCAAGCGTGGCCTGGTTATTGGCGGGATCGGTGGCGTCGACGGTAGTCTCGGCGGGGAACTTATGTTGAGTGACGCGGTCCAATCCAAACGCTTGGCGGGTGAAGTCGATGTTATGGGCGATGTATGGCTGCTCACGGACGAGTTGATTGGGCTTGACGATGAAGTTGCCCATGTACCAACCAATAATTTGTACGCCGAAGTAGCAGACGATGGCGGGAATGGGTGCGAGAGCAAGCCAGCGCAGGCGGGGCACAGAGACGAGGTTGACGAGGGCGATGGCCGCGCCGAAAACGAGGGCTGCGCCGACCAACAGCATGCCACCGAGAATGATGTGCGCGTCGGTATAAGTGACGCCGCTGAAGATGGTGTGGCCGGCGAGGATCAATTCAAAGCGACCAATGTAGACGCGGACCGCGATGACAAGAAGGAGAAAGCCGAGAGCGATTGAAAGCGCGCGCCAGGGTAACGGCGCGAAGCGGTCAAAGCGCCGGGTGGCTAACTGCGCGCCCCCGGACAGCAGCATGAAGAATCCGGCCATGACGATGACCATGATCGCGAGCATCAGCAGCCAGCCGGAGATGTATTGCCACGCCGGTAATGTGAATAGGTAGAAGTTAAGCGGCATGCCGAGAATGGGGTCGACTGCGCCCACGGCGGCTTGCGGTTGAAACCAATAGAGACTGAACGTGGGCCACTCGGTCATGGCACTCGCGCCGGCTACGACGCCGATGAGCAGGGTGAGGACCAGGGCACCCATGCGAAGAGCACCTTCGACGGGCAATCGGTAGGTACGCATTCCGATGGTGATGGTTCCCGCTTCGGTCAACTCGGGACGACAGATGCGCATGAGCGCGTGGAACCATCCGTACAAGACGATGAACGTGGCCAGGGTGAAGGCCGCGAAGATGACCCACTGCACCTCGAGGGTTTTCCAGAAGACCCCGCTATATTGGAGGGATTCAAACCAGAGCGAGTCGACATAGTACGAGACGAAGGTGCGGCTGCCCAGGACAATGAGCGCGAAGACGGCGAGTAGAAGGAGTATGAGACGGCGGCCACGGGGATGGTGAGTGGACTGCGAAGGCAGGAAAATTGGTTCGTTATTCACTTAGCCCAGCTTTCACCAGTGTGTTTCAACTGGACTTCAAAGCAGAGCCAATTGTATCGCGCAGGGTCGAGAGAGACCGCTTCTCGCATTGTGAATGGAGGGTTGCCGATCACTCGTGAAGTGGCTCTAAGTTGATCAATTGCAAGGAGTAGCGCGCCAGAAATGCGGTAATTCTTACCGCGGATGAGAGCATTTTTTGCTTGATGCACGAAGTATTTACAGGGTTTTCTAAGCGGGCTCATTTTTTCTGTTTTTTTTGTTGGCGAAAGGTTGAAGCACTCTGGCAAACATGTAAGTATTGCCTCAGAAATACACACGCTGGTTGCCTGCCGGTGAAAGTTTTTTGAAGCCTATGCCGAAATATGCCGTGGTCTGAGATTCAAGATTCAATGACCGCTGCATCGATTGGCGTAGCTCAAAGAGCATAGCGCGGACGGGGTCGGCAGCAGAGCCAAGGCTCTGATGCATTCATGGGCGCATGTGCAAAAAGGGGTTGCGAGTAGTTCTTTCAAGTATGACTTATATTGCTCAAAACAACCCTTACAGCAAACTTAGTTGGCTCCTTCATTTAAAGACGGGAATGAGTCTTGTCACAACCATTCGACACATCGGGCTACACGCCCCTTATGAGGCAGTTCATGCTTAAACTTTCTTCCGCTGTTTTCTTGCTCTCTTTTTTCTCTGGGTCCGCGTACGCTGCGGTAACTGTCAGCACTCCTGCAAACAGCAGCACGGTCACGTCGCCATTCACTCTTACCGCGAACGCTTCGAGCTGTTCATCGCAGCCAATCAGTGCGATGGCCTACTCGCTCGATAATGGTTCCGACCTGGCAACGGTGTATGCAACTTACATCCAGCAACAGGTCTCAGCAAGCACGGGCGCGCATACGGTGCACGTGAAGTCATGGGGCAACAAGGGTGCGGTCTGCGTTACGGATGTTGCCGTCACGGTTAGTTCCAGCTCCGGATCGACAGGCACCGGCGTGCCCTCTGGCGCCACGACGGTGAGCAGTCTACAAACCATGACTAATTGGAAGGGAGTGCATGACACGGGAACGCCCGGTAGTTCGAGCGGTTCGATGTCAGTTGCTTCATCGCCGTCTCGGAGCGGAAGCGCGCGCAAGTTCGTGACGAGTTTTTCGAACTCCGGCGGCGAACGGTATTCGCTCACGTTTGGTGACGATACAACGTCCACTAATTTTCTATACGATACATGGATCTATATTGCAGGCTCGGCAAGTGCGCTTGCCAACATAGAAATGGATTTGAACCAGGTAATCGAGAATGGCGATACGGTGATCTTCGGATTCCAGTGCGATGGTTATGCTGGAACCTGGGACTATACGGCGAACACGGGCAGCCCCGCGAAGCCATCAGTTCATTGGCAAAGCACGGGCGTGGCTTGTAATCCGCGCAACTGGGGCGCGAACGCTTGGCACCATGTGCAGATCAGCTATTCGCGGACAACAGCAGGAGTCGTGACTTATCAATCGGTAACATTCGATGGTACGGTTCACCCGATAAACAAGACTGTTCTTTCTGCGTTCCAGCTCGGCTGGGGCGATGTAGTGCAGACCAATTTCCAAGTGGATGGGTTGGGCTCGGGAGGAACGAATACGATCTACCTGGACGAGACGACTGTCAGTCGCTGGTAGGAGCACTTACTGAATGCGCGTTGCCGTTTGCTTGTTACGCCGGAAGGGTTTTTGATTGGCGTGATGAGCGAATGGCAACGCGTTTTTGCGTTTGCGGCAATTATGCGGCGATGGTTTGAATGGCGCGTACAAGTTTGTCGAGGTCGGCTGTGGTGGTGTAGACGTGAGGGGTTACTCGGACGCAGCGGATATTTTCCCAGGCAATGCCGACAGTATGAATTTTGTATTGGTTGAAGAGCGCGTTTTCGAGGTCGGCGGGAGTCATGCCGTCAACGCTTACGCCGCAAATGGCGCATGAATAGCGGGGATCGAGCGACGTGTGGAGTTTTACTTTGGCGACGGTCTGCACGCGCGAGGCCCAGTAGTTCTTGAGATAACGGATGCGTTCTTCCTTGCGCTTGCTCCCGATCCCTTCGTGGAAGTTGATGGCTTCGCCGATGCCTTGTTCCAAGGGAAAGCTTCGCGTTCCGAGCGTTTCGAACTTGCGAATGTCGCTGCTATGAGGCTTGTCGTTACAGGTGAGGGGCCACAGTCTCTCGATCTTGTCGCTCTTGACCCACATCATGCCGGTACCGATGGGCGCAGATAGAAACTTGTGCAGGCTGGTGCCGAAGTAGTCGCAATGAAGATCGGGAATGTTGAAGTCCATGAGCCCGAATGAATGAGCGCCGTCGACGATCACCTCAATGCCGTGCGCATGAGCCATGTCACAGATCTTTTGCGCGGGCATGGTTTGACCGACCCAGTTGACCATATGAGTTACATGGAGCAAACGCGTCTTTGGAGTGATGGCCTGCTCATATGCCTTCACAATCTCGTCGTCGTTTTCGATAGGGAAATCGAAGCTGATTTGCTTGTAGACGATGCCGTCGCGCAGAGCTCGCTGGCGATAGGCTTGAATCATGTTGGGGTAGTCCTGCTTAGTTCCGACTACCTCGTCGCCACTCTTCAACTCGAGTCCGTAGATGACCGTGTTCAATGCTTCGGTGGAGTTGCGATTGATGGCGATCTCGCCTGGTTGGGCGCCGGCGAGTTGAGCGAGTTTTTCGCGCAGAGGTTCGCGGCCTTGGTCGAGAATGCGCCACATGTAATAGGATGGGCCTTCGTTGGAGAGCTGGTTGTAACGCTCGACCGCCTGCTGAACGACGACTGGCGCGGGAGAAACGCCGCCGTTGTTTAGGTTGATCAGGTTGGGATTGACCGAATAGGCGCGCTGGATGACGCTCCAGTAATCCTCATTCTGGGCCGCGATTTCAGGGCTCAGATGAGCGATGCTCGAGGATGCATTGTGCCATTCATCGGCGTGGGCCTGGTTGAATAGGCTGCTGGCTGAAAAGGCGCCGGCAAGGGTGGCTGCCTGCTTGAGGAAGGTGCGACGGCCGTTCATGGTCATAAACAGCAATGTAGGGGTTTATGAAGCGGCATTCAACAGCAAAGTGATTTGGGGCGCGCGATTCTGCCGGGTTAGATCATTTTTCGGTTGAAAGTTCTGCGGCCTTGGCACGCTCGGCGGCTGCATCTTGAGCGCGGCCCTGGCGATCGTAGGCGAGCGCGAGTTGCACGTGGGGATCGGGAAAGGTTGCGTCGGCGGCTATCGATTCCTGATAGCGGGAGACGGCATCGGCGATCTGTCCGCGCAGCAGCAATTGATTTCCAGCATTCATGGCAAAGGCGGCGCGTTGACGATTGACGGCGGCTCGACTCAAGTCGGCACTCTTGCGCCGATCTTCGGCGGCTTGGGCGCGGAGATCCTTTACCTGCGCGCGAATTTGCGCGGCCTTGGCTGTGTCTCCGGCGGTGTCAGCAGAGTCGGCCTGCGTGGATAGTTCGGCTGCTTCCTCTGCGAGCACTCCGGCCAGTGTTACCAGCGGGCCGGGTTGGCCGGGCAGCAGAGGCACGGCTTTTTCGAGCGCGTCGCGGGCTTCATCGAGTTTTGAGTTTTGCTTGAGGGTGCTGCCAAGAATAGCCCAGGCATTGCCGTTGTCGGGGCGCATGGCAACGGCTTTTTTCAGCTCTGTGACGGCGTCGTCCAGCTTGCCGGTTTGCATGTAGAGGATGCCGAGCGTGTAAGGGGGATCTTCAAGTGTAGGGTCCATCGCGGCTGCCTTGCGCAGTTCGGCAACAGCATCGTCAACGCGATCTTTGAATTTATAGGCTAGGCCGAGGTCGTAATGAAGTTGCGGATCGTCGGGATCGAGGGCCATGGCGGCCTTGAAATCGGTGATCGCGTCATCGAAGGCGGATAGCTGAATATGCGCAACGCCGCGGTTTTTGTACACGGTTGGATCGTTGGGCTGTTCGGCTTGGGCGCGGGCAATAATGCTGAGCGCCTGTTGGGCCTTGCCGGTGAGGGTGAGCGCGAGACCGAGATTGACGAGGACATTGGTATTGCGAGGGTCTTTGTCCAAAGCTTTTTCAAACCAGGGAATCGCTTCTTCTTGTCGGCCCATTCTTTGAAGGGACATCGCCATGTCGACGGGGGCGCCGGGGAGATTTGGGTCGAGTTTCATGGATCGATCGAAGTCGGCGAGAGCGGCCTCGTCCTGATTGATGGCGGCGAGGGTGCGACCGTGTTCGAGAACTGCCTCGGCGTTGGGAGGCTCGATGCGCTCGGCGTCTTCGAGTGTGGAGAGGGAGGCTGCCGTGGAATGCTGCTGGCGTAGGAGAATGCCCAGGTGAATGCGGGCACGGACGAATGAACCGTTGTTGGCGATGGCGCGCTCGAAGGCATGCTGTGCTTGATCCCACTTGCCGAGCTGGGCATAGAGGGTGCCGATCGAATCGGCGATATCGGCTTGGGGGCCGGTTAGCTGCTCCTCTTGTGTGAACTGATCGATGGCCTCGGCTTGCTTGCCGTCGGCGGCAAGGGCGCGCGCATAGCTGTCGAAGAAAGCTGCGTTCAAGGGTGTTTGACCCGGTGTTTGCGATTGTTTAAGTGCGGTTTGGAAGTGCGCGACGGCCTTGGACGGTTCGCGATTTTGAACGAGCGCCTGGGCCAGATTGGTTTCGATGCCGGGGTCGGTGGGCTTTAGTTTTGCGGCTGCTTCGAGTTCAACAATGGCCGGGGCGGGCTGGCCGATTTCGAGCAAGACTGTACCCAGAGCCTCGTGGCCTTCGGCGATCTGAGGTTCGAGGCGGACGACTTCTGCGAAGCGGGCTCGGGCTGTCTCGAGGTCGCCGGATTGACGGGCAGCATAGCCGGCGCGGAAGGCGATGTCTGCCAGTTTGGCCGCGTCGGTGTAGTGGGCTTTGGGTTGTTGCGTGGCTTGCGGCAAAGCTTGGATCGCAAGGGCAAACGCGAGTGCCAGGAAGAAACAAAGCTGGAAGAGGCAAAAGCCCGAAGGTCGACGGTAAGCCTTTGTGGTATCCCACCCATCGAGCAAAAAGCACTCGATGGATGGGGCACCCAGAGTTTCATCCCCTGAGAGTCGATAACACCGGCGTGTGCCCATCGGCTACTTCCCCGCCGGCTTGGGATCGCCTTGGTGCTGGATGTCGACCACCATTTGGAATTCGCGATTGGCTGCGGCGACTTGGCCGGTGGCCTTGTATGCCTGCCCGAGAAGATTGTGGGTGATGTAGTTGGATGGGTCCATTTTTTCTGCTCGATCGAGATAGTGCAGGGCTTGGATGGGTTGATTGAGCTTTAGAAACGTCTGGCCGAGGAGGATGTATGGACTGGTGGAGTTGGGCTCGAGGAGCACGGCGCGATTGAGCGCTTGTTGCGCCTGAGGATAATTGCCCTTGCGCAAGTAAGCGTCGCCGAGACGGTCGTATACGTCGCCGCTGAGGGGATTGATGGCGCGCTCGGCTTCGAGTTCGCGAATCGCGGTATCTGTATCGCCGCGTGCGAGGGCGGCTTCGCCCAACAATTCATGAGCCAGCGGAAGCTTGGGGTTGATCGCGAGCGCTTTGTTGGCTTGGATTGTTGCTTGGTCACGAAATTCGCGGCGGAGAAAGAGGCGGCCGGCGAGAAGGTAGGCTTCAGGGGAGTCCGGAGCGAATCCATATTGCGCGGCGAAGGCGTGGCGGGCGTCGTCGTAGCGCGCAACATCGGCGTAGCAGAGACCGAGTACATATTGAGGATCGACGTTGGCTCGCTCGACGGCGGCGTGGGCTTTTTCAAGATAGGGAATGGCTTCGGCGGCGCGGCCAGTTCTGAAAAGACTTACGCCCTGCATTTCGATGGATTCGCGGTCGTTGGGATCTTGGGATGCGGCTTTGGCGAATGCTGCAATGGCCTCAGTGAGCTTGTCGGTTTGATAGAGAATAATGCCGCGCATGCGCTCTACGCCGGGGGGGGCGGGATTTTGTGCGGAGAGCTGATCGAGGATCTGCATCGCCTGGTCGAGACGGCCTTTGGCGGCCAGAGTCTGCGCGGTTTCGAACATCGAAGGTGCGGTTTGTCCGGTGGTTGCTTCTGATGGCGAATTCTGCGCGCTCGAGATGGAATTGGCGGAGCAAAGAGTTGCGACCGTTATGGCTGCGGCGATTAGGGAGCGGAACATGGTGGAGACCTATGTTGCAGTGTAGTTCGCGCGGCATAGCGAATTCCAGCCGGCTGGCATGGGATGCACCGATGCGGCGATTTGGCGGGCAAAGGAAGAGGGGAGCCGAAGCTCCCCTCGAGGTTGGTTCGCATTCCTCGCTCTTAGAACTGAACGCGGAGTGAGAATTCGAGCTGACGCGGTGCCCCTCCGGCACCTTGGCCAGAGATCGATCCGGCCTGCTCAATGTTGCCACCGGGGTTACCTGGGTTGATGTGATTGAATGCGTTAAAGGCATCCATACGGAATTTCGTGACCACGCTCTCCCAAATGGTGAACGCCTTGGTGACCGCCAGATCTGTGTTGAAAAATCCGGGTCCAAAGTAAGTGTTGCGCTTCACGTTTCCGATAGTATCCAAGCCAGGATTGACGAAGACTCCGGTTCCCGGATCGGTAATAAGGTTGGTGGTTTGCGCGGTATAGTAGCCGCGGTTTCCGGTTCCGCCTGTGCCAGGGACAAAGCTGGTCAGGTGGGTCTTCATCTTTGCTCCGCCGGCAGAGCTCGGGAAGTTAACCGAGTTACCCGAAGGAATGTTTGAGCCTGCTTCGTTGTAGTTGAGGGTAAAGGGCAAACCACCCGCCCAGCTGCCGACGAAGCTTAGCTGGTAGCCGCCGATCAGCAGGTCAGTCGCATGGTTCACGCCGGGGGCATACTGCTTGCCTTTGCCGAAGGGCAGATCGTAGCTGCCATAGAACGTTAACTGCTGGTCGCGGGTGTTGCTGTCGCGGCCATGGGTAACAGCGTGATCCCATGTGTAATAACCGGTCTGGTCATCAAATGCGGAATCCCACTGATAGTTGGCGGTATAGGCGAGGCCTTTTGCAAAGGTCTGAGCGAGCGTAATCTGCAGCGCGTCAAACTCTGTGTTCTGGTTGTCGCCGTTATATTGAATGCCGCTGGTCCATCCGCAAGCGCCGGCAGGCAGAGTGATGTTGGTGTAGCCGGACCCTGGCGAGCTGTAGTTCGGATCGGAGCAAGCAGCCAGTTTGGCGCCGTAGTACCGCTGCAAGAGGTTAGTCGTATCGACGCCGCCAGTGGCCGCATCGTAGGCTGCCCCACCTGTCGGCGCAGTTGCCGACGGGTCATAGTGCAGGGTTTGTCCGTTGAAGCTGTTCGCGCCCGGAAGCACGATGCCAGGCTCGTTGGGGTTGGTGCTATTGCCGTCGCCGTCACCCAGGGTGTGGGTACCCTTGTTTCCGACATAGGCGACTGTCAACGTCAACGTGTTTGTCAAAGCCCGTTGAGCGCTGAGGTTCCACGCATCGACTGTAGGGAAATTGAGTGGGTTGGGACGGGCCTTCGAATCCACATTTGCTCCTGGATTGGGAAGCAAGCCGTTCGAAGGCACCGACGGGAACACATTGGCGCTGGGACCGCTGGCTAGAGTAAACGCCGCGGCAGTCGCGGTCGGTTGGTTGACGGACTGGTTGGCAAGAACGGGAAGGTTCTGAGTTACGGTGTGACCGAAGACTGATCCGAATACGCCGGTGTCAAAGCTGCGTCCGTAGCCAGCACGAATCACCGTCTTAGCATCAAGCTGATAGGTCATACCGATACGCGGTGCGAACGCCTTGGGGTAGGAGATGCCCCATCCCATGTTGGAACCGATACCGCCGATCCCCGCAACATGGAGATAGCCGTCGTTTAGATTCAGCAGAGCGCCGTTGCCTGCTGCGTTCACCGTTTCCGGGAAATAGACTTCGTACCGGACACCCAGGTTCAGGGTCAGGTTGTGGGTCGCGCGCCAGGTGTCCTGAGCATAGAAGAAGGTACGCTTCTGGAATTCCTTGGCATTTGTGGAGGTCGATACAAACCGGTTGTAGCTGGTGACATCGCCGAGAAGGAAGGTAGCAAAACCCAAACCGCCTTGGCCTGTTTCTAGAGACTGGTCGGAAGTTGGGCCGCCGCTGAAGTTGAGAAGTCCGTCACGATCGTTGTCTGAGGGTACGCGCAGGTTGCGGCCATAACGGAGGTCCGCGCCGACCTTGAGGGAGTGATTGCCGATGATCTTGGTCCAGTTGTTTACGACCTGGTACTGATCTTCGCGTTCCGTCAACGGGCAATTGCAACGATTCACATTCAAACCATCGCCGTACAAGGGTTGTGCCGAGCCACCCGGTACATATCCGATGAAGAAACCTGGCGAGCCGCCGGTGAAGTAGCTGCCCAGGTTAATCCCTGGAATTCCGAGTGTGTTAGCGAACTCGGCGCTCTGATCGTGCTTGGAGTCGATCACATTGTAGCGGTAATAGCCGAGGCGAAAGTCGGTAAGCAACTTGGGATTAACCGCAATATCCATACCGGATGCCAAACTGTCGTTGGCGCCCTTGGAGTTGCCGCCGTAGCCACCGATGCCGAAGCCTGGACCACCGGCCGCGCCGAATGCAACGGAACCGGATAAGGTATCCGTAAACCGTGAAAAACGGCCAAATGCATGCATCTTCTCATTGAAGGTGTAGTCGCCGCGGGCTGTCCATTGGTCGCTGTTGAACAGTCCAGTTCCGGTGGCGTGGTAGTTGCTATCGAGACCGTTTATGTTGCCGCTGCTGCCGAGTCCGATTCCCTTTGTGTAGGGCTCCAGATAAGTCAGCAGGGCGAGGGCCTCGGGCGATAGCAGCGCTGTCGGAATGACGTTGCTCGGAAAGGGAACCGGAGTGCCGCTAGCATTGTTGTAGATGGTTCCGGCCGTGCCGAGCTGGGTCGCATACTCACTGAAGTCTGCGCCCGCTATGCCGCTTGGTCCGACTTCTTTACCCAATGCGGTTTCAGTCAGGAGGTTGGTGGGCAGAGTGTCTGTAGCTGCCGTGCCGACTTTCTGACGCTGTCCTTCGTAGTTGCCGAAGAAGAACGCCTTGTCCTTGAGAACCGGTCCGCCGATCGAACCTCCCAAGCGGTTTTTCAATCCAGCGGGGATAGAGCCTGGAGCTTCGGTAAAGGGATCGCGGGCGAGGTTGGCGTTGCCTGTACGGAAGTCGTACGCGCTGCCATGGAAGCTGTTGGTACCCGACTTGGTCTGGGCGGTGACGACCGCGGAAACGGCTTTGCCCAACTCGGCGTCAAAGTTTTGGGTGGTGATCTTAGTTTCAGTGACGGCATCCATCGCCGGATTAATGACGATAATGCCGAGGATCGGATCCTGGTTATCGGTACCGTCCAATTCAAAAGCGGTGCCGCCGAAGGCCTGGCCGTCTACCTGGATCTGCTTGGAACCTTGAGGATTTTCATCGGCAGCATGGGACCAGCCGAGAAGCTGGGCGCCGGGAAGAAGGAGCTGCAGGTTGGTAAAGTTCTGATCGCCTACGGGGAGGCTCGAGACCTGCTGCTGGTCAAAAATGGTGGAAACGTCGGCGCGGTCTGTTTTCAGTTCCGGCTCGGTTTCTGCGTTGACTTCCACGGTTTCGGTGCTGCCGCCTACATCCATCATGGGATCGATACGGGGCGCAGCGTCGGCTTCAACCGAAATGCCTTTGGTCTCAAACGACTTGAAACCCTTGGCACTTACCTTGAGGTCATAAAGGTCGGGAATGAGATGGGGGACGCTATAGTCGCCGGATCCGTTGGAAGTAACGGTGACGACGGTGCCCTTGGCCTCATCTTTGACTGTAATAGTAGCGCCCGGAACGGCTGCTCCGCTCTTATCGGTCACTGTGCCGAAAATCGATCCGTAAACCGATTGGCCACTGGCCGGTGAGACAAGGAACAGAACCGCGCACGCAAATAGCGCCAGCACAATGGCTGTACGAAAGATGGTCTTCATGCGGTCTCCTGAAAGGGTGTATCTGTTTTTTTTGTGTGAACTTATGTTTGAATCTGCCGGCAGGTTGAATCCAACACGCCGTCAATCGAAGGCTCACCCGCCGCGATGGCAGATCAGCTAAATTGCCGAGGAAAGTCTCCTCCAAAGTAATGATTACGCGGAGGTGTAAAGGGCATTCCTCGGAGCAGACGAAACGATACCCAAAACAACGCGCGACTGTCAACGGCAAATTCCGGGCCGGAGTGATGGGTTAAGGAGGATTACCAGTGGAGGTGCAAATGGAAACGATTACTATGACTTGCGCCTCGGGAGATGGCCGAGTGGCCTCTCTGGGAAAGCAAAATCACCTTAATGAGGTGAAAGGAAGGAAATGATGGAATCCTGCACGAGGAATGCTCGCTTTCGCGCAATTTAATCGCGCGGATTGCTAACTGCATCATTTGCACTTGACACCCGTTTCGTTAGCCACAGGGCTTCAGCGCGGCGTATTGGTCAGTTCGGGCTCACTTATCACTTTGGATACGGGGCGCCGCGCATTCTTGGGGATTGCGCCGGATCGACGCTGCCATGGAGCGTGCCCGATCGCTATCTGGGGCGAATGAAAGCAATCGGTCCAGTGACCGGAGCGCCGCTTTCCGATTCCCTGCTCCGCACTCAAGGACCACGAGATTCAAGCCGGCTCCAATCTCAACCGGATCGTGCTCAAAGACTGTGCTCCAAAGCTGAATCGCCTCGGGATAATGGTGCTGTTGGGCCTCGATGAGTGCCAGGTTTCCGGCGGCGATCGAGT